>Ga0208410_1000245_pt1 | contig 33008 bp, 31 predicted proteins | sample ETN02SmetaG_3_FD_185787 | JGI IMG/M metagenome (GOLD analysis project Ga0208410, IMG submission 185787) | Marine microbial and viral communities from oxygen minimum zone, Eastern Pacific Ocean - ETNP2014F10-02SV257 (SPAdes) (version 2) | ecosystem: Environmental > Aquatic > Marine > Oceanic ... | reverse complement strand
TAGCCCTATCAACTAAAAACATAATACAATCTGTTGAAATAATGAAAAAGAATGGGGTTGAATTCCTACCTACCCCCGAATCTTATTACAAAAACTTAACAGAAAGAGTTGGTGAAATAGATGAAGACATTGAAACATTAAAAAAACTTGGAATTCTAGTTGATCATGATGAAAATGGTTATATGCTACAGATTTTTACGAAACCATTGCAAGATAGACCTACCCTATTCTTTGAAATTATCCAGAGAAAGGGATCCAATAGTTTTGGGAAAGGTAATTTTAAGGCCTTATTCAAATCCATAGAAAGAGAGCAAGAAAAAAGAGGAAATCTATAAATGAAATTTGCATCTTATAGAAATAATGAGACTAACGAAACGAGTTTTGGATTTAAAAGAGATAAATACATTGTAGATATCTGGAGGTCTGCTAAATGGTTACATCAAAAAAATGGAGATAAAACATTCTTAGACATACCTCTATCATTAAAAGAAGCCCTTAAGGACTGGAAATTAAATTTTGAAAAACTTAAACAGCTCGATACCATCATAACAGATGAAGACATTAATAAAGGTGATGTTGCTGGGAAACCCATTGCCAGTCTAGAATCAGAATTAGAATTAACGGCACCTGTACCAGACCCTCAGTCTTTTAGAGATTTTTATGCATTTGAACAACATGTACGATCGGCAAGAAAATTACGCGGACTTGACATGCATCCAGACTGGTTTAAGATCCCCATTTTTTATTTTTCCAATCCAGCTGCCTTGTTTGGCCACAAGTCAAATATTAATTACCCTAGAGGAACAGAAGAACTTGATTTTGAACTTGAATTTGCAATCATCATTGCAGATGGTGGCTCAAATATTTCAGCAGATTCTGCAACCAATCATATTGCAGGATATACCATATGTAATGACTGGTCAGCCAGAGATCTTCAGAGAGAAGAAATGGCAATGAGTCTGGGCCCAGCTAAGGGAAAAGATTTTGCCACTAGCTTTGGCCCATATATGGTGACACCAGATGAACTTGAAACTGCTTGGGATGATAAAGGGAAATTACATCTTCGAATGACATGTCACATAAATGGTGTATTAATTTCTGATGGCAATACTAATGACCTATATCACCCATTTGAAAAAATGATTGAACGCGCCTCAATGAACACCAAACTCGTCTCTGGAGACTATTTAGGTTCTGGCACTGTTGGAACAGGATGCATTCTTGAATTAAGACCTGAAAATACTAATGGATGGATAAAAAAGGGAGATTTAGTGAGACTAGAAGTAGAACGACTCGGTGTATTGGAAAATAAAATAGTATAATTAACCATGCCTTTTTATCAGAAACAGGGAAACATACCTCCAAAACGACATATTCAGTTCAGAAACAATAAAAATGAACTCCTTTGGGAAGAACTTATTAGCCGTGGGGGATTCAGTGGCATTTATTCTAATGTTTATCATAAAAACCCCCCTACTTCTATTGAAGCAATAGGTGAAATAGAAAATACCAAATTAGTGTCTTCAAAAGATAAGCACAGGCACATGCATATACTCACTTCCGGAATCAAATCAGAAGGTGATTGTATTTCTTCTAGAATACCTCTTTTTTTCAATGAAGACATTATCATATCCAAAGCACATGTGAAGGAATCCATGACTTCACCATATAGAAATGGATGTGCAGATGAGGTATTATTCATTCACGAAGGAGAAGGGGAATTTCATTCAAATTTTGGGAACATTGATTTAAAATCAGGAGACTATCTTGTAATTCCAAGAGGCGTCATATGGGAAATACATAACCACGCTAAAATGAAGATACTTATTATTGAATCTAGCGCACCAATTGAGACTCCTAAACGCTATCGTAATGATTTTGGACAGTTGCTCGAGAATTCACCATTTTCAGAACGAGACATAACTACACCAAGATTTGTTGGACCTGTAGAAGACAAACCAATCGAGGTTAAGGTCAAACTAAATAAAGGAATCCAAACATATACCTACCATCATCATCCATTCGATATTGTTGGATGGGATGGGTACTACTTCCCTTATGTTTTTAACATTAATGATTTTATGCCCATAACGGGAAAAATTCATCAACCACCACCTATTCACCAAACCTTTCAGAGCAAGGGGTTTGTTATTTGCTCTTTTGTGCCAAGACTATTTGACTATCATCCCGATGCAATCCCAGCCCCTTATGCCCATAGCAATGTAGACTCTGATGAAATCATCTATTACGCCGAGGGAGAATTCATGAGTAGGAAAGGTATAGAAAAAGAATCAATAACCTACCATCCCATGGGGCTCCCTCATGGACCACAGCCTGGAAAGATAGAAGAATCAATTGGAGCAAAAGAGACCAGTGAACTTGCAGTGATGATTGATACATTTAAAAAACTAAATATATCAGAACATGCAATGAAGGTCGATGATAACGACTATCCATATTCTTGGCTAGATAGATGAAGTTTGATCCTTCTGAAATATCATTTACTGAAGTTCATAAATTGATGATTGGTTCCATTGTACCTAGGCCAATAGCATTTGTATCAACATTATCTAAAAATGGGAAAAATAATATTGCCCCATTTTCATATTTTAATGGAGTCTGTTCTAGGCCACCAACTATCATGTTTGCACCAGCAAGACGTGGATGGGATGGGAAAGAAAAGGATACTCTGATTAACATAAGAGACAATAATCAATTTGTAATAAATATCGTATCTGAAAGTTTTGCTGAGCAAATGGTAATGTGCTCTACTGATTTTGATTCCGATGTAGATGAATTTGAAATTTCTGGATTGAATCCAGTACCATCAAATAAAATATCTCCTCCTAGGTTGCTAGAATCTAAAATAAGTTATGAATGTGAATTAAATCAGATCGTGGAAATAGGTGAGGGAGATGCCGGAAGTGGTTTTATTGTCATTGGAACCATTGTGCTATTTCATATTGATGATGATGTCTATGACAATGGTCATATCCTTTTGGATAGACTGCAGCCACTCGGAAGACTTGCTGGTAATCAATACACTAGACCTAATAACAACCTAGAGATTATTCGAAAGGTTAAACCAAAGTAATTTTTTTGTATTATATATTGAGATTAATAATCTCTTCTTTATCTACTTTTAAGGTCTTGGTAACCTCTTTTGATTGAAATGTAAAAACTTCTCCCTTTGGCAACATAAAGGTTAGATGATCATTGGCATCACATGTCTCACCTTTGCTAATGCCTTCTTTTAAATAATTATTTTCGCCAAATACAGTAACCTTCACTTCTTGCCTATTCCCTAATGAGTCTAGTGCTCTTATTCGAATAGGTATGAGATCTGCCTTAACTAGATTGGTCTTATACCTATTTGTTACATCTATCGCATTATATTTTTTTACATTTGGAAGCCAGTTCATTGGGAAATAAATACCTGTTTCTTGCCATGTAGCGGCAAAGATCCCATACTTACTACTCCCTACTGTCGCCTTATTTGCAAGGTCTTGAAACCAAGACTCATTGAGCCTATCATCCGTAGGCTCTGCTGCACCCGTAAAATGCCATTCTCCATCCCATACCTCTACCCAAGAATGATTACCAGAGTCATTGTACCATAATGGTGTACCCACAAAACGAGCAGGAATACCTACACTTCTACATACATCTATAAGCAAAATACTTAAACCTGTGCATGAGGCCATTCCTGCATCAATACTCTCATAAGGAGACTGATCAGCCTTTGGACGCTTGGTTGAATAAATAACACCCAATTCCTCATAGATTTTTTGGTTGAGAGTGGCAACAGCCTCATAAGATGATTCTAAATTCTTTACCATTGGATAGAATTTATTGTAAAAATCTAAACGCCAGTCTTCGACTCTCTCATTCAAATTCGCATATGGAAGTACATAATTATAAAATAGCTCATCAGATATTTTCTGTCCCCATTTGGTGCTTCTCCTCACCTGATAGGCTAACTCACAGTTCGAAATAAGAAATCCAGCGGATAGGCTTTTCAGGTCTTCATCTGGCATATGCGTAATTAGCCATTCCATCCCCTCCAATTGATCATCTGGGACAGCTTTGATCGCTTTTTTAATTTCTAAATGATTTTCTCCAGCAATCTCTAATGCTTGATTAAGATTCTTACCAATTAAAATGGTAAAAAATAATAGTATACCTATTTTTTTCATATGGGCTCTTGTTTTATATGCTACAGAGTACATAAACAATTCATAAACTTACAATTAAAAAATTAATCATAATTCATATGGACAACATTCAGGATTTAATTTGAAAAAAGATATAAGATCAAGGATATATAATGCCCAGTGCATCGGCAATGTCGAGCCAATAGAATATATGACACCCTACCCCTCAATGAGATCTCTAATGGAGGGGCAAACAATAAAATTTTCTGATCAAGTTATAATTGAAAAATTTAAAATTACCAATCTTGGATTCTTTTCCCTTGTACAACAAACTAGCAATTGGTTAGAAAGCATTGGAGTAAAGCCAAGGCAAAGGGTTATCATTCCTAAACTAACAAACCCACAATCAGAGGTATTGCTTTTTGGTGTATGGAACCTTGGAGCTTCAGCAGTCTTCTCTCATGATTTAAATATTACGGAAGTTAAAAGAAGTTGTGAAAATGTACAGGCCCTAAAATTCAAAACAGATCTATTTAAAGAGATAGAATCATTCCCAGATAACTTCAAACCAAAATACAAACCTCTATTAAGTGATGAAGCAATACTGACATTTGAAAAGGGGCTAGGGATAAGGCTTTCACATTACAACCTTTTGGTGAACGTCAATGGTATTCAAAAAGCAATAAGATTAAAAAGTAGAACACGCTTCCATTCCAACCTAAAAATAGGATCTGCATGCTGGGTTATTTTCCAGGTCATTCTTCCATTCTATTGTGGATGTATCAAAGATGAAAATAAACCAGAAATGGTCATTGGGACATCAGATAGTGACTATAATCTAAGGCATGACCTAAAGAACATAAAAAAATTCTCTCATAATGATATCGGTATCTGCCTTGAAAATACTGCTGCATTATGCATTGAAAAAAAACCCATACACCTTTCTGATTATGAGATCATAGAAAATGGCATCCAAATAAAGGGCCATTCTGTAATGATGGGCTACTTAGATGATAAAATCAATGAAGCTGCTTTTAATAATGATAATTTGAACATCCTCTTTTAACTAAGGTCTGATAAGACCTGGCCCGCATGCTCTTTTGGTTTCACTTTTTCATAGGCCTTTTCAATCATACCTTCTTCATCAATTAAATATGAAATGCGATAAATACCCTCATATTCTTTTCCCATAAATTTTTTCAATCCAAATGCATCGTATGCTTTTATGGTTTCCTTTTCAGGATCAGAAAGAAGAGAAAAGGGAAACGCTTGTTTGGTGCAGAAATTTTTTTGAGCCTTAATAGAATCTGCGCTCATTCCAATAATTACAGTATTCTTTTTTTGAAAATTTTTGTGCTCGTCCCGGAGCACCTTACCTTCAACAGTTCATCCAGGAGTACTCGCTTTAGGATAAAACCATAATAATACTTTCTGGCCCTTAAAATCACTAAGACTCACAGGACTACCGTCTTGGTCATCCAAAGTAAAATCTGGTGCCTTACTTCCCTCTAGTAACATATATACCTCCGTTGATTTATAGATCTACTTCAGACCAACGCATCCGGTCATCATCTGAAATTAACATATCATAAACAGCTAAAATTCCCTCTTTCTGGCCTTTCCATACAAGTGTTTTACGAGCCAAATCAAACTCAACCCACTTAAAATCACAATGCTCTTTTGAAATAGTTACCTCACCCTCTCCCACTTCAATGCCAAAGACAGGAACAAGATTAATCCTATCCCATTTAGCCTCATAAAACTTACTTATATGATCAGCAATAAACATCCTCAAGGGCTTGAAACCAGTTTCCTCCATTAATTCTCTAACCGCGGTCTCTACAGCTGTTTCACCATCTTCTATCTTCCCAGCAACGCCTTGCCATAAATGTTCATATATTTTTGTTTTTGCACGTTTCAACAACAAAAACTTTATTCCATCTTGGGTTTGACGAAATACATAAGCGTCTATAACTCTTATAACAGATTCTGGCATCACATTCCCTTACTTCGACCCATTTCAACCAAAATGGAATCAGACCAATCATCGAAACTGTCATTATTGATATTTTTTCTTATTTGAATCATCAGATCATTATAAAAAGCAAGATTCAGTGTTGACGCTATACGGAGACCTAAAACCTCATTAATATTGAAAAGATGTCTTACATACGATTTTGAAAAATTAGTACCCCAAGAGTGAGAACTATGAATATCAATTGGGGTATGATCGTCCTTATATTTCTCATTCCTAATATTAATAACTCCATTACTGGTAAATACATGACCATTTCTACCATTTCTTGTAGGCATTACACAGTCAAACATATCAACACCTCTTTGGACTGATTTTATCAAATCACTTGGCCTGCCTACCCCCATTAGGTACCTTGGTTGATCTTTAGGTAATATTGTATTACAAAATTCTATCGTATCCATCATTGCATTTTTCTCCTCTCCAACAGCAAGTCCACCAATTGCCATTCCGCATGTAGAATATTCAACTAATTGTTCAGAACTAAGTCTTCTAAGATCCAGGTCTGTTCCTCCTTGGATAATTGGAAAAACAACTTGGTCATGGCCATAACATCTTGGATTTTCCCTTAGCCACTCTGAACAACGCACCATCCAACTAGTTGTTCTTTCGACAGAATTCTTAATTGTAGAATGGTCTGCATCTCCTGGAGGACAATCATCAAAGGCCATTATGATATCTGAACCGAGTTTTCGTTGGATTTCCATTGACCTTTCGGGTGTGAACATATGCCTACTCCCATCTAGGTGAGATTGAAATTCAACTCCATCATTGGATATCTTATTCAATCTAGAAAGTGAAAAGACCTGGAACCCCCCACTATCGGTTAGGATTGGCCTATCCCATGATATAAACTTGTGAAGTCCGCCAGCTTTATTAATGATATCAGTACCTGGTCTCAGATAAAGATGATATGTGTTACCTAGTATTATTTTAAAATCTATGTTTTTGATTTCTTCAGGACTCATTGTCTTTACTGCTCCGACAGTTCCAACAGGCATGAATACAGGTGTGTTAATTTTACCATGGTCGGTTTCTAGAACACCTGTTCGTGCGCTATATTTTGAAGATGTGGTCTTTAACGTGAATTTCAAAAAGGTTTAAAATAATTGTTGAAATGCTTCTTTGAGATAGCTGATTGGTTTTAATTCAATATCTAATTTTAATCTATCCATACTCTTCTTAAGGTTGGAAGAGGGAATCAAAGCAGTTTTAAAACCAAGTGACTGGGCCTCATATAATCGATGCTCAATGCGATTAATGGATCGAACTTCACCAGCCAGACCTACCTCCCCACAGAGGACTACACTTTTATCTACAGGTTTATCCATTATACTGGATGCAATAGAACAAATAATTGAAAGATCCAAGGCTGGGTCATCAACCTTAAGACCTCCTACCAAATTGACAAATACATCTTTTGTACCCATTGAAAGGCCCATTCTTTTATCAAGAACAGCAATTAACATACCCAAACGTTTAAAGTCAAATCCATTCACATTACGCTGGGGCGTACCATAATTTGCATTTGATACCAAAGCCTGAACCTCTACAAGAATTGGTCTTGTACCTTCCAATGATGGGTAAATGGATGTACCTGCCACATCAATACTACGCTCAGCCAAGAACATCTCTGATGGATTTTTTATTTCCTCAAGACCAGATTCATTCATTTGAAAGATTCCTACCTCATGTGTTGCTCCAAATCGATTCTTTACTGACCTCAGCATTCGATGATCATACCGGTCATCTCCCTCCATATACAAAACTGTATCCACCATATGCTCAAGCATTTTTGGCCCTGCAATAGTACCTTCCTTGGTAACATGCCCAACGATCAAGATGGCAACATTTTTGTGTTTAGCAGTTTCTAAAAGTCTCTGTCCACAGTCTCTTATCTGACTTGGAGAGCCAGGCAAAGAATCAAGGCCGGAATTCATTATAGTCTGAATAGAATCAATTATAAGTATCTCTGGTTGTATGCGTTCCAAATGATTTAAAATTCCATCTAGATCATTTTCACCAGAAAAGAAGAGGTTTTCTGGACTTACTTTTAATCTTTTTGCCCTCAGTGCTACCTGCTCTTCACTCTCCTCTGCAGATATGTAAAGTGATTTTCTTTTCAATCCAGAACAAATATGTAAAGCAAGGGTTGATTTTCCAACACCTGGATTACCGCCTAGCAGAATGAGAGAACCAGATAATAATCCACCTCCAAGAACTCTATCAACTTCATTTAGCCCAGTACTTAGTCTTATTCCTGGATCTGTATTTAGTATATCATCTAAAGATCTAGATTCTCTTTTAATGACATTTCTTTTTCTTTTGTTCGTTATTTTAAACTCTGAGAGAGTACCCCATTCTCTACAGGATGGACACTGCCCATTCCACTTTGGGAAATCATCGCCACATGCGGAGCATAAGAATGCTATTTTTGATTTTATGTTAGCCATGATGGCTCCTAAAATTGACCATCAAGTAGCCAGAAATCAAGAGAGGTTTACCAATCTGGGCCTAAAGAAAAATACCACTGAGGCTTAGAATAACCATTTTCATTTCTATCCCATGCCATTTCTATTTTCAATAGAAAATATCCTAGATTGATTTTTGTACCTAAACCCGCAGTTGATACCCATGGTGAATAGTCTCCGGAAACATTATTTCCATATCTATCTGGCCACTTGTTAGAAGAAAATTCATCTCTACTATCCCAAGCCGCACCAATATCTACAAAGGCATGACCACGTATGTTTCCAAATATCATTTTCAAAGGGAAGCCTAGAGCTAAGTAATTAATGAAGGGGAAACGAATCTCAATGTTAAAAAGAGAGGTTGTGTTTCCAAAACGTTCTGCAAAACGTGCCCCCCTCAGAGGCCAAGCATATTCAGTGAAATAAATATCATGAATGAGTGATGCATTTGAAGTATCTAAAATTACATCTCGAAAAATATTATCATCTTGAACTCCATTCGTCTCACCTCCTCCGGTAAGAAGATAAGGAACCCCTCCTAAAAAGAACTTTTGCTTATTTTGCCCAAGACTTTTCCCAAAGTAACCTCTAAATGCAATTGTATAATCTCTTCCCAACCTCCAATATTTTCTAAGGTCTGACTTGACTGTTTGAAATTTAATTTCATTTGAACCATACCCTGGATTAACGGTCAGCGTTGTATTCTGCCTAAAGCCATCAATAGGCCCAGTAAAACCAAAAACTGTATTGTCATATATATAACTGGCTCTTGGAAGGATTGTTGAATAAGCAGACTCGGAAACTGTTTGATATTCGGGTTGATTAAAGTCGTTATAGACCTGTTCTAAAATGGAATAGTTGATGTTGTGCCAAGAAAGACCATAGTCAAGTCTATGGTACCGGCTAAATGGCTGAGATATTATCCCTTGCATTCCATAGTGCCTCAAACGTGCGAGACTCCAATAGTCTGCTTGAAAAAAGTTTGCATTTTGAAATGCAATAAAATAATAGTCAATTCTATTCTTAAGGTATCCATATTGGAAAAAATAATCACTGTTTTCGAGCGTCAACACCATTTCTGTTCCAAAAGCAATTTGATGATCTCCCAAAATATCGCTAAAAGCAAAATATGTCATCCCGCTTGTACCAAATACATTGCTGATCTGAAGGTTCCCACTTACAAGATCCAATGTAAATCTTGTCTTGTAGGCTTTTGGTATATAACGTCCATCCACTTTTGCTGAATCTATTGAAACAAGCTCTTCAGAGGCACTGTTGTCACTACCCATCGAATTAAAATGCTCATACCCTCTTGCAAAAATATGGTCTGTGTAATTACCTGATTCTTCCGTGACACTTCTCATAGTTGACTTATGCTTACGGAGATCAGCGATAGAGCTTTCTTCAGATCCACCATTTAAAATAAACTGAGTTGGATTAACTGTTTGTCTTTTTAGCTGTAATGGATTTGCCATACTATATAGATCCCATCCGATACCAGAATACCCTGCAAAAATAAGAAGCTTATCATCTTTACTGAGAGTTGGCTGCTGAAGACCAGTCAGCACATTTGTGACTGCGTAAGGCTCTAGTTCAGTATCATCTTCAAGGGGATGAATATATAGGTTCCAGACCCCGTTATAGTCTGAAGTATAAAATAATTTATTACTAGTCTGTGCCCATACTGGGTGAGATTCATTATGATCAGTATCGGTTATTCTTTCTATTCTTCTTGTATCTATATTGACAGTATATATATCAGTCTGTCTGTAATCATGGTCATGCATTTGACCTTCATAATAACCCGATGTCTTATTACTACGATCGGATACGAATGCTATTGTTGTTCCATCACCATTCCAAGCTGGATAGGCATCAGAAAAAATATCATCCGTAATCTTTCTGGAGGACTTGCTCTCAAGGTCAAATACATAAATATCACTTGAGTTGCCTGATTGACCAACGTAAGCGATCATATTCCCCTTAGGGCTCCATGATGCTGAAAAAACACCCTCAATGTCCAATTCATATTTATCACTTTTACCACTCTCAACATCAACAATGTGGAGTACATCTCCTTTCCCTGCCTTGGCAGCAACAACAATTTTCTTGCTATCAGGTGACCATGAAAGACCTGGTTGGAGCCACTTTAATTCTTCAAAATCAACACCTCTATTACCCTTGATCAACTTTTTGATCTTCTTACCTGTCATGGCATCTAATATATTAATGTCAAAGTAGCCATTTTGATCAGACAGTACTGCTACCATACTCCCATCAGGTGATAATGAAGGGCTTACATTATAAAAATTATTTTGCTTCTTGTGGTCTGTTAGTTTTTCAGACATGTCTTCCAAGGGATCTCTGTCTTTGAAATCAGGCCAATATTCTTTTTTCAAATATTTATGCCACTTTTTCGTTAGATCTTTATAGTCCATTCCCAGAGCGCTCTCATACCCTTTCTCTGCATTTTGAGTCCTCTTCATCGATCTAAAGACATCACCAATTTTCTCACGACCATACTTACCCGCGATGAATCTCCAAAGCGATTGCCCACCCTTATATGCCATAAAATAATTCAATTCTTGGACTGATGGCATACGCTCGTGTACCGCTATGTCTCTTATTACCATATCCGCTTTAGTATCCCAATTGGAACTAAGATATTCAGCCAAACCCTCATTGGACCATATGGGAACTCTAATCTTCGTCCTACTTGAAACAACGTTCTGCATTCTACCACCATATACCATATCATTTATCAATGCGTGTACCAATTCATGGTGGATCACATGTCTAAACTGTTCGTAGTTCCCTTCAAAAGGAAAAATAACTCTATTTTTAAATAACTCTGTGACCCCTCCAATCCCTTCACGCATGTAGGTACCCACAATGTTTGTTTGTTGAAACTCATTATGGGAATTATAAACCATTATTGAAACCCTACGTTTTAGATCCCACCTTAGGTGTATGGATATTTGTTCATAGGACTCTTCTGCCACTTCTGCAGTAAACTCAGCAAGATCCTGTCGGTCACCATAGTAGTAGATATCAAAATGAGGACTTTGGATAAAATTCCATTCAAAATCTCTATACTGAACCTTATTCTGGCCAAAGGACTGTGCATTTAGGCAAGAAATAAAAAAGAGTAAGCAATATATTGGTTTCATTTTCATTTTAAAATACGTCCCCATCTATTTGGGGTTCCCTGATTCTAGGGAATTTTTATAAAAAAAGTCAACTATTGACGGTTAATTCTAAATTAAAGTGTAAATATTTCTTTGATCTTTGATGCGGTGACCAAACCAACAATCCTATGACCTTCTTCATCTAAATGCAAACCATCGATTTTAGAATATTCCACTATGGAAGAAAGATTTATATAGTAACAACCTTTATCCTTTGCTATCTGGCCATAATGATCATGAAATTGTAGTGATTTTTCCATTCCTCCTTCAAAAATCAACTTACCTTCTTGGTCAAGATAGCCTTCATGAGCTAAAGGGGGAGGGCTCATAAGAAGAATCTTCGGTGGGCTCTGCATATCTTTTCCAAATAAGGTTCCCATTATCATATCAATTATTTCAATGATGCCTTCAGAAATTTCTATCATACCCCTATCAAAGATGGTTTTGATATCATTTATTCCCAATTGAAGAATTACGATGTCCAATGGAGAATGAGAATATAGACAAGGCAGGACATAGGACGTTCCACTTCTTCCAACAATATCGGGGTATTCTACATTCGTTGTTCTACCATTCAATCCTTCCTCTATGATATGGTATTCTTTACCTAATATTTTACTCATGACCCCTGGCCAGCGTTTTGCTAGTGGGTAACGTTCCATATATCCAGTTATTGGATCGTATGCTCCAGGAACAAACCCCCAGGTATTAGAATCTCCAAAACATAATATGTTCTTTACACTCATACCAATAATTTAAGCTACATAGGCATATTCAATGTTTTAGAAATGATTTAAAAAAAAAATAATAATATGTATGATACAAAGGTAAGTTTTGCCCTTTATGAAAACACCTGTCTATTTTATTTCAGATATTCACTTGAAATTGTCCTTGAACAATGACGAGAAAAAACGTAGAAACAACCTCTATCGTTTGCTTGATAAAATTATGGAAACGGGAGGTTCCTGTTTTTTCATGGGTGACCTTTTTGACTTCTATTTTGAGTATCCTGATCTAATTCCAAAATCATATTTTGATTTTTTTGAGAAGACAAGAAGATTAAAAGAAAATGGAATATCACTCTACTTTCTTGCTGGTAACCATGACTACTGGGTAGGAGATCACATCAAAAACGAGATTATGGATGAAGTTTATCTTGAGGATAAAGAGATTGAAATAAATGGGAAAAAATTCTTACTCACGCATGGAGATGGCCTCTTAAGTTGGGACCATGGATATCGATTACTAAAAAAAGTTATCAGGTCAAAAACTTTCATTTGGTTATTTCATTGGCTCCACCCTACAATCGGTTATAGAATTGCTAGAATCATATCCAGAAGTGGGAAAAAAGATACACATGGGCAAGACTTTAATGAAGATGTTCGAATTGAACTACAAAAAGTCGCAAAAAAACATTTTGATGGTGGCTTTGACTTTATGATATCTGGGCATTATCATCTGGGAGAGATGTTTCTGATTAACCAAGGTAAATTAGTAGTATTAGGCGATTGGTTTCACAGACCGTCTTATGCAGTATTTGATGGAGAGGACCTTGAATTAATGCATTGGGAGAATAGTGGTTAGACATATAAACATTCTACTTTTAGCAATTTTTTTGCTCCAAGGGTGCTCTACTTTGAAAGGTCTTTTTGGCAAAAAATCCATAGGTGATCCAAACGATCCAGACTTTTTGAATAGAGTACAAGAATTAAAAAGTGCCTACCGTGGTGGAAATATTCGTGCATTGGATGAATTGATTGAGGTCTATCAAGACCCAGACCTGCATGCAAAACTGCGCGTAGCAGCAGGAAAGACCCTGGCTCAGACACAACATCCTAGGGCATTGCATGCAATATCTGAGATGGTTGCGACAACAACTGCGTTAGACTATACTCTCTTGAATGAATCAATTAGCATGCTTGGGATGTTCAGTGAAAATCCAAAAGCTGCTAATGCATTGGTCAAATCAATGCGTACAATGGAAAAGAGAACAAATGAGGTCCATATTGCTCTTGTTAAAAGTCTGAATCGAGTTAGAACAAAAGATCAGATTCTAGCGCTATTAGACTTGTATGAGGTTGCAAAAAGTAATATGTCAAGGACTGAACGACTTTTAACAGAGACATTAGGTGCTATCGGAAGTGACCAGGTAGTCCCAATATTGACATCTGTAGCCAGAGACCCAAAGATCAATATAGGAATTCGAAATAAAGCGGTAGAAATATTAGGGAAGAAAAATCCAAGAGATGTTGCAATAGCTTTTGCAGAACTCTTAGGTGACCCAAATACTAACTTGGAAGTCCGTGAGTTTGCCTTAAACACCATGAAAGGGGTCAAGGAAGAAAATCTAGTTCTGGCTCTATTAAATACATACAATATGGGTAAAACACAATACTACAGCCTGTTAAATACAATGCTAGCAGCGCTTGGTGAATTTGATGACCCTGAAGTGAAAAAAGCTGTGATTGAAATAGCACATAGTAATGATTATCCCACTGATATAAGAAAAAAAGCAATTGATAATCTTGCTGCTTTCAATGATCCTTCCGTAGTGGATGGTTTATTGCCAATGCTCGAAGATAAAGAAAATTATATTTATTATGATAACATCATAAATATGGTATATGCTTTAGGGGAAGAAAAGAAAAATGCTGAATCCGTAAGAAGGATGGCCTTCAAGGCACATTTTTCAAGGAGAGAGCATGATTAGATTACTTCCATATGCCCTCTTAATTGGTCTTTTATTTGCTGTTGGTAAAGAAGGTAAGGAAAAAACGAAATTTGATGTGACAGGAGTTGTGATTGGTAAAGATGGAGAAGGATTAAAAAAAGTCAAACTAACCATATTTAATGATATAGGTAAAAAAATAGAGACTGGGAAGTCCAACAAAAGCGGTGAATTTAAATTCAAAAAGATGAAAGCCGGGACCTACAGAATAGTTGGAGAACATAAAAAAGATGGAGAGGTTGTAGTTGATTTTTCAATCAGTCGTAAGGACGTGAATCTCAAGCTTGAATTTGAACCAGATCAAGTCAACGAATTACCAGTAGTTCCTGTCCAAACCCAATCAGTCTCAAATCAAGTCTTACTGCCTCAGCAGAGAGAGCAAAAAAATAATCAACAATTAAAATTTGATGAATTATTCTTTGAATATGAGTCCAACCTTAAGGCCCTAGAAACAGAAGTTGATTCTCTAAAAAGTGTTGTGAAAGGTTATGAAAAAGGGCAAACCATGCCAAACATAAGCCGAGATATCTTAGAACTAATTAAAGTCCCTGATAGTCAACACAGGGTAGAACTTCAAAATGGAACGGTTGTATCTGGAGAACTCTTGCAAGAATCAGATTCCACTCTCACCCTTAGAACACAAATTGGAACATTGGTCTTAAAAAAGGAGATAGTCGTGCGAATGAATGAGATGGAAAGACCAGGACCAAAAGTTGTCTTTTTAGGAGACCCATTCATTGATTATTATCCAGATAGACAAATATTTTCTGGAAGAATACAAAATGTTGGAGAAGTTCGAGCTGATTTTGTTAGGGTAATAGGCAACCTATTCGATCAGGCAACTCAGAATACTGGAATGGATTCTGTTTTTGTGAAAGGTAGTCGAGTTGTGTATGATTCAAATGTTGTTGCAGACACTGCTCTAGAACCAGGACAAACCGCATCCTACACATTGACAGTCCAATTAAGAAAAGGCCAAAAGACAGAATATCATACAATGGACATCCACTGGAATGAAACAAGATGAATAGAATATTATTAATAATCGTGTTTATTTCATTCATCTTTGGACATGGTGGTGAGAATGGTCGCAAGATAGAATTTCCAGATTTACCTGGCCTTAAGACACTGGTATGCGACCTGCACATGCATACTGTCTTCTCGGATGGAAGCGTCTGGCCGAACATACGTGTAATGGAAGCAAACAAGGATGGTCTTGATGTTATAGCTACCACTGAACACCTAGAATATCAGTCATGGATAAGTGATATACCACATCCTGATAGGAATAGATCTTATGAACTCGCAAAAGGATTTGCTGGAAATTCCGGTCTTTTGGTCATTAATGGTTCTGAGATCACGAGAGAAATGCCTCCTGGACATGCAAATGCAATATTCATAAATGATGCAAATAAATTGATTAAAGATGACCCCATTGAATCATTTTTAGAGGCACGCAAACAAGATGCATTCATTTTCTGGAACCATCCATATTGGGCAAGTCAATCGCCAGATGCAAGCGTCCCCCTAGACCAATTACATATAGAAATGATCAATAATAAACTTATTCAAGGAATTGAGATCGTCAATGATACAACCTATTCAAATGAGGCTTTCCAGCTGGCATTGGACTATGACCTTACTATTCTTGGGACGTCTGACATCCACGACATAGTTGATTGGCAATATCGAATCCCCTCAGGTGGTCACCGACCAGTTACACTTGTATTTGCACGTGAGAAGAACGAAGAGGCTTTGAAAAAAGCATTGATAAATGGACAAACAGTGGTCTGGTTCAATAAAAAATTAATCGGTAAACCAGACTATCTTATCCCATTAATGAACAGCAGCATAAAGATTAAATCTGCGAAGTATATAAACAATACAACCATTGTCCACGTAGTCATGTCAAATAATTCCGATGCTCCTTACACATTAAGAAACCAAAGTAAATTTGATTTTTATAATGCAACTAATTTGGTGACAATCCCACCACACGGGACTACAATCATAGATGTTAGAACAATAACCAAGAAAAGAAAATTTGAATTAGAGTTTGAAGTTCTCAATGCCTTAGTAGAACCAGATACGCATCCAATTTTTAGAGTTGTTGTTAGACCTAAACAATAGTCGAAATTATTTTCACACTTTAACAAGACATATCAAAGATTAACTGACTTTTTAATGGTTCGATCATTTTCACTATATGTATTCCTAAGTTGTTTTCTTTTTTCAAATAACAATTATCCAATCATACTGGTTCATGGGTTTCTTGGATGGGGGAAAGAAGAAGTTGGAGAGCTTAACTATTGGGGAGGAGAGAATGACATAGAAGCATACTTGAAAGAAAAAGGGTATACGGTCTACTCTGTTTCACTTGGCCCTGTGTCATCGACCTATGACTGCGCTATTGAAACATTTTATCAGATCAAAGGTGGCCAAGTAGACTATGGATATGAGCACTCAAAAAAATATAATATAATTAGGAGACCTGAAGGCAAGGTCTATGAGGGCTTTTATCCACAATGGGATGAAGAAAACCCAGTACATCTCATTGGGTATAGCTTTGGCGGCCTTACCAATCGAATGCTGCTTCATCTTTTGAACTCAACTTTCAATGATGGAGATAAAGGTGAACTTGATGATAGTGAACTTCTTGGAAAATCATTAAAAAATTGGATCAAATCGATTACCACAATGTCTACCCCACATAATGGATCGACCCTATCTGATATTGTTATTAGATCTTTGCCATTCACAGACAATCTACTCCCAATTGCGAATTTTATAAGTAGCGATTATTATAACTTTGACCTCGATCATTGGAACCTATCAAAAAGTGAAAATGAATCCTTCCGCCAGTATCTCATCAGACTAACAAGTCATCCTGCCTGGGGGACTAGAAATAGCATAGCATGGGATTCAAGTATCCGAGGGGCAATGGAATTAAATGATGTTCTTGTCATAGACCCAGAAGTGTACTATTTCTCATCAAGCACAGTCGCAAGTATTTTAGATACGACAACAGGTAAACATAAACCAGCAGAATACATAAGTATGATGAGCTATCCATGGTCTTGGCTCATAGGAAGAACAAAAGTAGAAATAGGTAACGGACAAAAAACAAATGAAGACTGGTTTGAAAATGATGGAACCGTTAATACTATTTCCATGTCAAGACCCTTCACCGGAGAATTTGGACCTGAGCCAATGAAAAATTTATCAATTACTGATATTGAACCTGGGGTATGGCAACATATAGGTACGTTTAATTTTGATCATAAGGCTTTTGTAGGCCATTTCTTGAGTGATTCTAAAAAAATTAAAGAGATGCTGGATATTTTTGAAGAGCATGCAAGGATACTTTATTTAATTCCATAATTAACTGCTTTTATAGGTATTTTCATCCTATTATTAAGTTATGAGCGAAGATAATAATTTTACCTTAAGTCAATTAAAAACCATACCAAACATGTTAAGTGTGAGTCGATTGCTATTGATTCCTGCATTAGCTATTCCTAGTTTTTTTATGGCAGATGAATCTCAAGCACGTTTGGTTTTTGTTGTTATGTTTATAATTATAGGGATTACTGATAAGCTCGATGGAACAATAGCAAGATACTTGAACCAGACAAGTCACCTAGGAGCAAAGCTTGATACAATGGCAGATATGGTCTTCTATCCCCTTATCACCATATGGTTATATCGCTTTGCGCCTGAAGTTGTAAATGGTTGGTGGAACCTGGTCTATCTTTTAATAGGTTTGTTCTTTACAAAGATGGTTCTAGGCAAAATAAAATTTGGAGAGATTCCGGTTTTCCACACTATTGGTGGAAAAACATTTGCTGCTTCTCTTTTCTTCTTTATGGTCATTGCAATATTGTACCCTGATACTGCCGCCCGAATTTTCCCAATCCTATGCATTATCGGATATGTTAATCAACTTGAAGAGATGTACATATTCTTGACAAGAAAAAAAGTGGATGAAAATATTCGATCCGTGTTTGACTAATTTTTTTTTAACTTATCTGGAACAAACCAGTCTAATTATTAGTATTTATCATAATCTTTTATACCGAGGAAGAAATGAATAAGATATTCAAATGGGCAATGGTATTAACTGCCCTATCAATAAACTATCAATCCCTATATGCACACAAGGACCATAAAGACAAACCTGCAATGCCCGCAATAGGGGTTGTTCAAGGAGAGATACTAGATTCAACATCAATGAAGCCTATTGAGTATGCATCCGTATCATTGGTAGATCTAGAACATAATGAACTAGTTACTGGGGGTTTAAGTGATAAGAGTGGTCGAGTGAACATTACTGAGATTCCATTAGGTAAATATGTAGCCGTCATCGAATTCATGGGATATGAAAAAAAGGAAGTTGGACCTTTGAATATCTATCCTGGCCCTGGAGGTGGGATTAGGCAAAGTATTGGTACGGTAAAAATGAATATATCTACTTTGAATATGGCTGCCGTTGATGTTGTTGGTGATGAAAGCACATTCATTCAAACGATAGATAAGAAAATATTCAATGTAGGTAGAGACCTATCTTCATCTGGTGGCACCGGAGCTGATGTCTTAAGAAAGGTCCCATCGGTAGATGTGGACATTGACGGTGTTATTTCCATAGCAGGCGATGCAAATGTGACCATCCTTGTTGATGGAAAAAGAAGTGGACGGACAGGAAGTGGCCGACGTGGTGAGATCGAGAACATCGCCGCTTCTATGATCGAAAAGGTTGAGGTTATTACAAACCCCTCAGCAAAGTATGATCCAGATGGAGTTGGAGGAATCATTAATATTGTAATGAAACGTGGTGCGCTTGATGGATTCAATGGAAATATTTCTGCAATGCAAGGGGACTACAAACAAAAAAATTTAAATGGAAATGTTAATTTTCGAACGGATAAGTTGAACCTATTTACTAGTATGAATTATCGTACCGGAGATAGAGTCGGTGATGGACTGAGAGAATTTCAATATGCTTATCTTGATAGAACAGATTCTCTGTTTCAGACCACTAGCAGAACAAGCACCCCAAACAATTTAGGCTTTCGAGTTGGTGGAGATTATTATCCCTCGACCAACAAAACAATTGGATATACACTAGATATATCAGAGCATAATGAATTAGAACAAAATGAAATTGACTATCTTATCAATACTGTCAACCCTGAGATAATTGGCCAGAATAGAATGGAGGAAAATGATAATGGTTATCATATTGACCATGTCCTTTCATATGAGAATAAGTTTGATTCTAAAGAACAATTGTTAAAGGCCTATGCAAGCCTTGCTCATGAGATTGATGATGTGTTTGAGACTGGGACAATGGAAAGCCAATATGGATCCGATAGAAAAAGTAGTGATTCTAAGACATTGGAAGATAATACTAATATGACTATGGCCGTGGACTATGAAAATGAATACGGTGAAAAACTGGGTATCGAAACAGGTCTAAAGTTTTCAATTAGAAATTTTGGAGAGGACTTAAACTATTTAGAAGATAAATATGATAACGATTATGAAGAGGATATCTATGCTGCCTATCTAGTTACAAAATACGACCTTACTGATCGATTTGGTCTAAAGCTAGGAGCACGATTTGAACAGGTTGAGACAAAGGCAAACCTAAGTGGCCCAACTTCACATGACTCAACAAATATCATTACAAAAATATTCGATGAAGCAATATCTGAGTCACCTTTTGATAATCCATACACCAAGATATACCCTAGTGCTTTCTTACTTTACAAACTAACAGAAAGACAGAGTATGCAATTCGGTTACTCCAAGAAAGTAAATAGGCCAAATAGACGAACACTGAGTCCATTCCCCAATAATACTCAAGACATTAGCAGGCTTAGAAATGGGAATCCTTATCTTAGGCCAGAATATAGCGATGTCATGGAGTTATCATTTTCTAGCAACTCAAGAAAATTAAACTTGAACCTATCATCGTCTTATAAGAATACTAGCGACGTTATCATGTGGTGGGACAGAGATTATGTTACATTTGACTCAACCATGTATGAGATCTTAACTGCTGGCAATGCTGAAAATTCAGAGAGCATGAACTTTAGTGGGAATATCATGTATCGTCCCATGCCGTTGGCAAGCCTCATGATATGGGGATATGGTTGGAACTCGAAGATTTCAGATAAAGGCGAAGCAGATTTCAATGGAAATTCAAGAGGCATGGGATTTGGTGGTAGGCTCACATTGAATATTCCAACGATTGCCAGAATTGAATTATCAGGAAATGGACGAGGAAAAATGAAAATAACAACGGGTACCATTCCTAGTAATTATCGTGTAAATCTTGGAATTCAAAAATCATTTCTAAAAAATAAATTATCAGTTACATTGAAAGTAAATGACCTTTTTGATACTGGTAAATTCATAATAGATACATCAACTGATGTCACAAACTCTATTACCCAAGAAACCTATACTCAATTGATGTATGCAGAACGCCAAAGACAAAAACGAAATACTTCCATAGTATTGAATTATAATTTTGGTAAACAACAAAAAAAGAAATGGGGCCGTGGTAATTTTTCTGGCCGCTCTGGAGGAATGGGGGGCGGAGGAATGGAAATGGATTATTGATTTAAGGTTGTCTTATCCTTGTAATCATATCCTTCACACCTAGTGGTATATCTGCATATCTTTTAGAAACTAAATAGGCTACACCAAAATTCACAATTGCTCCAATCGCACCAAAGGCATTGGGCTCAATCCCAAAAAACCAGTTAGGCTCCATACCACCAAGGTAAGAAGTTGATTGTATGAACATTATACCTTTATGTTGAAAAACATATAAAAGAGTAACACCTATACCGGCGAGCATTCCTGATATAGCTCCCTCTTTATTCATTGTGCTGGAAAAAATTCCCATCATCAGTGCTGGAAAAATTGATGATGCAGCCAATCCAAAAGCAAGGGCCACGGTACCAGCTGCAAAATCTGGCGGATTGAATCCAAAGTAACCCGCTACTATTATAGATACTGCCATAGCAATACGGCTGGCCAGTAGCTCTTCTTTCTCTGATATGTCAGGTCTGAATACTCCTTTCAAAAGATCGCGAGAGATAGAGGATGAAATTGCTAACAATAGGCCCGCCGCTGTTGAAAGAGCTGCAGCAAGACCGCCTGCAGCAACCAAGGCAATTACCCAATTAGGAAGGTTTGCTATCTCAGGATTAGCCAAAACCATAATATCTCTATCTACTTTTACCATTTCATTATCACCACGTCCAGTATATTGAATCAGGCCATCATTATTCTTATCCTCGAATTTCAATAATCCTGTCTTCTCCCAATTTCTGAACCAGGAAGGCCTATCAGCATATGCTAAGTTATTTTCTTTCCCTGGTTGATCTATCGTAGCCACGAGGTTCAACCTTGCCATTGCCGCAACAGCTGGAGCAGTTGTATATAATACAGCTATGAATACAAGCGCCCATCCAGCAGAAGATCTTGCAGCCTTGACTGAGGGAACAGTAAAAAATCGCATTATGACATGGGGCAGTCCTGCAGTACCTATCATCAAGGAAAGTGTATAAAAAAACATGTTTAACAAACTTAAACGCTTGTTTGTAGTGTACTCTTTAAACCCAAGCTCTCCCATGATCTGATCTAGTTTATCAAGAAGAAACGTCCCATCCTCCATCGTACCACCAAGTCCGATCTGTGGAATTGGGTTACCCGTGAGCATGAATGATATAAATATTGCAGGGATTGTATAGGCAATGATCATAATCACATATTGAGCTATCTGTGTGTAGGTAATGCCTTTCATGCCACCCATCACTGCATAGATAAATACAATAACCATCCCAATCATTAGTCCTTGATCATAATCCACTTCTAGAAATCTTGAGAAAGCAACGCCAATACCTTTCATTTGTCCAATGACGTATGTTACAGAAGCAATTATGAGACAGGCGACAGCAACAACTCTAGCTGTTTTTGAGTAATAGCGATCGCTAATAAATCCTGGTACGGTAAAAGATCCATGCTTCCTAAGATATGGTGCAAGTAGTAAGGCTAACAACACATAACCCCCGGTCCATCCCATAAGAAAAACGGAACCACCGTATCCAAAAAAAGCAATCAGACCAGCCATAGAAATAAATGATGCTGCGGACATCCAATCAGCGGCCGTGGCCATGCCATTTGCAACTGGATGTATGTCACCTCCTGCTACGTAGAACTCGTCAGTACTACTTGCTCTTGCCCAAAAAGCTATTCCAATATAAACGGCAAATGTTATACCGACAATTAAGAAGGTCAGAGTTTGTAGATCCATGCCTTAACTATCCATTCCTCTTAATCATTGATACGGTATTTCCTATCGATGATACCCATCTTATGTGCGTAATAAAAGATAAGGACTACAAAAGTATATATGGACCCTTGTTGCGCAAACCAGAATCCCAGTTTATATCCACCCAGTCTAATGACATTTAAATGGTCAACTAAAATTATACTAAAACCATAGGATGATATGAACCAAATGCTAAGACATTTTATGATTAGAAAAATATTCTCTTTCCAATAATCTTGGTGTTTATTCATTGCGATAAATAATAACTAATTTATTTTTAAGGAATGTTTGAGATATTGACTGATTAAGGCTAAAACCATGGCTGCAATCACATCCGCTAATGGCGGCACATCTGGTAGTCCAAAATTCCATAGGATGACACCTGATAACCAAATCAAATAAACCTTCATCTTGAGGCAATATTACATATAATACCTGGTGAAGGGACTAGTTTTTTAAAATAGGAAGACTAGGCCTGAGGCATATTCCCAATTGAAGGCGTGGTATCAGCATCTAGAACATTATTGAAAATATTTTCAATAAACTCTAAACGACTGATTTCATCATCAATCTCCAATAACTCTTTTTTTAAAACTAGTGGTAATTGTAAACCTTGAAGGAATTCATATGAGATTTTTTTTCTCATATGAATATCCAGATCTTTATCCACACCAAACTTCAAAAGTATCTTTAAATACGATTCTTGGAAACTCTTGAAATGATCTCCTTCTAAACCAGTTTGCATTGGAAGATATTCAACTTGCCCAATAACTGTTTCTCCTTCGACTTTAGTGTTGACAACTCTAAAAATCTCTTGACCTTTTACTAGGATATCATATTCACCATTCGAATGCTTTTTGAAAACTTCTTTCACATCCACTTTAACACCTTTTGAGTGAACACCCTCTCCTTCACTGAGAATTATCCCAAATGGCGCATCCTGCTCTATGGCATTTCTAATCATAGTTTTATACCTGGGCTCAAAAATATGTAGAGGAAGATATTCAAAAGGTAAAAGAACAAGGTTTAATGGAAATAGTGGTAGCTTTACCAATTTTCAACTCCTTTTTTGAGGGTTATAAATTTATAATTTAAAATTGTCTTATATAAATTAGTAAATAATTGCATACAAAATAACATGGAAATCCAAAGCATATGACAGTTGAATATGTGAATGTATTATAATAAATTTATTTATTGAAAAACGCTCATATCGCCTTTCAAAAACTCAAGAAAAAATCTCACATTAAACTATTAAAAATGAAAGCTGATTCAGCAATATACAATCATCAAAGAGCTCAACAACAATTGAAGCACTTTAGCTAGATTGCATGTGAAAACCTTATGCTTAATTTTCAAATCAGAGGATATGGAATCGAACTTTGCGCTGGCACTATTCATAAAACTAAAATTGACCTAATATTGAATAAGATAAGAAATAAAAAGTCCTCTCTTGCTCAGATAATGTACAATGATAATTGGAAAGATTTTTCAGATGTCAGTGATATTAAATCATCATTCATTACCAATGATGCCGAATTAATTATTACATCATATGATTCAAAAAATTATTACGATGATGGTTATTCATTTTACAGATCTAAAGTTGATGAGTTAATTCAAGTTCCAGAGCAAATACCAATTAAAATTGATGATGAGAATGCATTAATAGTAAATAAAGCTATTTACTTTGGCTGCACATTTGAGGCCGAGATCAGTGACCAAGACCATAATTTCTTCAACGAGACTCAAATTGGAATATCAACTATCTCTACTCCATTATTTAATAACCCTATCATTAATGAATTATTCTTGAATAAGCTAAAACTCCACGATCTTAAAAGAAAAAAGTATGAATTAATGACCTTCCAATCCAGTATCTACAAAAAGGCAAAAAAAAGAATCTCAAGTGAGACCTCTTTTGATAGTTTTGTCAACGCATATGAAATTTATCTTGATTCAATGCTTGAATTAGATGGTAAAACCGAATGAAATTGGTTAAACAAATTAAAATGGCCACAACCTACTTTATTATAACGTTTCTAAAATGGACACTTCCTGTTGTCCTAATACTTGGAATTATTTATCTAACAATATCACTGGCTTCATTTCTAAAATAATATTGAATGTCACAGCTTCTTAAAAATAAAACATTTTTATTATTCTTTTTTGGGAATGTCATGTCTCTTGTAGGATTTGGTTTTAATCTTATTGCAATAAGCTGGATGGTGCTTGAAAAAACAGGCTCAGAATATGCACTTGGTAAAATAATGGCCTCTGCTACTGCACCTGGGCTAGTGCTTGCACTTTTTGCTGGAGTCATTATTGATCGGGTAAACAGAAAATGGCTTTTAGTATATCTAGACCTCTTTCGACTAATTATTGTCGCTTCTTTTTTACTAGTTCTCAATCAATATGAATTTCAATTATGGATTCTGTACCCTACAATGATCTTAATGGGACTAGGTAATTCACTTTTCTGGCCAACCGCACAAGCTTTTGTACAAGAAATAGTTGATGAAAAAGAATATTTTGATGCAAATAAATTACTTTCTGCAAGCTACCAAGTTGGCTCAATACTTGGTGCTAGTATGGGCGGGTTCATCGTGCATCTATACAATCCATTAATTGCCCTGCAAATAAATGTAGCAACATATTTTATCTCCGCAATTCTAATTTCCTTAGCACCGTTTACATATCATCGCAGTAAAAAGAATCAATCGAGTCTTTTCGATTCATTAAAAGTAGGCTTCTATTTCCTCAAAAATAAAATCAATATCCTTACTCTAGGGATGACAACTATTCTATCTGATGTTGCCATATGGGGCTCTCTTTCTGTTCTAACTATTACAGTCTCCAATGAGGTTTTTAACAAGGGGACTTGGGGTTATGGACTTTTGGATGGACTTTATGGGGTTGGTGCTCTTTTTTCCACTATATTAGTCGGATATTTTTCAAAAAAACTAGGTCGCGGAGAATACCTAGCCATTTGTTATGTCATTGCTGGATTGATGTGTCTTATTGCTCCAATAATGCCTTCTATTTATATTGCTGCAATGGCATTTTCAATGATGGGGCTTCATAATAATTCAGCAAGGATAATAGTCAGGACAATATTCATGGAAAATATACCAAATGACATAATGGGTAGAGTCCAGACTATTTTTGGAGTATACACAAGAGCAATGGTCATTCTCAGTTCACTTTATGCTGGATGGTTAATTGAAAAACACTCCATTGAACTCGCAGTGTATTTTACCTCTAGCCACTTTGTATTTGCATTTATAGGGACTACAATCTTAATGATTTTTTGGAAAAGCCATAGCACCATTCTAGCGGATAAAAAAAATGCCTGAGCTCCCTGAGGTACAGACGGTTGTAAACTATATCAAGCCGATGATCATAGGGGAACGCCTAAATAGAATAAAGCCATTATGGAGTAAAGTTCTCTATAACTTTGATGAAGATATCCATCGAAGCTTTAAAAAAAATCAAATCATTGATGTATATCGCCGAGCAAAGTTCATAATTATTGCATTTGAAAAACACATCATTGCCATTCATCTTCGAATGACGGGAAAACTATATATAGCAGATAAAGAAACTTCATCCAAATACGTTACGGCAGTTTTTGAATTTGAAAGTAATAAATCTCTTTTTTTTGAAGATGTTAGGAAATTTGGTAGAATCTATTTATACAAAGACATCTCCATAATCGATGCTAAACACGGACCAGAGCCATTGGAAAAAGATTTCACAGTTGAACTTTTCAAAGAAATGTTAAATCGCAGAAAAAGGAACATAAAAGCGCTACTACTTGACCAGTCCTTCTTATCTGGTCTTGGTAATATTTATGTTGATGAAAGTCTATGGAAAAGTGGTATCCATCCTAACTCTTTTGCGAGCTCAGTTCCTCAAAAAAAGGTTGAAAAACTATACACTAATATCAAATCAACTCTTGAAGATGCTATAAGTAAAAATGGAACAACTATCATTGATTTTTCTGTAAACGGAGAATCAGGGAAATATGCTAACTATCTCAATATTTATGGAAGGGCAGAAAAAACCTGTTTAGAATGTGGATACAAAATTAAAAAAATGAAAGTTGCTGGAAGAGGAACATATGTTTGTTTAAAATGCCAAAAGAAATACAAAAAAAGGTAGTTTGTAAATGTTAGACCCATTAAAAATTTTGGAAGAAGAGTGGAGTAATATCAAGATAGGAGTCAAAACATCAAAGCACGATTATCACTCCTTTGTATTATCTACAATACGAAACAATAATCCTGATTCAAGGACAGTAATATTAAGAGCTTTTGATGTGACTAGTCATTTAATGTGGTTCCACACAGATAGAAGAAGTAAAAAAATATTAGATCTAAACAAAAATGAAAAAATATCTGCATTATTTTATGATAGATCAAGAAGGGTTCAGTTACGAATAAACGGTTCAGCAAGCGTTGATGAAAGCAGTCAATCTAATCGAGAAATATGGGAATCAATGAGTCCAGAGAGTAAGCTTTGTTATACTGGCCCATATGCACCTTCGGAACCACTCACTGATTATGCACCAAATATAATAGTTGAAAAATCTGCACATGAAATGAATAACGATGATGATGCTCTTGGTCTTACCCGATTTTGTAGAATAAGAATCAAACTAAGTAGCCTTGATTGGCTACAACTAGATCACAAAGGCCACAAAAGATTAGAATTTAATTTTAATGAAAAAATAGAATATAGATGGATAGCCTCATGAGCTTAAAAAATAAAAAAATGTTTTTAATCATAGTGATTTCATTTTTTATGTCATCATGTGCAAGATTGTATAATGGGTCATTTGCTCAATCAGATTTTCAATTAATTCAACCAGATGAATTAGGGCCATCCGTTAAAAAATGGGAAGATGGAGTCCGAACCAGTGGAAAGCATAATGAGTTTGAGTGGTGGTACTTTGATGCAAAGTTGGAAGATGGGTCATTGTTCATCTGTTACTTTTATAAAGTACACTTTATAAAAGATCGATTTTTCATTGGCATGAATTATAGTTCTAAAGATCATGGAGAGATATTCAAATTAAAATATTTTAAGAAAGATCAGGTTTCATTTTCTAAGGACAGTTGCAATGTCACCATGGGTAAGAATTACTTTATTGGTGATTTAAAAAATTACAAGATTACATTATCTCCAGATGATTTTGATGGGTTTGGAATAGATATTGAATTAGCTGCAAGGCTTGACCCGTATAGACCTCAAGATGGAATCATCAAAACTGAAGATGACTATTTTGCTTGGCTTGCAGCAGTTCCAGATGGGCACATTGACGTAGACCTAATTGTAAATGGGGAAAAGAAAAAATTAGAAGGAGATGGATACCATGACCATAATTGGGGAAACACACCACTCCAACGCTTATTTGATGGATGGACCTGGTTCAGGGGGAAGACAGAAGATCATACCATAATAGCTGCAGAACTATATACATCTGATGAAAGAGGTGGGTATGATATTCCCATCCTTTACATAGCAAATGAACAGGACGGAATGGTTGTAAATCGTTTCGGACAAGATGGATTATTTACAAGATATTCTGATAGGATAGAAAATCTTTATAATAAAAATAATGAACCATACTTCTCAACAATTGATATCCTTACTAAGGATGGTAAGCATATACGAATTTCTGGAAAAGATGTGATTGATAATTCTAACCTATTTAATAGAATGGGAATGCCATGGCCAATTAAATGGATCATGAATCAGGCAAAAATCGACCCTTATTACACTAGATTTGATAGCGAGCTTACATATGAAGTGAATGAAAAGTCTAAAGATGGGTTTGGTGTTCTTGAGGTAATGGATTTGAAATGAATAGGGAAACTTTAATTGAAATAAAAAATGTAACCAAATATTTTGGGAAAATAAGGATACTAGATAATGTCAGTTTTAAAATACCAGATAGATCAGTTGTAGGAATACTCGGTCCAAATGGAAGTGGTAAATCAACATTGATGAGAATCATTTCTGGCCTTATCAAATCTTGGGAAGGGGATATCCTATTTAACGACAGATCTATAAAAGAAGATAATTCCTACTTAAACAAGGTTGGCTTTCTCATTGAGGAGCCTGCTTTTTATGAACATTTATCTGCAGTCCGAAACTTGACCATACTCTCTAGGTTAACAAATTCTCCAACAAATAAAATAGTTGATATATTAAAAAAAGTTGAATTAGATGATTTTTCAAATAAGATTGTAAATGAATTTTCATATGGCATGAAGCAACGATTAGGTATCGCACAAGCAATTCTAAATGACCCTAACATCCTTTTTCTTGATGAACCTAGCAATGGACTTGATCCTATAGGAATGGTTCAAATGAATAAGACCATAAGCAAACTAAATGCGCAAGGAAAAACAATCTGTATAAGTACCCATGTCCTTGAACATGTTAAAGACCTTTGTAGTCATATTATTATTCTGAAAGAAGGAAGGTTGGTTTTGAACGATTCTATTGAAAATCTTTTTTCCAGTACAACCAAATATGAAATTAAATCCACAAACATTAAATCTCTGAAAACTAACTTGTCTAATCTCACTGATCTTAACATTATTTATGAAACTGATAGAAAGTTGATTATAGATTCAAATTTAAGTTTTCACGAACTCATTAAAACTCTACCTGAAAATATTAATATACACAGTATAAATAAAGAGCCCAATATCCAGGATTTATTTTTATGATTTTAGTATTAGTTCGCAATGAGCTTGATAAGGTATTAAAACGTAAACGCACTTATATAAGCTTCATTTTAATAGGTCTATTAATTCCTTTTATTGTTGGGGCAATAAAGAGCGGAGGCACTACATTAGAAAAAAGTATTTACGGTCAACTATCCGACTCATTTTTTTTTATAGGATCTCTTTTAAATGGATATTTAGCGACCTATATAATTGTAGCAGTTTTAATTAATCATATGCCTTTTTTATGTACTATAATTGCCTCAGATATTTTTTCTGGTGAATATTCAAGGTCCACTTTTAGAATGTATTTAACTAGACCAATATCAAGAGCTCAGGTTTTAATAAGCAAAGTAATTATTGTCCTAGGTTATACCAGCATACTAATGGTTTTCTTTTTTTTATATACTTTGATTGTAAGTACAATTTGGCTTGGTACTGGAGAATTAGCAGTTTTTCATAAAGGAATCCTATTTTTATCAAATGACCAAGTAACCATACGATTTATAATTGCATTTTTCATTTCAAATTGCGTCATGCTAACTATATCATTATTATGCCTACTGATTTCAACCATCTCAAAAAATAGTGTTACTCCAATTATCATAACCATTAGCATTGTATTCATTGGAACTGCAATAACGTACATACCAATTGAAATTTTTAAAAAGATCAACCCTTATCTTTTTACAGGATATATAAACTCTTTTTTAAAGGCTTTTCATGACCCGATACCATGGTCACATATAGCTTCATTGTTTAGTATATGCCTTATTTGGTCTAGCTTGTTTATTTGGTTATCATTATTGTTTTTTACAAAAAAAGATATCACAGACTAATGAGACCAGAATTTCAATCTCTATTAACTATCATTATTGCAACGACTGGACTTTTTTCCTCTGATCTTTCTTTAGAAAAGATTATTTTGAGAACCAATGATGAATTTGAAAAAGTTTCTGACTTTCAGGCTAAAATGATTGTAAGTCTTAATGTTCCTGGGCTTAGAATGCCAAAAAAAGAGTATCAAGCATACTACAAGAAACCAAATAAATTTAAAGCTACTACAAAAGGTTTTGGAGTACTGCCCAACACAGGACTCTTCACAAGTCCAGAAGATAATTTTGATAATTTAAAAGATATGATTATCAATAAAGATCAAAGCAAGATTGAAACCAATCACATAATGATTAGTGGTACACTAATCCCGGATAGTCTAAAAGCAAAATTCCCAAATGAATATGCCAAATTATCATTCAACCCAATTGTAGATGTTGTGGTTGACACAAGCAGGTGGCTTATAAGATCAGTTACAAGTAGAATAGATACTTTGAAACTATTTCAGATAATAAATGATTATGAACTTCATGAAAATAAATACTTCCTACCATCAATATCAAAAGTTGAATATTTCATTAAAGATATGAAATTAGCTAATTGGTTAAAAGATGACCTTCCAAGTATGATTGGTGCAGATCAACAACTAAAAATGAATCAAGATATTGTTAAAGGAATGATAACTGTTAAATATTATGATTATAAAGTAAACAGAGGCCTACCTGATTATATTTTCAAGAAAAAACTGGTGGACTAAGACATTATCTGAGATAAATAAACCATTATTGCATTCTGAGCATGCATTCTATTTTCAGCTTGGTCAAAAACAATTGAATTACTTGACTCCATAACCGAATCAGTTACCTCTCTCCCTCTCTCAGCAGGAAGGCAGTGCATGAACAGTGTATCTTTTCCAGTACTTTCAATTAAAGTTCTATTTACCTGAAAGGGCGCAAAGATTTTCTCTCTTTCTTCGGCCTCTTCTTTTTGTCCCATAGACGCCCACACATCGGTATAAATAATATCAGCATCTTTTACTGCAGAAAGAGGGTCATGAGATAATTCATAAGATGATAGGTCAGAATCATTTACCATATTGACGGTTTCCGAATCGGGTTCGTAACCTTCTGGACCACAGCAAACAAAATGCATTGAAAATCTAGTAGCTAATTGCAACCAAGAATTAACAATATTATTCCCATCACCCATATAGCAGACCTTAAGATCGTCAAGATTCCCTCTATGCTCCCAAACTGTCAAAATATCCGTCATAATCTGACACGGATGATTATAATCTGTTAAACCATTTATAACAGGGATATCAGCATATTCAGCAAGCTCAACAATATGTTGATGATCGAATAATCGAGCCATTATTACATCATTATACCTACTAAATAATCTGGAAATATCTTTAATTGCTTCTCTTTTACCTATTCCAATATCATTTGGTCCCAAAAATAGAGCATGCCCACCCATCCATTCAAAACCGGTTTCAAATGATACTCTAGTACGCGCAGAAGGTTTAGCAAATATCATTGCAAGAGACCTATCCTGAAAAGGTTTATAGGTTTCTTTTTTATGAAATTTTATTTTTAGTTCTTTAGCAAGATATAATATCTCCCAAAGATCATCAGTATCATAATCAGAGATATGTAAAAAATGTTTAGGCATAATTATTCCTTATAGTATGTATCTGCTAAGATCTTGGTCTTCTAGGATATCATCCAATGACTCATTAACTGTTTTAGCCGTGATTTTAATTTTTTTATTTCCTCTTTTTGGTTGTTCAAATAGAGGTTCCTCTAGCAATGTTGTCATAATGGTGTGAAGGCGACGAGCCCCTATGTTCTCCATCTTTGAATTAACATCTGATGCAATCTTGGCAATTGCACGTATTGACGCATTATTAAATTCTAACTGTACATTTTCTGCGCTTAAAAGTGCTGTATATTGTTTGATTAATGCAGACCTGGGGTGTGTTAGTATCTTTATAAAGTCATCCATATTTAATTTATCCAGCTCAACTCTTATTGGGAAACGCCCTTGGAGCTCAGGTATCATGTCAGATGGTGTACTTACATGAAACGCACCGGCAGCTATGAATAGTATATGATCAGTTGCAACAACGCCATATTTTGTATTTACATTGCTTCCCTCCACAATTGGAAGGAGATCCCTCTGAACACCTTCTCGACTTACATCTGGACCAGCACCTCCATTACTCCCCACTACCTTATCAATCTCATCTAGAAACACTATCCCATTATTTTCCATACGTTCTTTGGCTAAACGAACAACTTCATCTTGATCTATTAATTTAATGGCCTCATTATCAGTCAAAACTTCACGAGCCTCTTTGACCTTCATTTTTTTTGATCGTTTGTTTTTTGGTAAAGAGCTTGATATCATATCTTTAATATTCATACCAATATCTTCCATCCCCATAGGGCCAAAAACCTGCATCCCTATCGTCGGCTCATCCGAGACCTCAACTTCAATAATTTTATC
>Ga0208410_1000244_pt1 | contig 33197 bp, 32 predicted proteins | sample ETN02SmetaG_3_FD_185787 | JGI IMG/M metagenome (GOLD analysis project Ga0208410, IMG submission 185787) | Marine microbial and viral communities from oxygen minimum zone, Eastern Pacific Ocean - ETNP2014F10-02SV257 (SPAdes) (version 2) | ecosystem: Environmental > Aquatic > Marine > Oceanic ... | reverse complement strand
AATATGGATAGGAGCAGTACTAAATTGCATATTCTCATTTGGGTATGGATATGCCATACATCCTGGGTAAACAGGCAAATGAGCAGCAAACATAAATTCTCTGTTGTTAATTGCATCAATAAGAGGCAACCAAGCAGAATAAAGTGATACACCTCCTCCAAGACTCCACCCTGTAATTCCTGAACGATCAGTATCAATATTAGGATGAGTGCTAAGTGCTTCTAAAGCACGATAACTATCTAAAATTACCATAGCGGTTGTTACCTCAACCTGGCTCCCTACTGTTGATTGTACATCACGGCTATCAAAACTTTGTAATTGAAAGGTTGCAAAGCCCATTTCGTGATACATTTTTAAGTATTCTAGGTGATGAGTGCCCCAATTTAAGCTTCCTGCAACTCCAATGATTAGCGGATATTTTTCATCAGGATTGTAGTTGTTTGGCAAGGTCAATATGCCAAAGACTTCCTGCACTTCTTGATTGTCTAAATCCATAATAATTTCCTCAAAGGAAAAAGGGTTTGCGCTGTTGAATGTGATGGTTTCTTGGTTGGTCTCTTGTGCAATTACAAAAGATAACATAACTATAAAAATATATCGTATCATTTTTTCTCCAAAAGTTGTAAATAAGACTTAAATAACAGTCCGCCGCCGCCGCTATATCCTACTAGTTCACCGCCACTACCTACTACTCTGTGGCAAGGGATAATAATAGGAATACGATTAGCGCCACTTGCTCTTCCAACTGCTCTTGCTGCCTTAGGTTGATTAATTTTTTCTGCTACTTCCTTATAACTTTTTGTTTTACCGTATGGAATCTTAGAAATTTCTTCTAAAACATTCTTTGTAAAATTACTTCCATCAACATGTAATGGGATATCAAACTTTTTTAATTTTCTCTTAAAATAACTATTCAACTGATTTTGAACATCCTTTGCAAATTTAGACGATTTTCCTTTATTTATCTTCAGCGATAATTGCCGATTCATTAAATCCTTTTTTTCATCAGAAAAAGTTAATCTGTGTAACGTGTTTTCTATGTAAGATATTTTAAAATAGAAATGCAGGTGATCAACTTGAAAAATTTTATGTTGCATAAAAATGCTATCCTAGCTTAACGGCTGTACCGTAAATAAATATTTCCGATGCCCCTGCTTGTAGCATCGATGTGGTAAAGCGTACGCCAACAATAGCATCCGCATTTAATTCCTCGGCGCGCAATTTCATTCTATCCATCGCTTGCTCGCGCGATTCGGCCATCAACTTGGAGTATTCTGTAATTTCTCCACCCACTAGATTTCTGAATCCTGCTAGAATATCTTTTCCTACATGTCTTGCTCGAATAGATTGCCCACTCACAACACCTAACACATTGGTTATATTCCTATTTGAAACTTTCTCTTGGGTTGTAATAATCATTGGTCAATCTCCTTTGAATAATAGTCATCATCTTTATTATTTAATCTCTCTTTAAGTACTTTAACAAACAAAACTAGTAATCCACTATAAATTAAAATAACAAGCAGCCCTTCGGGATAAAATTGTTCAATTTCTTTGAGGGTTAAGTAAGATCCAAGAAGATAAAATAGTCCTATAAGTATGTAACCTAATTTTTCCATATTTAACTAATTTAAGTAGTTTATTATGAAAAAGTATAATATTATCGAATTGTCGTGACCAAGAAACAATTATATATCGTTATTGCAATTATGGCATGTGCTATAGGCGCCCTTTCTTATCAGTATTATACTACGCATAAAAGCCTTAAAGACTACAAAGACTACTATAAAAAAGTAGCGGTTCTTTACATTCAAGAAATTATGGAAGTACCAGAATTAAAGTCACCAGATCCTGAAAATAGGCCCATAACCACAATAGATTTGGAGACCAATATATTGCAATTTCAAGATTTAGAAGGAAATGAGTTTTCTTTAAGAGATTTTGAAGGAAAAACTCTCTTTATCAATTATTGGGCAACATGGTGTAATCCGTGTCTAGCAGAAATGCCAGCAATGGCTGAATTATATGAAGAGTTCAAAGATAACGAAGATATTGTATTTTTATATCTCTCAAAAGAAGACATGGATGTAATTACAGACTATATACCAAAAGATGAATCATTGCAAAAATTGCCTTTATATAAGGTTATTACCGATGATGAGCTTTTCAAAACAAGAGGAATTCCAACTACATTTATTGTTGATAAATCCGGTGAAATGCTAGTCGAAGATGTGGGATCTGCTTCATGGAACGATGAAGAGGTTATTAACTATCTAAGAAGCATTATTTAAAGTAAAATGAAAAAAAATATTACTATCAATATGAAAAATGACTTTCCTTATTTTGGAAATGGTATTGATTTTAAAGAAAGTATTTTTGGATTAGAGTTTGATGCCGCTCTTATTCAGCAGACATCTGAATTAATTTGGCAACCTAATTCCACGCTCCCTTATAGCAGTTTAAAGCCTTTACCAGATCCTTTTACTAGCATTAGTGATCTTGCAAGTGAAATGGCTGTTCATAATCATGGGAAAAAAGGTCTTATTGGAAAAAAACAACTATTGGATGAAGTCTTGTCGCTCGATGATAGCTTAATGGATCACTTTATAGCACATGTTAAACAACACATTGAGAAACCTACTAAAAAATCTGCACAACTTATTGCGGACATACGATGTTGGACATCTTGGTTAGCAAATGGCATTAAAATTGAACCACTATTTAATGGAGAGAAGAAAGCATGTTCTTTTATACCTTGGCCACTATCTGGATTATTGCTTTTATCATCAAAAATTACAGGACAGCAAGCTGAATTTGAATATGCAGCAGATTATGTTTTACGATCAGGAATATTACCAGATTATACTCTAGAGAACTTCGATAATATGAAAGATAATATTGATTATATCAGATCAATTAAGCCTGTGGTTGCCTTTCATGATTTTGATGGCAATGAACAAGGATTTAGAATGACACATCTTGCAATGGAGCGCACATCAAAAATGATGATAGAAAATTCATTAGATGCGATTAATGGAAATAATATAGGTGATAATCTTGAAAAGATAGAGCTGGCTCTAAAGCAATCAAATCAGATTTTTAATTGTATGTGGGAAGTCAGCGAACCTATGCTATACAACAAAGAGGTTCGTATTTTTATTCAGGGTCTCTACGGTAATCAAGGAAGCATATATGATGATAAAGGGCTATTCTTTGAAGGATGTGGTGATACCTATAGCGATGTACATGACAAGAAAGGTTGTTACGTAGAGCATCTTCATGGGCAAACAGGTGCCAACAGCTCTTATCACCCTCTTGCAGATGAAATCACAGGAGTAGGTAAGCATACGCATGCATACGTATGTGATAACAATATAGACACATGTATTATTGAAAATATTTTAAGCAAAGGATTTTTAACTGATGATGACCTCCCGTGCGATTGTGAAATTGATTCTCTGACAAAACTTCTTAAATCATTTAGAGTAGGTTATAGACCTCCTGCTCACCATGCAATGATTGTTAAAACGAGTCAAGCCTTGCAAAATTCTTCTTATTTCAACGCTATTGAATCTGATGAAAATCTAAAAAAGCGTATGGCGAGTTGTGTTAGATGGATTATTCAACATCGTATCGATCATTATAAAATGGTTGTAGCATATATCTTAAGAGCACCTGATCCATATAAGCATCAAACCAAAGCTAAAGGTACAGGAGGAAGCCCTACTCCTTCATTTCTTCCAAAAATGTTCACCAATACGATTGATCGATTAGATGAGTTAGTAGGTGATGCTAATATAGCTTGGGCAGATGAAATAATTGCTATTACGGATAAACATAAAGATTCGATGGAACAATTTAAGAAGATTGCATTGCGAGCTGAGAAAAAAGATCATCAAAAAAATCGATCTCTATCCTAATCTAATTTTGACTATTATCAGATAAATGCTCCATTAAGAAGCTAATTATCTTTCTATATGCGTGGTTGTAGTTTGCCCAACCATTAATTTTTGTCTCTTCAGAAGTTAAAAAATTATTATTACCTAAGCCGTGATGAGCATTAGGATATATAAACATCTCCATATGCTTACCTTTTTCTGCATATGCTTTCGCTAATTGAAGAGAATGTTGATGATGCACATTGTCATCTGCATTACCATGTATTTGAAGTAAAAAACCTTTGGCCTTATCAACATGGGTTAAGACTGATGCATTTTTATACCCTTCAGGGTTTTCATCAACAAGACCCATATATCTTTCTGTCCAAATCGTATCGTATAGTAAAGGGTCTACATTTGGAGCACCTGATACACCTGCTTTGAAATAATCACTGCCTAAAGTCATGCACATATTTGTCAAATATCCTCCACCGCTCCATCCCCATATTCCAATATTATCTCCATCAACATAGGTTAAGCTTTGTAAATATTTAGCTGCAGCAATATGGTCAATGACAAGATATTTTCCATAATCTCCATAGGCAAAGTCTTTGAAGGCTTTTCCTCTACCTCCCGTTCCCCTATTATCAAAAGAGAAAATAATAAAGCCTCTTTGTGCAAAATATTGATGAAAAGAATGTCTAGCAACTCCCCATCTATTATTTACCATCTGTGACCCTGGTCCGCCATAATTATAAAGAATAACTGGGTACTGATTTATAGGATCAAAATTATGAGGTAATGTAATGATACCATTTAGTCTAGTGCCATCATCAGTAAATATATTTACGTGTCTAGGATATGTAAAACCATAAGCATCAAATTTACTTTTATCTGTGCTTGCTAGCGTTCTTTTTATTGCTCCAGAATTTGATCTTACGACTGTTTTAGGAGCTCTTGTAAAACTAGAATGGGTATCGATAAAATAATTTTTTGTTGGAGAGAAAGAAGCAGAATGACTTCCTTCTTCTTTTGTAAGTCTTTTTAATCTTGAACCATTGAATCTAACAGAGTAGACATGATTTTCCATCTCAGATTCTTTTTTTGCATTGAAATAGATAATCTCATTTTCTTCATCAATAGCATTGATTCCATTAACTTTCCAATTACCTCTAGTTATTTGATTAATAAATCTTCCGTCTGTGCGACTTCTATAAATATGCTTAAATCCATCACGCTCAGACATCCAAATAATCTCTCCATTACCTAGTATATCAATAGTAAAAACGCCTGACATTCCAAAAAAATCGAATGCATCAATCCACGTATCATTTTTATCATTTAATACTAACGTATTTTGATTGGTATCAATGTCATGTCTGTACAGCTTCCAATCATTTTGTTTTCTGTTTAACGTAGTAATAAAGAAATTATTGCTATTCCTTTGCCACAATATATTAGGAATGTAATAGGAATCTCGCGGTAAAGTACGAATATCAGATTGTTGATTCACAATATCTATCAATCCAATTGAAACTTCAGGATTATCTTCTCCTGCCTTAGGATAATATATATATTTAACTGTTGGATATTTCGTTTCATAATCAATCAGTGGATATTTCCTTACCATAGACTGGTCTTCTCTGCAATATGCTATATATTGACTATTTGGGCTCCATCTATATGCGTCGTAGCTACCAAATTCTTCCTCATAAACCCAACCAAAATGACCATTTAGGATTGTTTCACTTCCATCGAAAGTTAATTGAGATTCCTCAAGGTTTTTTAGTGAATATATATAGAGATTATTGTCATTTCTCACATAAGATACATATTCACTGTTTGGAGAAAATTTTACATTACGCAGACTATCTGGTTGATCAGATACCGGCTGAATGCTACCAGTATTAACATCATATACATGATAAGTTCCATACGATGAATGTCTCCAAATTTTAACATTATTCGTTTTAAGCAATAGTTTTGTTTGATCACTACTAAAATTTGTGCTAAATCGATCTAGCGTTTCAGAGTTAATAGAGAAAGCTTTTGTAGTATCATCTGAAGCAATATTATATTTATAAAAATGCTTTCCTTCTGAATCAGATTTAGAAAAATAATAAGCATCTTCTCCATTTACCCAATCAGATCTACTAATACCTGACGAACTGAAGGTTCGATTAAAAATATCCTCTAGTTCAATTGTCTTTTCTTGAGAAATACCAAGCGTAAATAATAATGTTATTAATAAAAAATACATGAAACAATAATAGCGAGTTTTTTAAAGAAAATCACGTAAATACTTTATGTAAATAGTTTTGCTTTAGCATTCATGCTTATATAAATTCCATGCTTATGGGTGTTATTACAAATATGCGCAGTCGAATGCAAGTAGTGATGTGGACTATTCTAGTTCTCTTCGTTATAAGTATGGCTATTGGTGGTCTTGTAGGTGGAGCTAGTATTGGCGACATCTTTGGTCAACAGAATGGTAATCATATTGGATCGCTCAATGGCAAGCCTATTTTATATGAAGATTTTAATCGTTTAGTTAATGCGGAAGTCACAAGATTACAATCTCAATCTACGCAAGATATATCAGATGAAGATAGAGAGTATATTAGGGCAGTAGTATGGGAAAGAATTATACAAGATTTGTTAATTCAAGAACAAATTGAAGAAAATAATATTGTAATCAGCGATGAAGAGGTTCTTTATCAGCTCAAGAATAATCCTCCTGCATTTTTACAAGGCAGTGCTGCTTTTCAAACTGATGGACGATTTGACTTAGAAAAATATATGGATGCAATTCTTAATCCAGGACAATTAGATTGGCGTCCAATCGAAGAATTTATGAGAGATGTATATCTCCCGAACTACAAACTTCAACAATTAGTCGTTAACAGTGCCTCTGCGTCAGAACAAGATATTATAGATAGCTATAGAAAACGATTTGTAAACTATAAAATTGAGATACTACATATTACAGATAAAGTTCTGGATGGTGCTTCTAAAGACTTCTTTGACAATATGATGTCAGGCAGGCCTACCGATGAAGAATTAACTGAACTATACAAAGAAAATATTGAAGATTATAAACAATCAGAAATGCGTTATATGAAATACGTTAAATGGCCTATAGTTTCTAGTTACAATGACTCGTTACGTATAAAACTTGAAGCTGAAAATCTAATGTATCGCATTAAACAAGGTGAAAATTTTGCTGACATAGCAAATGCTTATACGGAAGACCCGAGCAATAATATAGTAGGTTCTGATGTACTAAAAGGTGGAATGCTTGGATGGTTTGGAAAAGGTCAAATGGTATCAGAATTTGATAAAGCAACTTTTGAGACTAATAAAGGTGATTTAGTTGGTCCTGTTTTAACAGATTTTGGTTATCACGTTATTAAAGTAAATGATAAAAGAACATTAGAAGATGGCACAGAGCAAGTAAATGCCTCTCATATCTTACTATCTATATCTCCAGGAAAAGATACTGAAAGTGATTTACGTGATATGGCTAGTATCTTTTCTTTAGATGCGCAAGAAAGTGGATTTGCTGAACTTGCTGATTCTTTAGGTATGGTTATTGGAGATGCAAGTGGAGTACAGAAAGAATCAATCTTTATTCAGGATGTTGGAGTTGCAAGAGATGCTGTAAGGTTTGCATTTAATAGCGATCTCGGTGACATCTCTGATGTAGTAAGCAATGATAACTATGTACTCATATTCTATTTAGACTCTATATCAGAAGAAGAAACTATGAGCTTTGAGTCAGTTAAAGAAGAATTAGAGGTAGAATATTTAGCAGCAGCTAAAAAAGAGAATATTAATAATATTGCACAAGAGATTTCAAAAGAGTTTAATGGTGATGGTGTATCACTATTAGATATATCAAAAAATAATCCTGACTTTGAGTACGTATCAGAAGATAGCGGAAATTTAGTAGGAAGTTTTGAGTCAATTGGAAAAAGTAATTATTTAGCAGGTGCATTACTTAATGCTAATGCAAATGATACATTTGGTCCACTCCCAACGATAAGAGGTCAGGCTTTTATTAAGGTATTAGAAATTGATGAAGTTAATGAATCAGATTTTGAAGAAAAGAAAGAGTCATTAAAATTTAGCTTGATTATCCAAAGACAAAATTTGATTTGGGGTCATTGGTTGCAAGCACTTCGCGATGAGTCTGATATTGAAGATTATCGTTTTGACTTCTATTAAAGCTCTCTAAAAACACCTAATTTATCATATCTAGCTACTCTAGAATCTAAATAAGTAGCCATATATGAAAGATCAAAAGAATCGATTTCATTAATAATAGCATTTTTAACAATTAGAAGAGTTTCATCAAAATGACGATGTGCTCCACCTGTTGGCTCATAAATAATCATATTGCAAATATCATGCTCAACTAAATCTTTAGGTGTTAACTTTAATGCTTCAGCTGCTTCTGGAGCTTTGGTAGAATCTTTCCATAAGATTGATGCGCAGCCTTCTGGGCTAATTACTGAAAACCAAGTATGTTCCAACATCAACATCTTATCACATAGCCCGATCCCTAAAGCTCCGCCACTAGCACCTTCTCCAATAACTACAGAAAGAATAAATGTATCAATAGAAGCCATTTCTTTTAAATTGTTTGCAATAGCATAACCTTGACCTCTCTCTTCTGCTGCAATACCTGGATCAGCCCCTGGAGTATCAATTAAAGTTATAATAGGTAAATTAAATTTCTCTGCAATCTTCATAACGCGTAATGCTTTTCGATAACCTTCCGGTTTCATCATTCCAAAATTTCTATGCAGATTTTCTTTTGTATTTCTACCTTTCTGTTGCCCTATGATAGCAACACGGTGTTCACCAATTGTCCCTATTCCTGCTACTACAGCATGATCATCAGCAAATGCTTTGTCTCCATGGAGTTCAATAAAATCATCGCACCAAGCGTTAATATAATCCAAAGTATAAGGTCTATTGGGGTGTCTAGCGAGTTGCACTGTTTCCCAAGCGCTTAAATCTGAAAAAATTTCTTTTTCTTTTTCAGCTCTTTCTATCTTTAGCTGGTTTAGTTTCTCAGACTCGGAATCAATAGATATTAAATTCTCAATATCATGATCAAAATCTTTTAAAGATTTTTCAAAAGTTAAATAATGTTTCTTCATCTATTTCTTTGTTCTAAATAATCTCCAAAATCCAAATAACCAAACCTTAAATACTGCCTCAATCATTACATTCTTGCTCATTTTAGATTCACCTACAGTACGATCTGTGAATACTATTGGATGTTCAACGAATTTACAAGATTTTTGATAAGCTCGGAATGATGTTTCAATTTGAAAACAATAACCTTGCGATGAACTTTCATTAAAGTCAATTAAGCGCAATGTTTCTGATCTCCATCCCTTGAATCCTGCAGTTAAATCCTTAATAGGCACTCCTGTAATCATTCTTGCATAAAGATTAGCAAAATAACTGATATATAGCCTACTGACTGGCCAATTTATAACTCTTAAACCACCATAATACCTACTTCCTATAACTAAATCATAATTATCTAGAAGATTGAACATAGCGGGAACTTCAACTGGATCGTGAGACAAATCAGCATCCATCTGAATAATCTTGTCATATTTATTTTCTAATGCCCAATTAAAACCATGGATATATGCTGAGCCTAGTCCATTTTTTTCAGCTCTTTTTTCTATAAAAACCTTTTCTTTGTTGTGTTTTCTGACGATTTCGGATGTATTATCCGGAGAATTATCATCCACGACTAAGATATCTAGATTTGTATCTAGACTTAAAAGTATATCAATAATCTTAATGATATTCTTTGATTCATTATAGGTAGGAAGTATGACTAATTTTTTCATTAATTTGTTTGCAATGTTTTAGAAAATAATTCCATTTGTTTCATATAAAATGCTTTTTTTCCACCTGGATTAAAAACCATATAAGTAATATAGAATGTTCTATCAGATTCATAATCATAAAACAAATATCCTACAAATGGACCTCCTTTTGCTTCATCGATAGATTCCCATAATCCAGATAATCTATAGGCTGCATCTTCTCTATAATCTACCCAATCAATTGATAAAAATTCCTTATTATATTGCTGTGATTTAAAGAATGTCTGAGGAAAATTATCAGCCATATACATTGCATCTTCTTCAGAAAAGTAATTGCCATCTCTCCATTGTATAGCAATCCATCTAAAAGGCATTTCTTGACCAATCCAAACAAAGTTTGAGTCTGGATTATTTCTGATCATCTCCCAACCCCACGGCAAATTAATTGTCCATTCATAATCTGATAATAATTGGGCTTCTAGTTCTTCCTGGCGTTTAGATGTCAAAAAGTATTGTGACTGTTTTTTGTCAAAATTCTGATCAAACTCATTTTTAATTGAATCTCTATTCTTGAGCAAATATTCTTTAATATCACTTGTTTTTGCACCGCTCAATATCATAAATAATTGGTTTTTAGCAAACTGGTCTCTTGATAGAATAACGGGGTTATTTTCCAGTGTATTATTAAATGCTTTTTTGCCTAACAGTTCTCTAACTAGCTTAGTTGCAGGATTAAGCTCATAATCTCCGATAGAAGCAATAATTAGATTGGTCTGAGTTTTTAAGGCATCATAGCTACTCGGGTCTGCAAACTTAACATTATAAAATGCCTCTGGTGCAGGCGTAAGCAATGTGTCATTAAATACGATAGAAAGTAAACTTCTTATATCCTCCCTGTCTTCCTTTGCAGCAAGAACAACAAGATCATCATTTGCGCCTATTGCATCCTTTTTTATATCACAACTTATAATTGCTATACAAAAAACAAAAAGGCTTAAATATCTAACTATTATTTTCTTCTCTATTAGACCGTTCATATAAAAATACCATTACTAAAGTTAATAATAGAAAAATAATCATTGGTTCCCATGTTAAAAAGGGATACCTAATAAATCTTTCGCTTGCTGTAACTGGCGGCTCTATAGGCGTATTGTCAGTGCTTATATTCGCTGCATACTGAATAGATGTAAATCCATGAGGATTATGATAGCTAAAAAACAATTCTTTTACTTCAGATGAAGAATAATTGTTTTCTATCCCTTGCATAAATGTAAGTCCATTTTGATCGCGCACTCTATCTAATGTGATATTGTCTGCATCCGCAATAAAATCTTTTGCTGCAAACGGTATTTGAAAGCTGATAATTAATGCATTGACGCTAGTAGCAGACTTAAATGGATATAAAAAATCTCTAGGACCTGGGCTGTTTATAAATTTATCTAAAAATAAATAGATAGTATGATTTCCATCCTGTTTTATTGTAGTCAAAGTATTGTTATCTATTTCTACAATTTTTTCAAATTCAGATTCGTTATGTGATATTGTATACAACACAGAATCAATACCGCTAGGTATCTGAAAATCATACTGCGATATAGAGTCAGAATCAAATTTGTACTCTATTGCTACTCCAGGATATGAAAACTCTGGATATACAGTTACAGATAAAGTATCAATTGTGGATTGCCCAAAAATTGTTCCTAAAAATAGGATAGAAAGCATTATTTTTTTCATACGCTAAGTTAATTGAAAAATAACAAATATATCATAAAATGAATGAGTAATGGCAGTAATACCAAAACCTCTATTAATATATAAGATACCTAACAGTATTCCAGCAATAAATCGAATTGTGAATGCTTCCTGACTAAATGATTCTGTACCCATAAAATGAAATAGAGAAAACAAAATTGATGAAAGCAATAATGCAAAAAATTGAGTGGAAAAATGTCGCATTGATTTGAAAATAAAACTGATAAATTTATAAAGAACGAATATAGAAAATACTCTAAATATTAGCTCTTCATAAATTCCAGCTCCTAAAGATAAGATAATATTGAATTTTATATCTTGAACAGATATATCCATGAGATAGAGACTCATATTCCCAAGCAATAAAAACAATAGCAAAGCGTACACAAAAGACTCAAATAACATTATTGATAGATATGATTTGTATATTGTGAAAGAATCATAATTTTTTTTCTGATAATAGGCTATAATAAAAAATGCTAACAAAAATATGCTTGATGATATGTAAAATATATCAAATCCTAATGTTGCAATCATATCTTCTATTAAAACATCTGCTCCATTTTTAATATAACTGAATTCTGTTCCTCGCATTAAGAAAAGACCTAGTTCATATAATAGGAAAATAGGTAATGTGATAATAAAGCTATAAAAAGGAGACTTAGATTTCTGAAAATAGTCTTGAATCATCTCAAATCTTCAAAACGGCTAGCAATGCTTCTTGTGGAACTTCGACCCTTCCAATCATTCTCATTCTTTTCTTACCCTTTTTTTGCTTCTGTAATAACTTATTTTTTCGAGTAACATCTCCTCCATATAGCTTTTCAGTTACATTCTTTCTGAATGGAGCAATATTAGTACGTGCAATTACTCTAGTACCAATAGAAGCTTGAATTGGAATTTGGATCTGATGTCTAGGAATTAATTCTTTAAGCTTCTGACAAAGAGCCAATCCTCTATGATAGGAATCTTTCTTTGAACAAATCATTGATAAAGCATCTACAGGCTCTTTATTAATCAGAATGTCTAATTTATCTAATTTGCTCTCCTTGTACTCCTTGAAAGTATAATCAAATGATGCATATCCCTTTGATCCAGACTTAATACTATCATAAAAATCAAACAATATCTCACCGAGAGGTAGATCATAAATTAATTGCACTTTAGAGCTTGAGAGATATGAAGTAGATTTGTATTGACCTCTCTTCTCTTGACAAATTTTCATAACATTCCCAATATAGTCTACCGGTGTCAAGATTTCTGCAGTTACAATTGGTTCCATAATACTATCTAATACTTTTGGTTCTGGCAATAACGCAGGTCGTTGCACTTCAATCTGACTGCCATCTTTAAGATTTGCCAAATATTTAACATTTGGACTAGTAGTAACAATTGAAAGGTTAAATTCTCTTTCTAATCTTTCTTGTATTATTTCCATATGTAATAGACCTAAAAAACCACATCGATATCCAAAGCCAAGTGCATCACTTACTTCAGGTTCGAAAGACAAAGAAGCATCATTTAGTTTTAATTTCTCAAGTGCAGTACGCAGATCATCATATTCAGCAGCATCAGCTGGAAATAAGCCAGAAAATACCATTGGTTTGATTTTCTGAAATCCGGGCAGTGCATCCTTGCATGGCTTATTAACGTTTGTGATTGTGTCTCCAGGAAGAACATGTTCAATATCTCTAATATTTGCAACAATATAACCTACTTCTCCAGCCTTCAGGGAATCAGACTTCTTTCGATCAATTACAAAGTGTCCTACTTCATCTACATCGTAGTAAGTATTATGAGAAAAGAATTTAATCTTACTACCACGACTAATAGAACCTTCATAAACACGAATATAAGCTACAACACCACGATATCTATCATAGATTGAATCAAAAATAAGTGCTTTGAAAGCATCATTTTCTGGTGGTTGGGGTGAAGGAATTTTATTAATAATAGCATCTAAGATACCTTCTATACCTTCTCCGCTTTTAGCGCTAGTAAGCAATATATCTTCTTTTTCACATCCAGTAAGCTCAATAATCTGGTTAGTTACATTTTCAATATCTGCATTTGGCAAATCTACCTTATTGATAATTGGAATGATTTTTAAATTGCTATCTAGTGCTAACAGATAATTGGTTACAGTTTGAGCTTCGATGCCTTGTGCGGCATCCACAATCAATAATGCTCCTTCGCTAGCAGCAAGTGTTCTTGAAACTTCATAGGTAAAATCAACATGTCCTGGAGTATCAATAAGGTTTAATATATACTCCTTATAATTAATACGAATGGAATGACTTTTAATTGTAATCCCTCTTTCACGTTCTAGCTCCATATTATCTAGAACTTGGTCTTGCATATTTTTTTTAGATATGGTGCCAGTATCCTCAAGCAATCTATCTGCCAAGGTTGATTTTCCATGATCGATATGAGCAATAATGCAAAAATTGCGAATTAAACTAATATCATTCATCAAAATGATTCACTATTGGTATTCTTCTGCCCATTCCGAAAGCTTTCTTGCTTACACGAAGCACTGGTGCGGCTTGTCTTCTTTTATGCTCATTACGACTAATTCTTGCAGAAATATCACCTAAATCGTTATTTCTAATATCGTCAGATATATCTTCTCCTAAAATTATTTTATCAACAATAGGACTAATCAAGTCATAATCAAATGGATCTACTTGATCCGGAGCTAATTCTGCAGAAGGTGGTTTAGTAATAGAATTATCAGGAATAATATTATTACTCACTTTATTTTTCCATTTTGCAAGATTATATACTTCTGTTTTCGATAAATCTCCAATTGCAGATAACCCACCGCTCATATCTCCATAAAGAGTGCAATATCCTAGAGCAAGTTCTGTTTTATTTCCTGTAGATAAAACTAGGCAACCAAATTTATTAGAAAGTGCCATTAATATATTTCCTCTTATTCTTGATTGAATATTCTCTTCAGCAACATTGCTCTCCATTCCTTTAAATTTATCATGAAGCGTATCTAAATATTTTTCAAATAAATCATCAATATCAATTATATCAAAATTTGCATTCAGGTTATTTGCTAAATCTCTTGCATCGGATTTACTATGATTGCTAGAGAATCTAGATGGCATAGAAACTAAATAAACATTTTCTGGTCCAAGAGCATCAACTGCAAGACATGCTACTAATGCAGAATCTATTCCACCACTTAAGCCTATTACTGCTTTTTGATGGCCTGTTTTGGAGAAATAATCTCTGATTCCAAGTGTCAGAGCATTATATATATTTTCTTCAACATCTACATCTATCGCGTTATCATCTGATACATCATCTAGGGTTGAAATAAGTATATCTTCTTTAAAGCTAGCTGCTGCGCCTAAAACCTTCATTCCAGGGCCAAATATCATAGAATTTCCATCAAAGATAAGTTCATCTTGTCCTCCAACAAGATTGCAATACACAAAATGTGAATTTGTATTTTTGAACTTCTCTATTATCAATTTTTTTCTATCATTTTCACGATATTTTCGGTAAGGAGACGCAGATATGTTGATAATAATATTTGGATCAAAATCAGCAATCTCTTCTGAAAGCTTTCTAGTGTAATTATCTTCCCATAAATCTTCACATATCTGTATTACACAACGGTAATCATTTCCATTAATATTAATCTTAAAATTACCTACATCAGAACCACTCTCAAAATATCGTCTCTCATCAAAAACATCATAATTTGGTAAAAGAATTTTATGATAAACTTTTATTATTTTACCATTCTCGCATACTGCAGCTGCATTGAATAGTTTTCCGTCTTTTTCATCTACAAATCCTAAAACACATGGAGAAGAAACCTGTCTAGAAAACTTGTCTAGCACCTCTAAATTTCTCTTGATAAAAGATTGAGAAAAAAGTAAATCTTGTGGTGGATACCCTGTAACAACCATTTCAGGAAAAACTATGAGGTCTGCTCCATTATCAATAGCTCTATTATAGCTATCTATTAATTTTTTATAATTATAATCAAAATTTCCTAGAATAGGATTAATCTGACATGTACCGACTTTTATTGGTTTAGACAATTTTTTACTTCCGTTATTAGCCCATCAACAGAATTAGTATTTATAGATTTTGGTATATCCCAACTATTGTATGCAATTAGCGGTTTATCTTGAGCTAAGGTAAATGCTATTTCACTTAAAGTCCCATAAGCTCCAGAAATTGCAACTCCAACATCGCAATTATAGCTAATTAAAGCATTTCTTGTTATGTCAAGACCTGTTGAAATTGGTATAGATAAAAAATCATTCCCAGATTTAAAGTCTTTATCTTTAAGAATTCCAATACATACACCATTTTTCATTGAAACTCCTTTGGCAATAGCTTCCATTACTCCTTCACCTCCACCGCAGAATACTAACCAATTCTCATCAGCCATTCTTTTGCCAATTTCTACTGTATCAGCATAGATTGATTCAGTGATATCTCTTCCTCCAAAAACAGCAACTCTTCCTTTAAAATTCATTATGGCTCCAGCCTTCCCATAGTTCTAGGGAAAGGGATAGTCTGTCTAACATGATCAATACCACATATCCACGAAACAGTTCTTTCGAGTCCAAGTCCAAAACCTGAATGAGGAACAGATCCATATTTTCTCAAATCAAGATACCATTTAAACGCACTTAAAGGAAGTCCATGATTTTCAATGCGCTTTACAAGAGTATCATGATCATCTTCTCTTTGTCCGCCTCCAACAATCTCTCCGTAACCCTCAGGAGCGATTACATCAACTCCTAAAGCAAGCTTATCTGATTCATCTCTTTTCATATAAAAAGCTTTAGTTTTATGTGGCCAACTGTGAATCATGACTGGGCTATCATATTGAGATGCAATTAATTCTTCATCTGGGGCACCAAAGTCACTACCATATTCAAATTTTTGACCATTATCATTCAAAATCTTAGCCGCTTCATCATATGTGATTCTCGGAAACGGAGACTTAACTTTCTCAAGAAAAGAAATGTCTCTTTCTAAAATTTTCAACTCATCTTTACAGTTTTTTAAACTTTGAGTCACGATGTATGTTATAAATTCTTCTATTAAGTCCATATTTTCCTTTAGGTCACAAAAAGCCATTTCTGGTTCAACCATCCAAAATTCAGTTAGATGTTTTCTTGTTTTTGATTTTTCTGCTCTAAAACAAGGACCGAAACAGTATGTTTTACCAAAAGCCATTGCACCAGCTTCTTGATATAGCTGTCCACTTTGAGTTAAATAAGCAGAGCGATTAAAATAATCTGTTTCAAATAATGTGGTGGTACCTTCAACTGCATTTCCAGTAAACATTGGAGAATCAATTAAAACAAAATCTCTATTATCAAAAAAATCTCTAATAGACTTAATGATATTTTGACGAACTTTCATTATTGCGAATTGCTTCTTAGAGCGCAACCAAAGATGTCTGTTGTCCATCAGAAAACTTACACCATGCTCTTTAAGAGCAATTGGATATTCCTCTGATACATGCACTACGTCTATATCTGTGACAAGTATTTCAACTCCACTATCAGATCTGTTATCTGCTTGTACAGTTCCTTTAATTTTTAATGAGGATTCTTGAGTTAATGTGTTCTCTAAACTGAAAATGTTTTCCGATACATCATTTTTTGATACTACACATTGGACATAACCTGTACCATCTCTTACTATAACAAACCAAATTTTTCCAATAGATCTTATGTTATATACCCATCCGTTAACTTGGACTTCTTTTCCAATAAAATCTTTTAAATTTTTAATATTTATTCCGCTCATAACTTTACCATGTTGAAAGAACTGTGTTCACAATATCAACTGCAATTTTATTAATTGCAACATTAATCGCCAATTCCCTTGAATCTCCAAATTCATCACTATCATCTCCATCAATAATACCGTCATCATCATTATCTAATCCATCAGAAGAGGGATCATTATCAATGCTGTATGTTCCGAATGCAGAAAATGTTTTATCAAAAAATGCGCTATCATCACTGTTGTCAATCCAAGAAACTTTTACCGATAACGAAAATCTGTATTCACTCACTTTTTCGTTACTATTAAACGCATATGGACCATCCGATACTGAGGTAATAGAGCCATTAATAATGCTATCACCGTTAGTATCATTTGTTATTCTTAAAATATTTTGACTACTTATCTCCTGAATAATGCCTGAAGTTAATTTTTCTGATAACTCAAATTCTACTGTCTCATTATTGAATAATGGGATAGCAACGTTATTAATATTCGCAGGAATCGATCCTGACATAGAATAATAAGCACATCCAAATAGCAATAAAACTAAATTTATACTAACTATCTTTGTTAATCTTTTTTTCAATCCCATAATCATTTATCTTTCTATAAAGAGTTCTTTCGCTCATATCAAGTGATTTAGCAGCAGCTCTTCTATTATTATTAAAATGTTCTAATGTACGAATAATCATTTCTTTTTCTAAATCTCTAGTATTAAAGGCACCAATAGCTTCTCCTTTTATTAAATGATCACTGTCAGGGCTATTAATTTCATTATCTTGAATACGATTTTCAAAATTTGCATTTATATTTCTAGAAGAATTTAAGGCTGAAAAATCAGATTCTTTTAGCAATAATTTCATTTCTTCAATATCCTGCCTTAAAAATAATAATTGCCTTAAAATTAGCTCTCGCTCTGCCTGATCTGGATCGCGATTAACCAATACAGGCAATGCAGGATTATCAGAAAAATCAGCTATATTTTCATTCTGTAGCTGTCTTTCAATAATCTCACCAGTAATTCTCTCACCTTTTTGGAGAATTAATACACTTTCAACGAAATTTCTTAACTCTCTAACATTACCTGGCCAATCACATTTTTGCATAGCTTTTATTGCTTCAGGAGTAAATCCTTTGTACTTAATATTGTTTGTTCTACTAAACTGTAAAGCAAATCGATCAACTAGCAATCGTATATCACTTTTTCTATCTCTTAATGGAGGTAAATTGATTGTAACAGTTTTCAGCCTATAATAAAGATCTTGTCGAAACTTTCCTTCTTTGACAAGCTTCGCTAAATCTTTATTGGTAGCAGCTATCACTCTAGTATCTGTTTTTTTGGCTACAGAATCACCTACACGCATATATTCTCCCTCTTCTAGAACTCTTAGCACTTTAACCTGAGTTTCTAGAGGCATATCTCCAATTTCATCAAGGAATATTGTTCCCTTATCTGCAGTTTCAAAATAACCTTTTCTAGACTCACTTGCATCTGTATAAGCACCTTTTTTATGTCCAAAAAGTTCACTTTCAATAATTCCTTCTGGGATAGCTCCACAATTGACAATAACTAACTTTTTCGATGATCTTTTACTTCCTAAGTGTATAGCCTTACTTATAAGTTCCTTCCCTGTACCAGATTCTCCATTGATTAAAACAGATATATCTACATCAGCGACTTGATTTACCATATCTAATACATGATTAATACCGTCGCTTTCACCTATAATTCCTGACTTTTGTTTAATTAATTCAATATTCATAATAACCTCTTAATTACTTATTCTAATTTCTTTATCTAATTTTTTCATTTCATCTCTTAAAGTTGCTGCCTTCTCGAAATCTAAATTATCAGCCGCTTCAAGCATTTCTTGTCTAAGCATTTCTAAAACAATTTTTTTGTCTTCATTTAAAAATCTATCTGTTTTGATATTTCTTTTGACTTCAATTTCATTCTCTCTAAATGACTCCGCAACGCTTGTAGACTCCATTATATCATTAATAGATTTTTTAATTGATTTCGGAATAATATTGTTCTTCTTATTGAAAGCAATTTGTATAGCTCTTCTTCTATCTGTCTCATCAAGCAAATATTGGATTGAATCAGTTATCCTATCTGCATACAGAATAACCTTTCCATCTATATGTCTAGCTGCTCTACCAGAAGTCTGGACTAGAGAGCTCTTTGATCGTAAAAAACCTTCTTTATCTGCATCTAAAATCGCAACAAGAGACACTTCCGGCAAATCAAGCCCTTCTCTTAACAAATTAATTCCAACAAGCACATCAAAATCTCCTAAGCGTAAGTCTCGTAATATCTTCACCCTTTCGATTGTTTTTACTTCAGAATGAAGATATCTAACTCTGATGCCCATAGTACTAAGATATTCGGATAAATCTTCTGCCATCTTCTTTGTTAAAGTAGTTACTAAACATCTTTCTTTTTTTGCAGAACGAATCTTTATTTCATTAATTAAGTCTTCAATTTGACCAAGAGATGGTCTTACTACAACCTCAGGATCAACCAATCCAGTTGGACGATTAATCAGCTCTGTTACTACCCCTGAAGATAGCTCAAGCTCTTTTTCTGCTGGAGTTGCAGAAGCATAAATAACCTGATTCTGAATCGAATTAAATTCCACAGATTGTAATGGCCTATTATCATATGCAGCTGGCAATCTAAATCCATGATCAATCAGATTTTCTTTTCTTTTTCTATCTCCATTATACATTCCTTTAATCTGTGGAAGTGTAACATGAGATTCGTCGATAACTGTTAAAAAATCTTTAGGGAAAAAGTCTATGAGAGTTGAAGGCCTTTCGCCTTCTTTTCTGCCATCAAAATATCTAGAGTAATTCTCAATACCAGAACAATAGCCTATTTCATCAATCATTTCTATATCAAAATTAGTGCGTTGTGCTATACGCTGTTCTTCTAGAAACTGTTCATTCTTATTAAAAAATTTTATTCTATCCTTTAAGTCTTTTTTTATCTCTTTGATTACTCTTTTATTTTTTGACTTATCAGAAACAAAGTGTCTCGCAGGAAAAAGATTAGAGTTGCTAATTTCAGCAATTTCTTCTCCAGTTAATGGATCAAAAGTAACAATAGATTGGATGGTATCTGAAAAAATGTCTACTCGAATTGCTTTATCCTCATATGCGGGAAAAATTTCAAAGATATCTCCCATGATTCTAAAATTGCACCTTTCTAAAACTTGATCATTTCTCTTGTAATAAATATCAATCAAAGCTTCTGTAAGATCTCTTCTATTAATCGAATCACCCTTTTTCAAATGGACTACTTGTTTTTTCCACTCTTCTGGAGAACCCAAACCATAGATACATGATACTGAGCTCACTACAATCACATCATCTCTCTGCAACAATGAACTAGTGGTTTTCAACCTCAAACGATCAATCTCTTCGTTCATTGAAAAATCCTTCTCAATGAAAGTATCAGTAATTGGCATATAAGATTCAGGCTGATAATAATCATAGTAACTAATAAAATATTCAACGGCATTATTAGGAAATAAGCTTTTAAACTCTCCATAAAGTTGTGCTGCTAGAGTTTTATTATGTGAAATAATTAATGTAGGCTTCTGTATCTCTTCTATGACTTTTGCTATGGTATAGGTTTTTCCGGAGCCGGTAACACCTAAAAGTGTTTGATGATTTAGATTCTTCTTGATTCCATGAACGAGTTCATCAATTGCTCTAGGCTGATCACCTGATGGTTTAAAGTCTGAAACTAATTTAAAGTCTGCCATATTGTCTAATAAATATAAGATTTATTAACGTAAGAAACAATTTATAAAGTATGACAATAAGTTTTATTTTTTAGAGTCTAATGTAAGGAAAAAACGCAGATAATCTAGTAAGCTTAGGAAAAGTAAAATTGCAGAAATGATAATTAAATTATCTGTTAAGTAGAAAAATTGTGTTAAATCTAAAGCATATATTGATAAGGCAATTCCAAGAAAGCATACTCCAGTTTTTCCGATTATATTTGAACCATAAATTTTCTCTATCTTTGGTAGATAGATAAGAGAAAATATTAAAATAGTCATCTGTCTAGTAAAGTAAAAAATGCAAAACCAATCAGCAATATCACCTCTTCTATTTAATAAAATTATAAATGCAAACAAGGTTATACCATCCGCAATAGGATCTAATGTTTTTCCAAGCTCTGAATGTTGATTCAGTTTCCTCGCTACAATTCCGTCTAAGAAATCTGATAATAAAGAAATAAATAATATCGCATAAAAATAACTCTTCATATCAAGATTAAATGTGATAATTAACGGAGGAATTAATAGAAATCTTAAGTAGGTGATTAAGTTAGGAACAAGGAATATGTCTTCATATTTAAATAGCTTGCTCATCTTAATATCCTCGATAACAATTTATCTGTAGAACCTCTATTTTCTTCCATGACATTGCGTGAAGATTTGCTAGAAGAATCGTATATATTTATATCATTAAAATTACTTAAAACTTCCATCAAATGTGAACTAGAATTGATTGTAAATGCTGACGATTTAGATAGCAGTTCTTCTGCTTCAAAAAAGTTGCCATTTGAATAATTTGGGCCAAAAATTATTGGATTTGATGCTACAGCTGGCTCCATAATATTGTGAATACCATCTCTTGAAAATCCTCCTCCTATGTATGATATGTATGCTTGCCAATATAATTTATATAAAATCCCTACAGCATTAACAATTACAACTCTCTCTTTTAGATCTGATAAATTCACATAGTCTTCTACAACTATTGATGAAAGACTATTTCTAGTGGCTTGCTTCTGATAATAATTTATTGATTTATCTGATAGTTCATGAGGAACAAGTACAATTTTTGAATTATTATCGTTAAGTAAATCAAAAATATCAGGAAAGAGCATTGAATCATCTTGAGGCCATAGGCTAGCAAATAAAAATATTTTATTTTCTAACTTGAAGTTCATATCAAATTTAATACTAATACTAGACTCTTTCTCCAAGGCTACATCAAAGCGAGGGTTGCCCATTGCACCAATTTTTTTATTTGGAATAATTAATTTGATATTTTCTAAATCTCGATTATTGACAGTGAAGATTTCATCAATCATACTATATATAGATTTATAAATACTCTTTACCGGTCTTTTTAGTTTCAAGCTACTATCATGAACTCTTGCAGAGATTAGCATTGTTTTAATACCTAAATAACCTGCAACAAGAATGATATTAGGCCAAACATCATATGAAGCAAAAATCATTTTTTTGGGCTTAATTATATTCAAACTTCTAAATGCTGACCAGAGAAAATCGAATGGAAGATATATCTTACAATCAATATTCTTATTGTTCACATTATTGTACCCAGATGGCGAAAAGAATGACACTAAAATTCCTGCATTAGAATTAACATTCTTTATATTTGCAATAATAGATTCTATTTGTTGAAATTCACCAAAAGATGATACATGAAACCAATATATATCAGAGAAAGAATGAGTGCGATTAAACTCTCTTAACTTATTTAAAGACTTACACCTTCCAAAAAAACCTAATCTAATTTTAGAATTAAATGGAGATAGAAATATAGCTAGTAAGAAAAATAACGGATAAAAAAAGACGTTATATATAGTTAGCCAGAAAAATTTCATGATACAAGAGATTGGTTAACATGTTCAAATACTTTTTCACTGTCAATTTCTGACATGCAGTATTGTTCCTTGCGGTAACATGGTCTGCTTCCATTTTGTGAACAAGGCCTACACCATAAGCTTTTATTTTCAATCATCTTAGATGAAGGCAAAACAGTTTTTGCGCCAGTTTCTTGTGATGTGGGTCCAAGAATCATGGTTACTGGAGTGCCTAACGCTTCAGAGATATGAAGCAGTCCAGTATCGCTTCCAATAGTATGTTGAGAAGAGCAAAGAATACCCATTGCCATTCTTAAGCTCGTTTTATCTTTGAGGTTTATAATCCTATCATGCTTGATAACTTGATCGCATATAATGTCATTCTTTGCTCCCAAAATAACAATTGTAGCATCAAATGACTTCATCAATCTTATCATTAAATTATTGTAATTCTCAATAGACCATTGTTTCTGACTCCATGCTGCACCGGGCACTATTGTAATATAATTTCTATCAATATTGTTTTCTAAGAGATATGACTTTGTCTTTTCTATCTCTTCGTTTGATAAATACAGTTTTGTTTCTGGGAATGAATCTGTTTTTTCCAATAGAGAATGGTACATTTTAATATGGCTAAAGCTCTTTTCAAAAAAATTCTGATAACCATAAAAAAGAATCAATCGTCGAAGTCTTGGCTTCTTTATTTGTCTAAAAAATCTCTTTCTTAAAAAAAATGATAGCACTCTCGTTCTGAATACGCTATGAATATCGTAAACCATATCATAGTTGTTAGATCTAAGCATCTTTCCGAGAGACATTAGACCTTTGAAGCCTGTTTTCTTATCAAAAATAATTAAATTATCAATTAAGGGATGATGGTGCATCATCTCAGCAAATTCTGATTTGATAAGAAAGTCGATTTTATGATTTGGAAATTTTGTTTTAACCGATTGCAAAAAAGATGTAGATAAGACAATATCGCCTATGGAGCTCATTCTGATAATAAGAATCTTTTTCATTATGAATCTTGGTTAAACAGTTTATTTGCAAACCATGAAACAAAAATACTGATCTCATAAAGAATAAGCATTGGTATAGACATAATAATTAGACTTATAGGATCTGGAGGGGTAATAATAGCAGATAAGATAACTGTACTCATTATCGCTTCCCTTCTATACTGTCTTAAAAAACTAGGAGTTACTATACCTATTGATGAAAAAAGAAAAGAAGCAACTGGCAACTCAAAAACAATGCCTGATCCAATGATTAAGGCTAAAACAAAACTAAAATAATAATTAATAGAAAAGTTATTCTCGATACCCCCAGTTATCATTGATGCAAAGAAATCCAAAGAAAATGGCAAGATTACATTATATGCAAACATGCCTCCCAACATAAAACATGCAAATGCAGTTAAAATAAGAGGTAACAATATTTTCCTTTCTTTGTCGTAGAGTCCAGGAGATAAGAATTTCCAGATTTGAACTGTGATAATAGGTATTGAAAATATGAAACCTCCAATAATTGCTAAATTCCATTTTAACATAAACATACCTTGAATAGTTAAAACTTGAAGATTCATTTCTCCAGTAATTTGATTGGCTGGAGCAATTAATAGATCTACCAAGTTATTTGAAAAATTAAATGTGATAATAGACATAAGAAATATTGCCCCAAGAGATTTTAATATTCTCCATCTAAGTTCTTCTAGATGGTCAATTATTGACATATCGTTGTTATTCATTTTACTTTTTTACCTTATCTACAATATCATAAGGAGACTTAAACTTTATATCTTCCTCATTTAAATTTTCAACAAATTTTATTCTATCCTTGGACCAGAATTCTCTTATAACATCTTTCTCGATAATATTCTTCATTCTTCGGGTAAAACGTGACAATTGACGGCTTTTAATATGATCATTCTGTTGTATAGACTTATGATATTCAATAATAGCCATTGCAAAATCTTCAATTCCATCTCCCGATTTACAGCTGGTCTTAAAAATAGGTATTTTTTTAATATCTTTTTTAGTGGCAGAGATAATATTATTAATTGATCTCACTAAGAGATTTGCATCTTTTCTATCTGATTTATTAACAACAAATATATCTGCTAACTCTAATATTCCAGCTTTTAATAGTTGAATTTCATCTCCAGATTCGGGAACAAAAACAAGCGTGGTTAAATCTGTAATCTCAGATACGCTATATTCCGACTGACCTACACCTACTGTTTCAATGAAAATGATATCTTTTCCACTAAAAGCAAGAATATCGCTAAAATCTTCAGCTAGATCTGTAACACCGCCAAGTTCGGCTCTAGAACCCATACTTCTTACAAAAACTTTGTCATCATCGACAGAATTCTTAATACGTACCCTATCTCCCAAGAAAGAACCTCCTGTAATAGGGCTGGATGGATCAATTGCAATGATACCTACAGATAAGTTTTTTTCTCTGATTTTTGGAATCAACTGATTCATAATAGAGCTTTTACCTGCTCCAGGCGGCCCTGTAATACCTATTTTAATCGAATTAGAGGCGTGCTTAAGAATATGACTTGAAACATCTTTTCTAGAAAGAAATCCTGTTTCAATACCTGTCATTAATTCTGAAATTGCTATAAAATCATTTGCTTGTGCCTTTTTCAGAATCTTCTCTAGATTTTTTGAACTCATATCATAATTTAATTGCTAGAATTTTAAAAGAATAATCAAAACTAGAAATTTATTGACATCGCATTTGGAATAGAATAAGTTGCGTACGCAATTTATGGATAGACATAAACAACAAATTAAACGAGATCGACAAGATTTGAAACGTAGAGCAATCAATGCTCAAAACAAATCTAAGATGAGAACATTGATTAAGAATGTGATGTCTCACGACGACGCTAAAAAGGCAACAGATTCTTATGCTAGTGCGATTTCTTTCATTGATAAAATGGCAAGCAAGAATTTAATTCATAAAAATAATGCTGCTAGACAAAAATCAAAGCTTACTAATTATTTAAATTCCTTAAGTAAATAACAATTACTTAAATTTATCTTTAATAACTTCGACCCAACCAGTTATTCGTTCTTCTGTTAACTCTTCTTCATTGTCATTATCAACACCGAGTCCTAAAAACTCATCACCGTCGAGCGCTTCAGATTCATCAAATTCATATCCTTCTGTTGGCCATCTTCCTATTAACTGACCGCCATTCTTCATAAATGGTTTAGCTAATAAACCAACAGCATCTAAATAATTAAAACTATACGACACTTGATCTCCAACACCAAAAAATGCGCCTGTAATATTGCTAAAATCTAGCTTTCGATACTCTAGATATATCTCTTCCCAATCTTCTTGCAATTCACCCACATTCCATGTTGGACAACCAATAATAAGATTTGAATATTCTAGCATTTTGGATGGTTCAGTCGATCTGATATCATATGAATCTACCTCATAACCTTCTGCTTCCATAAGTTCTTGAAGCAATTCTGAAGCTTCTTCTTGATTACCAGTTGTGCTTCCCCAAAATAATCCTATTTTTTCCATAATAGTTAGATCCCCTCTAGTTATTTAATGGGGTAATTTAAGTATAGTTTTATATATTTTTGAGATTAAATCTCAAGAAGTGATATTTTTTTATTTATCATGTCCTTGATAATTAGGAGCCTCTTTGATAATGCTTACTTCATGAGGATGACTTTCTCTTCCAGCAGCAGCTGAGATTTGAATAAACTTTTTATTTTTATAAAATGAAGATAAATCTTTAGCTCCACAATATCCCATAGATGATTTTAATCCACCAATTAATTGAAAAATTGTATTATTTACTGGACCTCTAAAAGGAACCATGCCTTCAATTCCTTCAGGTACAAGCTTTAACTCATCTTTCTCTTGTTGAAAATACCGTTCACCGCCACCTTCTTTCATGGCAGCTAAAGAACCCATTCCTCTGTATGATTTATACCTTCTTCCTTCATAAACAATAGTTTCTCCAGGACTTTCATCCATCCCTGCTAACATACCGCCCAACATTACAACGCTAGCTCCAGCAGCCAATGACTTTGCAATATCACCACTATAGCGAATACCTCCATCAGCAATAATTGGAACATTATGCTTCAGACCAACCTTAGCACAATCAATCACTGCTGAAAGTTGTGGAACGCCTATTCCAGCAACAATTCGTGTCGTACAACTAGATCCGGCACCTATACCTACCTTTACGCAATCAGCTCCTGCTTTAATTAAATCTTCAGTCGCTTCAGCTGTAGCCACATTACCAGCTATTAAATCTAATTTCGGGAATGCTTTTTTAATCTTTTTTACCAATTCTAAAACGTATTCTGAATGACCATGTGCAGTATCTACTACAACAGCATCAACACCTACAGAAGAAAGCGCGCTAATTCTATCAGACCAATCGTCTCTGACGCTCACCGCAGCTGCAACTCTCAATCTTCCATTTTTATCTTTTGAAGAATTAGGGAATTCTTCTTTCTTGGTTAAATCTTTAACTGTAATTAGACCTGCTAAATTATCCTTTCCATCTACAACCAGTAATCTTTCTATTCTATGTTTTTGCAATATTTTTTTAGCTTCTTCATTGGTTGTATCTGATTTGACAGTGACTAAATTTTTTGCTGTCATTCTATCTTTTACCAATACAGCTAAATCTGATTCAAATCGTATATCTCTCTTAGTAATAATACCTACCAACTTATCTTTTGCAAGCACTGGTAGTCCTCCAATCGAGTATTGGTCCATTAATTTCTTTGCCTCTCCTACAGATTTATTTTGATCTAAGGTAATGGGATTCTGAATCATTCCACTTTCATAGCGCTTTACCTTATCAACCATCAAAGCTTGCTCTTCAATACTTAGATTCTTATGAATAACACCAATTCCACCCTGTCTAGCAAGAGCAATAGCCATGTCAGATTCAGTCACTGTATCCATTGCTGCACTCATAACAGGTATATTCAATTCAATGTTCTTTGTAAGATGAGTTGAACAGTCTACTTCTTTAGGTAAAACAGAAGACTTCTGAGGGACTAAGAGAACATCGTCAAATGTTAGTGTTTTTTTAATAGTATCTTTAGCCATAAAAAACTCCGAGCGTAAAGGTTGGAACAATCAGTGTATTAAACTTCTTAGAATAAAAAGTTTTTATTAAGGTCAACATTGGACAATTTAATAAAAAAGATAAGAAAATCCAGCAGATTATTAATTGCTATCAAATTTCAACCAATTATACCCTTTATTGGTCGTAAAATAATAATAACAATAGAAAAATAGAAAATATCCTAACCCCATAAAGCCAAACCATAATTCTTTGGTTGATAAGAATATAAACAAAATAAATGGTAGATATTTCTGAGCATAACCAAGATATTCTTTTGACTTAAATATTAATGCAACAATAAGAAATGGTAAATATACTACTGCGCTAGTAGATAAAACTGGTTCATCTTGATATATTGAAAAGATTAGAGCAATAATAGTAATAATAGTAGAAATAATTTTGCTACGCAAACTATCTGAGCGATATAATATATACAAAACAATAAAGAGCAAGAATAACCCAATCATCATCTTACCAAAAATAAGCACATCAATAAAAGCATAAATTGATAAGAACAATAGGAAATTTGTTTGAAAATCTCTTTTGACTGTACGAAATGGTCCAAAAGACTCAAATCTGCTCATTAACCATAGAAATAGGATAGAGTGTAAGAAAATATTTACAACACCAATCCAGTCTTCAGGAATCATAGAGAATAGATAATATCTATTTAGATCAATTTCCATAGCTCTATAAATTGCTATATCATAAGATTTGACTAAATAATGTTGGAATGCAAACATAATCCACATCGGGAAAAATAATTCTAATCGATCAATTATATCGGTATCAATTCTCTTAAAAATATTATGGATATGCTTATATATAGAAGATGTAGGCGGAAAAATTCTTTTAAACATTCAGCTTAAATCCAACCAAATTGATATAGAAATACAAGGAAAATAGATATTGGACTTACATATTTTATTAGAAAAGTAAAGACAGTGACAAAAGATTTCGATTTAAAAATCGAGTTTCCAAAATATATAGATTGAGATTCTCCTATTAGTAGGTTTTTAACAACCTCATCTACTTTCCATACATATCCTGCAAATACTGCTAGAAAGAATCCACCGAGAGGTAAAAGAACATTGGATGCTAGATAGTCCGCCATATCAAAAAAAGTGAAACCAGTTCCTAATAATTTGAAATCCGCAAGAACGTTAAAAGATAAAGCGCATGGAATCGCAGCTAAATAGACTAAAATAGCCATAGTGAGTGTTGCTTTCGTTCTTGAATACTTCAACTCATCTACTAAATAAGAAACACTAACCTCTAAAATTGAAATTGCAGAAGTTATAGCTGCAATAGTTAGTAAAAGAAAAAATAGGAGTGCAAAGAAATATCCTCCTGCTAATTGAGAAAGCAATGGAGGTAATACGTGGAATACAAGACCAGGTCCTGCTGTAGGATCATATCCAGATGAAAACACAACAGTAAAAATAGCAACACCAGCCATTATTGCAATAAAAGTATCAAGGAATGCTACCAGATATGAGGCATTAACAATGTCGTCATTCTGTGAAAGATAACTTCCATAAGTCATCATCGCACCCATACCTAAACTGAGAGTGAAAAATGCATGCCCTAAAGCAAGTAAGAAAGTTTGCGCATTAATTTTTGACCAATCTGGTTCGAATAAAAATGATACTCCTTTATTGGCGTCAGGCAGTGACAACCCTTGAACTACTAAAATCATTAAAATGATAAATAAAGCGGGCATTAAATACCTGCTCGCTCTTTCTAATCCATCTCTAACGCCTGATAATATAATTCCAACAACCATTAAGAAAAATCCTGTATGATAACCCATCACCCATAATGGATTGCTATTTTTAAGATCAAAAAACTCTCCTGCAACTTGTGGCGTATCGAAAGTAAATCCCTTAAGAGCTTCTACTGTATAGGCTACAGACCATCCGCCAACAATACTGTAAAAAGAAAGAATAGTAAAACTAGCAAAGACTCCTAACGCCCCTACATATGTCCAAAAAGGTTTCCCTGATAACGTCCTAAATGCACCTACTGGATTTTTTTGTGTGGCTCTTCCTAATAAGATTTCAACATTTAAGATTGGTAATCCTATCATAACAATACAAATCATATAAATGAATAAGAATGCTGCCCCACCGTTCTCTCCTGCTATATAAGGAAATTTCCAGATATTACCAAGCCCCACCGCTGAACCGGCAGCAGCCAATATAAAACTGGTCTTAGAACTCCATTGCTCTCTATTGTTGCTCATTTTCTTCCTTATTATTATTTAGAGGATCGCTTTCTTCAACGATCTCATCAAAGTTGTCAAGGTGCGCTTCTACTACCGCATCAAGAACGCTATAAAAATATAAACCAATTGCAATCCATGCAAATCGATTTCTTTCTCTTAAATAGTGTTCCTTGGAATTTGCATAAGAATCATCATAATTATTATATTTTTTTCTATTTTCATTAAAACTCCATAATGCTAAGATTTCACCTGCCATCAATGTATATCCTTTGACTTTTTGATCATTGTATATTTGCCCGGCTCCCGGTATTGTCAATGAGCGCTTCAAAGCAACTTTAGGATCTTTTAATTGTTCTTCTTCGGTACGAAAATCTACTTTCTGTTGAGAAAAAAGATAGGAAAAAATAATAAGGCTAAAGAATAGTAATTTTGCTAGCCTAAACATTCAATCTCTACTCTTGCTCCCATTGGTAATCCTGCTACTTGAATTGTCGTACGTGCTGGATACGCGCCCTTAATTCTTTTTTCTATTTCAGCATTTACTAATGGCGTATAAGTCAAATCTGTTAAAAATACAGTAAACTTTCTTATATCTTCTATCGTCTTATTATTATCTGCCAAAACAGCTTCAATATTGTTAAAGACCTGGTTTACTTCATCTTCAATAGTATCATTATTCAATTCTCCAGATTCAGGATCTATAGGAATTGATCCTGCCATAACCCAATCAGAATTATCTCCTAAATGTCTAAACATTGAATAAGGACCAACAGGGGTAGGTGATTTAAAATTACTCATTACTATTTCCTTTCAAATTTTGCATAAACTTAACGTAGCTAATCCAATATCTTTATCGAGAGATCTATGCGTTTTATCTTTAAAGTCATGTATTATGAATTCTCCTACCGCTGCTACTTCCATCTCAAATAAATGTCCACCCGAAACCTCCATATCATGATTTCCTAAGGTGATATGAGCGTGTAAGAAAGGCTTATCATCTTTTAAAGCAATATTTCCTTGAAATGACAATAACTCAAGCGTAGAATCAAAAACTTTATGTATATAATCCTTTGAAATAATATCATAAGCTCCTATATCGACATTCTTAACTGCTCCTATACCTGAGATCTGTCCAGAGTATATTTTTTGTTCGATACAAAAAGCTGTTAGGCTATCTATTACTTTCTCGCCTTTTTCAACATAAACGATGTAAGAATCATCAATTTTTTGAAATTGCATTATAATTTCTCCGTTTCAGATTTTACTAATTCACCAACTTTATCCTTAATATCAATTAAAGAAAATTCTGCAGATGCTCCAGCCGTAGCAAAATCATCTTTACCTCCACCTCCACCATCTAACTCTTTTCCAATAAGTTTTGCCAAAGAAGATGCAGATAGAGATTTTTCAATTAAATCTTTTGATACGCTAATGGAAACCATAGGTTTTTCATCAATAATTGCTGAAAAAACAGCAATACCCGAAACAAATTTTTCATCTAATTTTTTATTAAGTTTCTTTAAGTCATTAATTGACCCTACGACAACTGACTCATTTATAAATTGGATATTATTTAAACTATTTTGATTCTGAATAATCTTATCAATATCAATAGCATTTAACATTTCTGATTGATTCTTTTTCTCAATTTCTCTTTTTTGTGAAGCTTCTTTTAATTGATTCATGATATCCATTTCATTCTGAATATGAGCAGCGACATGCTCGCCAGTAAGTGCATGAACTCTTCTAACTCCAGATGCAATAGCTTTTTCGCTTGTTATCATAAAATTATTGATTTCACCAGTGGCTGAAACATGAGTACCTCCACATAATTCTTTGGAAAAAGACCCCATTGTCAATACTCTCACTTTATCGCCATATTTCTCCCCAAACAATGCTGTAGCACCTTCTTTTTTTGCTTCTTCTAATGTCTTTATATCTGTCTCTACAGTAATATCTTCGGCAATCTTGTTTTTGACAATCAATTCAATAGCTTCAATTTCTTTTTTATCAATTTTAGAAGGATGAGTAATATCCAATCTGAGATAATCGGGATGTACTAAAGACCCTGCTTGATTCACATGATCGCCTAAAACATCCTTAAGTGCTTGATGTAATAAGTGAGTTGCTGAATGATTAATCTTGATATCTCCTCTTCTTGTTGAGTCTATTTTACAAGAGACATTCATATCTTGTGATATAGATCCTTTCTGGAGACTACATACATGGATAATAAAATCTCCATCTCTCTGTGTATCGAGTACATTAAAAGAAAAATCTTGATTCTCGATAGTTCCAATATCTCCAATTTGACCTCCTGATTCAGCATAAAATGGAGTCTTATCTAAAACAATATACACTTTATCATCAATATCAGCCCAATTCACAACTTTACTAGAGCTTTTCTCTTCGCTATATCCAATAAAACTTGAATGTGGTGCATCACTACTAATCTTCCATTTAATACCTGCACTATCCATAACAAATTTTTGACTCTTTTTAGCAAGATCTTTCTGTTTTTTCATTTCTGCTTCGAAACCTTGTGTATCTACTGTTTTTCCTTTTTCTGAAGCCATTAATTCTGTTAAATCTAAAGGAAATCCGTAAGTATCATATAATTTAAAGGCATCAGCTCCGCTTACATTTTCAGAAGTAGAATTTTTGATTATTTTTTCAAATTGAATAATTCCTTTTTCTAGTGTAGTTAAGAAAGATTCTTCCTCCCTAAGTATAGTCTGCTCTATATGCTTCTTCTTATCTTTCAATTCTGGATAAGTATCTGACATTGTCGCAACAACTGATTCAACTAATTTATATAGAATTGGCCCTTCATTATTAAGGTCCATTGCAAACCTTGATCCTCTTCTAAGAACTCTTCTCACAACATAGCCTCTGCCTTCGTTTGATGGCAATACTCCGTCAGCAATTGCAAATGATA
>Ga0208410_1000243_pt1 | contig 33468 bp, 20 predicted proteins | sample ETN02SmetaG_3_FD_185787 | JGI IMG/M metagenome (GOLD analysis project Ga0208410, IMG submission 185787) | Marine microbial and viral communities from oxygen minimum zone, Eastern Pacific Ocean - ETNP2014F10-02SV257 (SPAdes) (version 2) | ecosystem: Environmental > Aquatic > Marine > Oceanic ... | reverse complement strand
GACATGTGTTGGGGGAAAAATCGAGTTTTTGGACATTTGTTGGGGTACGTGATGATACCTCCGGGGATGGCACGCGCGCCGTACGACGCCAGAACGCCGCTACAGGCTCTTAAAGTCGCTGAGTAGCGTGTAAAATGAATGTGTACTGCATTCATTCACCGTTTACGTCGAGAAACGCGCCCGTCGCCGCGCTATGACCACGGAAGTGCATTCAGGGGCAAATTGGCACTTACCCCAACACATGTCCAAAAACTCGATTTTTCCCCCAACACATGTCCGAGTGTGACGGATCCACATCCGGTCGAGAATAGACGACTACTCGACGGTGGATGGGTGATGACGGATGTATGTATGAGACGTATGGGTATACAGTGTATAGAGGAGACACACAGCCGCGCGCCGCGAGAGCCGCGCGAGAGACGTCGGCGAGAGACGTCGGCGAGAGACGTCGGATGGGAACGAGGGCGAGGGGAGAGATGGGGGCGATGATGCTCGAACTCGCCCGTCGCGGGACGACGACGACGACGATGCGCGAGACGGGGTGGGGGAGAGGGTCGAGGACGACGCGATTCGTCCCGAGGATGCGGACATGGACGCGCGAGAGGACGCGCGGGGAGACGCGAGGGAGGGAACGCGACGGTCGAGAGGGTGCGTTCGGTGCGTTCGCGTTCGCGTTCGCGTTCGCGGTGGGGGGGGGGACGGTGTCCGAGGGGACGTGCGACGCGAAGGCGGCGGCGGCGGAGGCGGCGGCGGCGGCGGCGAGACGCGAAGCGGAGGCGCGCGCGCCGACGTCCAACGCGTCGACGGCGCAGTGGAGGATATACACGGACATAGGCCGAGGTTTAGTGCGAGAGGGGAAAGTAGACGAGGCGAGAAAGTACCTCGAGCGCGCGCTCGTGGAGGCGAAGCGTGGGTTCGGGGAAGACGACGCGCACGTGGCGGCGGCGCTCAACAACCTCGCCGAGTTGCGCAGAATAGAGTCGAGGTGGGAGGAATCGGAGCGCATGTTCGGCGAAGCGTTGAAAATCTTACGAAATGCGTACGGAGAAAATCATCCCGCCGTCGGTACCGCGTTACACAATCTCGCGGGGTGTCGATTGGCGCAAAATGACGTCGACGGAGCCTTCGCGCTGTACGCCGAATCGCTCGCGCGCAAGGAGGCGACGCTCGGGACGAATCATCCCGAATACGCCACGACGCTCTATCACATGGCGGAGGTGTTGTGTCGAAACGAACGCAAAGAAGACGCCGTGGTGGTCTTGGAGCGTTCGATCAGAGTGAGCGAAGAGATCGGCGCCGCGCACACCGACGCGTATCTCAAGCGGATGAAGCGTTTGGCGCAATTGCTCTTTGAGTGCGAGCGGTACGAGGACGCCGAGCGCGTTCGGAGACGTATTTTGAGTAATTTGGAGGACATGCACGGTGAAGAACACGTAACAATCGCGGGCGCGTGCGAATCGCTCGCCCTCGTCCTCACCGAGCTCGATCGTTTGGACGAGGCGGGACGTCTTCTCGAGCGCTCGACGAAGATTCTCTCGCGTCTGCGAGGCGACGGCGCGGCGCTCGCGCTCGCCTCGGCGAGACTCAATCTCGGTGAAATCGCAGAGAAACGCTCGAACACGGACGAGGCGATAACATTCGCTCGTCTCGCCCTCGACGTGCTCTCACCGAGCGCGCTGGACGCCATCAGACGCGACGATTTACGAGACGACGTTCGCGTCGGCGTCGTCGTCCAACACGCGCGCGCCGCCGCGCTCCTCCACCGCCTCGCCCCGGCCGATCCTCGCGCGCGTCATCACGCCCACACCGCCGCTCAAAATCTCTCCGCCGTGTCATCCATCGCCGAAAAATCGGGCGGTACCATCCAAACCCGCGTGCGCGACGCCGCGCGCGCCCTAGAAGTATCCTCGCGTAACGAATAGCGTTCCACGCCGCGGCCGCGGCGCCCTTCGCGAATGAATGAATGAATCATGGAATCATGGAATCATGGAATCATCGAATCGTCCCTCGGACGCAAACTTTCACGAACCACCCACCGACGCACCCACCGCTCGCACCTCCACGTCCTCCGGGTCGTAAATCACCAACAACACGAGCGAACACGACGGACAGTGCGCGACATCCTCCCCTCGTCGCAGTTCCTCGAGGGTGATTTGGAAAAAATCCCCGCACGGGCACTGATGCGTGAACGCCTCGAGTTCCTCGCTCCACTCCATGTCCTCCAGATCCACCTCATCGTACGCCCCGTGCATCGCGCGACGAGACGAGGGTCGTCGTCGCGTCGCGTCGCGTCGCGTCGTCGTCTCCCTCGCCGCCATTCATTCATATTTCATTCATTCATCATCGCGTCATGCCGAGGACGGGGTGGAGGGCTGCGGACTATGTGTATTGGTTTCTTCTCACATCATAGGGTTATTGAGGTCTATACTATATTGAGTTTGACACACCCTCCTCGTGCGCATCGATGGCCTCTCTCGCTCGAATGCCCATCGACCCGACCGGTGGCGAGGGGTGTCTGCGTGTGGCGCGTGAGGGTTTAGAGAGAAATACATACATACTCAATATATATACTCTTAAAACGTATTGGACTATGGTGTAGAGGACGATGGGTCCGCACGACAGACGCGCCACGCCGACGCCGTTCGGTGTGGATGAATGAATGAATGAATGAATGAGAGTGAACGACAGATGGGCTCCCGCGGCGAGCGCGCGGGACGGACGGAGGGGAGATGACGGGACGTCGAGTCTTGGGAATCGGACGACGACGGGTGGTGGTGTGCGTGAGTGCGGTGTGCGTCCTTCTCTGTCTCCTCTGTCTCGTCGACGGGTTGGACGGGTTGGACGGCGCGTGGGAGGACGCGTTCGGTCCGTCCGAGCGAGCGAACGAACGTCCGCTCGTGGACGACGAGAGGGGGACGTCCGAGCGGCTCTCGAGCTCGAGTCCTTCTCCTCGTTCTCGTTCTCCTCGTTCTCGTTCTCCTCGTCCCTCGGTGGCGGTGGTGGTGACGTCGCCGTGGGCGAGCGAACGCGAGGCGAACGCGAGGAGGATATGCGCGCTCGCGGGGACGTTGGCGCGAGACGGGTGCGCGCTCGCGATGTCGACCGAGATCGATGAAAAGGCGGCGACGAGGATCGAGGAAGCGGGGTATATGCGTCGATTTCAGCGAAGCGCGCGCGAAGAGGCGGCGTTGGGAGGGAAGTTTGGGTTTCGGAGCGCGGTGCGCGCGATGCGGCGACCGAGAGAGTATTACGCGCGAAAAGTGTCGGAGAAGAAGAAGACGCGGTTGTACGAGGAGGGAGACGAGCGATCGAGACGACCGGGGAGTGTGGGTAATTTAGTGGGCGTGTTTGGCGTCTTGGCGCGCTTCGCGACGGAGGAGACGCTTCCGACGGTGAACGCGACCGAGGATGGGATCGGGACGCTCGCGGGAGATATGTGGCCGAACGTGAAAGATGCCATCGCGCGAGCCAAGGCGTTTAATCGAGCGCATCCCGAGAGAATGGGGGACTCCATTGCGCTCTTTGAGGACGACGCCAACGTCGTCGTCGCCTCCGCCGAGGCGTACGCCGAGAAAGTGTCGAGCGTCATGCGGCGTCTTCCCAGACGGTGGGACCTTCTCAGCTTTGACGCGCACCCAAACTTTTGTCGCGAGTCCTTCTTCAAGCACCCGAGTCGAGCGGTGTCCCGACGACACGGATTATTTCAGACGTACACCACCTTCTCCAGGACGACGCACATCTTCGTCTCCAGACGAGGCGCGCTTCGAATCTTAGAGGAGCTCCCGAGCGACATCGTCATCGACATGTTCCTCGCGCGCGCGCTTCGGCTCGGGAAATTAAAGATTTACGTCGCGTGCGATAACGGCATCGTGGATCAAGCGACGTCCGAGTTTCAAAGTTTAGGCGGCTAAAAGCGCCCCCCCGCGCCGGACGAACGAGCGCGCGCGCCGGCGCGCCGATGCGCATCGCACGAATGTAGATTGATAGACATAGAAGCATTACACTAGGCATGGACCATACATAGACATCACTAGATAGAATAAAAATAGCCATCATACGGAGTTCTAAACCACTGTAAAGCGTCTTCATGCGCCATCATCGCAGGTACTTTTCACTCGACCCGCGCGCGCGCGTCGCCGCGGCCAAGCCATGGACTCGACCTCTCTCTTCGACGCGAGTACTAGCGAGCTAGGTGCGTGACGACGCGAACGACGCGGTGGAAGGATTCTCGACGAACGCGACGGCGCGATCGTTCGGCGTCGAGCGCGCGGGAAGACGCGACGACGCGACGACGCGATCGAGGACGGGATCGCGCGAACGTCGGGTGACCCTAAGGCTTGGCGAGGGCGAGACGAGCGATCGTCGCGAGGTGCCGCGCGCGCGTCGCGTTCGAGTCGCGCGCGAACGGCGCATCCGGACGATTACTTTTTGTTCGCGGTGTTTGCGTCGTCGCGCGGGACGTCGGCGGTCGCATCGCGCGCGTGGGCGCGCGTCGAGAGTCGCGAGTCGCGGATGTGGGAAGCCCTAAGACGCGGTCGATGCGGTCCTCGGAGACGCTTCCGACGGAGCCGCGCGGGTGTGGAAGACGGCGCGGTGGCGCGCGGTGGTGCGCACACCATCGCGTGTGATCGTCGCGCGCGCGCACCGCGATGACATCACCGTCGCATCGAGATTCATCGACTAACCTTTCATTCATCATGTCCTCACAGGATGGGTAACCAACGCGCTCGATCCCGCGGTTTGCGCCACGGCACCCGCAACGTGTTCTCCCGCGGTTTCCGTGAGAAGGGTCGCAACAACACCACCACGTACTTGCGTACGTTCCGTGTCGGTGACTACGTTGACATCAAGGTGGACGCTTCTCAGCAAAAGGGTATGCCGTACTTGCAATACCAAGGCAGAACGGGCATCGTGTGGAATGTGACGCCGCGCGCGGTGGGTGTGGAGGTGAACAAGACCATCGGTGGTCGCATCGCTCGCAAGCGCATTCACGTGCGCATCGAGCACGTGCAACACTCCCGATGCCGTGAAGATTTCCTCGCCCGTCGTGCTGCGAACGACAAGGCGCACCACGAAGCGAAGTTGGCTGGCAAGAAGATCACGACGAAGCGCCCGGTGACCGGCGCCCCGCGCGAAGGGTTCGCGCTCGAGAACGTGAAGGCTGAGCTTTTGACGCCGATCCCGTACGATATCTTGCGTGAAGGCATGAAGTACTAAATCTTAGCATAAGAATCGGATTTGTAACGTAGGTGGAGAACCTGCCCTCAACAATGACGACGCCCGCCCGCGTCACGTCGTTTCGCGTCAACTCTTGTCCTCGAAAACGCCTCACTCTCGCGCGTTTCACCGCTCCGAATGGGCGTCCTACCCGAGATCTTCATCGCCACGGGGCCAGGCGACAAGGTGAACGAACACACGCTCGAAAATCGCGGGGTGAGACGACTCGTGATTCGCGGAGACGCGTCCAGGACCGCCGCCGCCGGAGAGGCTGTCTCGGTCTCGTCGAGAGTGACTGTGAAATGGAAACTTCAGACGAAAGCGGAGGAATTCACGGAGGACACGTTCACGATGCAGGACGGCACGCACCCGACTGGGCTCGAGAACGCGATATTAGGGCTCTGCGCCGGGGATCGAGTGAATTTCGTTCTCTTCGGCGAGGCGTCTCTGAACGATTTCGAGCCTCCGCCGAAGGACACGCGCGGCGAGGTCGCTCTCTCCGGCGAAGCGGAGGTTCTCCGCGTCTCTCACGTTCGGAAGTGCGTGTACACCAGCACGCCCGAAGAAAAAGTCGCCTACGCCACCGAGATGAACGACATCGGCAAGGTGCTCTTCAAGAATGCAAGGCTCGACAGGGCGCGAGAAAAATTTGAAGCTGGGATGAGTTACGTCAGAGTCTGCGAACCTGAAGACCCGATCATTAATCCCCGAGGCGCGAAGAATAACGACGTCTTTTTCCCCATCGCGCGTTCGGTGTACCTGAACCTCGCGCTCGTGGCGTTTCGCAAAGGAGAGTACGAAGAATGTGAGCTGTACATAGGCGACCTTTTGGAGACGCGCGTCGACGAACCGGAATTTTTCAAAATCAAGGCGAAAGGTCTCTACAGACGCGGGTGCGCGCGATTACGTCTCGAAAAAGTCTCAAAGACGGAATCCGTCGACCCCGATTCCGCCGAGGCCGATTTTCTCATCGCTGCACGGCTCGATCCCACCATCGACGTGTCCGAAAAACTGTCGGAAGCAGCCGCCGTGCGAGCCAAATTTCCAAACGTCGTCTCTCCGGAGATTGAAAGCGACGACGACGAGAATGGCGGATATCACGAGCGCCATTACTCGCCATACGCCGCCGACGCCTTAGTGCAGATTCGTCGAGAGAATTTAGACGGTCGCTGGCAATTTCTACCCAAGAAGAAACGCGACAAAATCCTCGCCGAGCGCGCCGCGCTGTACGGAGACATCGCGCGAGACGCGCCGTGGCGCGAGTGCCGAACGACACTTTTCGCCGCCGATGACGAGGATTGCATCGATTACGACGAAGAACAGCGCGAGATTCAAGCGAAAGAGGCGAAGGAGAAAAGCGGTGACTCATCGTAGCGAGCGCGCGCGTACATGTATCGATTACAAACATCAAGCATCAAACATAGAATTTCTTACTCGGACAACAGCGCCGCCGCGGCGTCGTCGACGATCCAACGCACGTTCCCCTTCACGAGCGCGGCCGGCACGGACCCGTCGCGAGGCGCGTCTTTCAATATCTTCGCCGTCATCTCCGCCTTTCCGGACCCCATGGCGACGAAAATCTTCTCCCTCGCCGCGTTGACGACGGGTAAAGAAAACGTCACGCGCTCGGGCGGCGGTTTCGGCGAATCGGCGATGGGTAAAATCCATCCCTCGTCTCGCTTTAAAAGCTCGTGATGGGGAAACAACGAACAAATGTGACCGTCCGGACCGAATCCGAGCAATAAGAGGTCAAACACGGGAAATCCATCGTCGTTCACCTCGATCTCGTTCGGCGTCAACGCTCGCAAATCGTCCTCGTACGCCCTCGCGCACGCTTCGGCGGCGCCTCGATTCTCGTCACACAACGTCTCATCGACGGCGTGTAAACGCTCTCGAGGCACGTCCACGTCCGCGAATAACGTCCTATACGCACCACCAAAATTCGAATCCGCGTCTTTCCACTTCACGCACCGTTCATCCACCCAAAACACCCGCCATTTCGACCACTCCACGTCCGTCGCCTCCCGCAACGGCGCCAACGCCTTCGTCAACGATCCCCCCGCCAGCCCGATGGAAAACGTCCCTCCGCGCGCGATCGCCTCTCGAGACAACTCTCGAACCCTTTTCGCCAGCGTTCGTCCACACGCCATCGCGTCTCCCCCTCGCACCACCGTCACGTCGTCGTCATCATCATCGCAATCATCAGAATCTTTCCGTGACGCGCGCGCGCGCATCGTCCTCCTCGTCGTCTTCCTCCGCCTCGTCCCTCCTCGTCCGACGACGGAACGCGTCGTCGTCGTCCTCGTCGTCTTCATCGATCGATCGCGCGATGACGTCGCGGTGTGTCGCGTCATTCACGTCGCGTCATTCGTCGTCACTCGTCGACGGGGGCAAAAGGGAAATCATTCATTCATTCCGTTCGATGGCGGCCCGACGCGCGCTTCGACCGCTCCTCGATCGCGTGCTCGTCGAACGAATCGTCGCGCCGACGAAATCCGTGGGCGGGGTGTTGCTCCCGGAGTCCACGGCGAGCGCCAAGGTGAGATGAATGATTCATTCATCATTCGTCTCTGCATCGAGCGCGCGCGCGTTGTCGTTCGCGTCGTCGTTCTGTTCGTTCGCGATGACTGACGGATTCGCGCGCGCGTCGTGTGTCTCACTCTCGCGCGTCAGACGCACGAGGGGAAGGTCTTGGCGGTGGGTCCGGGGAGACGAACGATGAACGGCGCGCTCGTCCCTCTGGACGTGGCGCCGGGCGACGTCGTGGCGTTACCGGAATTCGGAGGCGTTTCCGTGGAATTAGGCGGCGAGGTGGGGAAGGAATACGCCGTGTACAGGGAAGAGGAGATTTTGGCCGTCGTCACGGACGATTGATGCGATGATGGATGGATTCGCGACGCGTCGCGCGCGCGCGCTCGACGGGTTCGCGGCGCGCGGCGTTTCGTATTCGCGACGCGCGACCACCGTTCGCATCGATCGATACATCGATCGATTAATTAATTAATGAATGCATGAATCAATCGATGCATCGATCGATCGATCGAGCGTCGCCGCGTCGCGCGTCCGTCTCCTCGTCCAAAGTCTCCTCGACGGCCGCTCGCGTTCACTTTAAACTTGAAATAAAACAATTCATGATTCACATCGCGACGCGCGCGGTGCGAGAGAGACGCGCGTCATGTCCGACGCCGACACCGACGCGCGTCGTCTCTCGTCGTCCTCGTCCAAGAGACGTCGATCGAACGACGCGGGCGCGGTCGCGACGCGTCGTTTTCATCGTCGTTCTGAAACTTTTCCTGAAATCGTCGGAGGACCGTGGACGTCGGTGCGCGTGGCGCGCGCGAGCGCGACGCCGACGATCGAACGCGGAGGGAAACGGAAACGGTCGTCGAGCGTCGACGGGGCGGTCGACTCGGAGGAACGTCTCGAGGAACGTCTCGAGGATGGTCTCGAGGATGGAGAATCGACGCGCGCGAAGACGCCGGACGACGGGTTCAGGTTCGCGGCGAGACGACGAGACGACGAGACGTACGACCGGTGGGATCGCGAGATGAAGACGATGTTTGATCGATTCGGCGTGCGATGGGAGGAGGAGGAGGGAGAGGAGGAGGTGGGGGTGAGTGTACGGATGGCGCGCGCGATGGACGCGTTTCGCGCGCCGACGCTCTCGGCGAGAGACGCGTCGTCGGCGGAGGATTGGAAAGCGTCGATGCGAGCGTTGGTGGTGGCGGTGACGGAGGCGTACGAGGAGTGTGAGCGCGTGCGATGGGTGGCGTCGAATCGAGCGTGTACGACGCGCGATGTGACAGAATTGGAGGAAAGTTTGATTCGGTGTTGGTGGCGTCTCGTCAAGACGCCGTGCGGCGGAGCGTCGACGTCGACTCGACGATCGGGAGATTCTAGGGATGACATGGTGCGAAAATTAGAGTATTACGTGCGATCGACGCAGAGTGATTTGCTGGAGGGCAACGGGATCGAACGCGACGATGCGGAGACGACGCGCGTCGCCGCCGCGTTGAGCGCGTTTTCCGCCGCGCACGCCGGTTTTAAATATTGCGCGTCGGCGCTGTACGAGACGGTGTTTACGCCTCTGAAATCCTTCTCCGCGGCGTGTTTGACTGAATCTAACTTTGATTCGAGCGCACACTTCGTCGCGTGGACGATTCGCACGGTGGAGATCGCCTCTGATTTGTCTTCGTGGAAGGAGGGACATCACCTGCGCATGAACATCTACGGACACGCCGATTTTTTGACGTGGACGCGGAAATTATTAGATTTTTTCTACCTCCAACTCTCCTCCGTGCGAGGCGCAGGGATCATCGATGCGCTAGGGCATTATCCGGGATGGAAAAAGGGGGAGGATAACGTCCACAGGCGCCATCAACAGTCGGAACTGTACCGATTGATTTTAAAACTGCCGACGATGCGATGGACGCTTCCGTGGAGAAAGTACGAACCTCAATTGTTTAATAAGGTGGATGTTCGATTCTCTGAAAAGTTTCAGAGAAAACTCACGCGATTCGTGCTCTCCATCTTGGACGGCGCCATCGTGAACGGCATTGCGTTCGAAAAGAGAGAAAACATCACGCGAGGCGATGATTTAACCGACGAAGTCAAGGCGCTCGTCGCCGCCATCGAGTGCAACAAGAGTTCGACGGTGAAAGAGTTGGCTCGACGCATCCTCATCGAGCTCGGCGTCGCCGAACGTCTCGCGTTATGGGCGGGAGAGGCTGCGTCAAAGGGAAACATCGAGTCTCTGCGCGATAAATTGTCTTCGCTGGCGTTGATTGTCACCGTCAATCCGTGTAAATTGGGCGACGTGGCGTACCTCGTTCACCCGTTGATGAGGGTTTTCACTCTGTGTCGAACGCGGAAAGATCGGTCCAAGGATAATTACCAACTCGAATCGAAACTGTGCGCCATTTTAGCGTGCTTGGGGGTCAATTCGAACGAATCGGAAGACGAGACGCCGCCGGATTGTGAACTGGCGTCGCTGCGATTCGGAGGAGGGGCGGAAGAGGTACAAACGGCGGTGGAGGCGCAGCATGAAGACGTTGCGGCGGTGATTTTCGACATGATCGACGGCGTCGGAGGCGAGACGTCGAAGAAAATTAGAAGCGAAGTGCTCGTTCCCGCGCTCGCCGCGCTCGCGGTATTCGTCAGACGGAACGACAAGCTCATGGCAAAGTTTTCGCGAGGCGGCGAGACGGAAAAAACGCTGCTCGGCATTCTTCGAAGTAAAGAATCGTCCATCGCTCGAATCGCGGCGGCGTGCGTGCTCGCTTTCGAAGCGCATCACGAACTCGTGCAAGCACTGTATAGACCGAGCGTGAAGACGGATAAAAAGCGAGAACGCATCACCGAAGTACACGGTTGGGACGTCGAAGTCGTCTGTCAAAGTCTCACCGCCATCGCCGAACTCGTCAAGGACGCCGCTGCGTCTAGGCACGGATACGACGCGTCCGTCTTGGAGGTCATCTGCGCCGAGCGACGAACGATTATCATGCACAACAAGTTCCATCTGAGTTTGCAGCGCGCGCTCTCGGGCATCGCGCACCTCAAAACCGACGTCAACGCCGCGTACGAAAACTACCACCCGGCGCTCCATGACTACATGTACAAATTGCTCGCCAGGCAAGAGACATCCATCGTCGAGGTCAAGGAAGGATTGACTCCCGAAGAGACGACGAAGGTACACTGCGAGGCTGTTTGGAAAGAATTAGGACTGGACGTCTTACACCGAGACGAACCGCGCGCGTTGACAGAGCGAGAGATTGAGTGTTTCGCCGAATTCATCCGAGAGACGACGGACGCCGTGAAAAAGTTAAAGGACGAGATCAAGCACGACGTGGAAATCTCCGACGTGTGCAGTATTCTCATGGAAGGAGACACCGATTGTCGAGCGTCTCAAGTCGGCATCGTCGTGCCCATCCTGACATTGCTGCACAAGTGTCGAATCTTCCAAGAGCACAACTTGGTCGCCGAGGTGGACGTCGCCGGCGTGAGCGATATCGAACGAGACGCGTGCTACGTGATCGGACTCTTAGCGACGAAACCGTCGAATCAGAACAGAATCGCGAGTTCGTTCGAAATTGATTCCAAAAACGGCATCGAGCAGTTGGTACCGCTCCTGAAACGTTACCATCCGGACGATGAGGCGATGGAGGCAAAGGCAAGCGTGGTGAGACGCGCCGCGGATACCATCACGAACCTCGCGCACGAGAACTCCACCATCAAAACCATGGTGCGAGACGCCGGAGGAATACCTCCTCTCGTCAAACTGTTGGATTCGCACGAAAGAAAGGTGCAAAAATCCGCCGCGAGCGCTCTGAGAACGTTGGCTTTCAAGAATGGCGAAAACAAGAACCAAATCGTAGAGTGCGGCGCGCTTCCAAAGCTCATCTTTATGGCTCGTTCGGAGGATGTGCTCTTGCACAAGGAGGCCATCGGTGTCATTGGTAATCTCGTGCACTCTTCGTCGCATATCAAGCGACGAGTGCTGGACGAAGGCGCACTACAGCCCGTCATCGAGCTGCTCAAATCCTCGTGCACGGAGACGCAGCGCGAAGCCGCACTCTTGATTGGTCAATTCGCCGCTCGTCTCGAACCGCAAGGTCGCGACGTGCCGGATTATAAGATCAAGATCATGCAGCGAGGTGCGGTGGAATCTTTGATCAAGATGCTCAGCGGTGTGATGTACTATCGCGAACCCGGTTTGCGCGAGATGGCCGCCTTCGCCCTCGGTCGTTTGGCGCAGGATAGCGACAATCAGGTTGGGATCTGCCACTGTGAGGGATTACAACCGCTGATGAACATGCTCGAATCGGACGTCGAAGAGATCGCCGAGGGACTCCGTAAGGGTAACTCGAGCGGGAAATCCGACGGTGACATCGACGCCGACGCAAAGCGGCTCGTCGAAAACTTGCAGCACAATGCCGCCTTTGCCATTTATGGATTGGCTGAAAGTCACGACAACGTGGCGAAAATGCTCAAGGAAAACGCCTTCATGCGGTTACGATACAGTGATCTCATGGTAGAAACGAGCAAACAGTGCGTCAATAAGACGATCAAGCGACTCGAGGAAAAGGTTCAGCGCAAAGACGTGTTCGACTATCTCGCCTACACCATCGCGAGCGGGCGCCCGTTAGAGCGTCAGAGAATCGCGCTCGCGCTCGCTTGGTTGTGCCTCAACAAGGAACACATTCGAAAAATTTTCATCGAAAAGCGTGGTCTGAAGATTCTGTTCAACGCCTTGATAGGTAAGGGTGCGGAATCCGTCGATTACTCGGCGGCGACAAGCGGTCTCGCCGGAGGCAGAAGAAAAGTCAACATCGCTTTAGAAGCGCTGCGAAACATCAAACAAAATTTGTCGCCGAGTCAAAACAAGGAAGCGCTGATGCCTCAGCCGTCGACGCCTACCGCGGAGGATCACATGCCGGTGAATTTCGACCATCCAGAGCTCTCCGACGTCACCTTTGTGATTCACTCCAAAGACGGACCTCACGAGTTTGGAGCGCACCGCATCGCCTTCACGCACGTGTCCGACGTCTTCTTATCCACCCTCGAGGACGGAAAGATGCTCGATGATGGATCCCTTCGAGTGGACATCTCAGATGTCGACTGGAACGTCTTCGAAGCGATGATCGATTTCATCTACACCGGCACCGTGGGCGTCATGTCCAGCCTTCGAGTGTCCTCCTTTTTGCGCGACAAGCTTGAAGACATCTTAACCGTCACGACCCGCTTCGACCTTCCGGGCATGAAGTCTTTGGTGGAAAAGCACTTTATCGATTACGTGGAAATGAACGAATTAACCTTTAAGCGAGCGTGCGAGCTGTACAAGGTGGCCGTCGAGCACAGCGCCGTCGCCGTGCAAGACTTTCTCTTGTGCCACGCGTTGGACAATTACGATGAACCTTGGCACGGAGACTGCGAAGAGAATCCCTCGCTCTCGGCTCACAAGACGAGAGTGCGAAAAGTCATCGATTGTTTCGGCCAAGGCATCGTCTCCTACATTGAAAAAGCGTTGAGAGATCGAGCGGCGCCCGCGCGAGCCGCCACGTGAGCACAAGCCGTCGAGCGCCGGTGTTAGATGAAGATGCGCGATGAAAGTCGCGTCGCGCTTTGATTTTGAATGAAGCAAATGTTGCGTCTGTTACACAAATTGTCTAAGTTAAATTCGCCGCCTCCCCGCACTACGCCTAAGTTTGAAACTCAATCAAAGTCTCTCGCTTAAGAGATGATGAGCGCCTTCTTGAGCAAAGCACCCACGGTTTCCGACGGCTTCGCGCCCTTCGCGATCCAGTCCTTGATCGCCGGAGCGTCCAAGTTGGACTGCTTGCGGATCGGATCGTACCAGCCCAAGGTTTGGAGCGGCAAACCATCGCGACGCGCGCGGGAATCAATGGCGATGATACGGTAGAAGGGTTCCTTTTTGCGACCCTTGCGCGTGAAGCGAATCTACGTGCGCGAAGGACGGCGCGTCGTTTCCGGTTAGTCCCCGTGCGTTCTCGCGCGCGTCGTTCCAATCCTTCCCGCGTCCACACCGCGTCCACGTCTCGCGCTACGAAATCCACCCCTCGCGCTCTCGCGCTCTCGCGCGCTCGCAAGCCCTGAACGAGTAGGGTTACGCATCGTCATCATCGAATCCTCCCTCTCACGCACCGCGACTCTGTTCTCCACGCGCAACGCCGCGCGAACACAGTTCGTCTTCTTTTCCACAGCCTATCGCATCGCGCGCGCGCGCACCGCTCGTCAGTCTTCACCCCTCATTCGACGAAAAGAAATCACCGCCGACCCCTCGCGCGCCGACGCGACGCGGGCATCCATCCATCCATCCTCCTTCCCTCTTCCCTCGCGTCTTCCTCCGCGCCGCGCTCGCGCGAACGAACGCCTTCTATTTTTTTCCCCGATCCATCGAACCCACTCTCGCACCTCGACCGACACGCGCGCGCCGCTCACGGACGCGCGAAAGCTCATGCACGACGCGCTCATGACGCGACGACACCGCAAAGTGACGACGGCCGCGCGTCGCGCGTCCGCGGACGTCCACAGGTGGGGTCTCGGTGGGTGCTGACTCGTGATGTCGATGCATGCATATAGATAAAGCATTCGAATGCGTGATGTATGTATGATCTGCACGGTGATGGGGACGAAAAGAGGTGGAAAGATAAAAACCAAAAGACACCTCGATCGGACGAATGGAATGGACTGGTGTCCGCCCTCGAGGGCGCGCGCGGCGGGCGATCGTCCGCCTTTCGACGACGCCTCTCGACGACGACGACGCGATGATCAACGCCGACGGAGAAAACGTGGACCTGTACATCCCGCGCAAGTGCTCGTGGACGAACCGTTTGATCACGGCCGCGGATAAGGGGTCGGTGCAGATGAACATCGGACACCTCGACGCGAACGGCGTGTACAGCGGGTCGTACACGACGGTCGCGCTCGCGGGTTACGTGCGCGCCAAGGTACGGGAGAGACGATCGAGGGCGAACGAGGATTTTATTTATTCGCGCGCGAACGCGTCGCGGTGACGCGAGGGGGTGGTGCGAGCGATGGAGGCTCGCGCGGGAAGGATCTCGCTAGGGCTTTGGAGGCGAGGGAGACCTAGTCGGGGAGACGACGAGGGAAAGGGGCGAGGACGCGCGAGGATGTGAACGAAGACGCGTGAACCGGGGTGTGAGACTGTTGCAGACGATGCGTGCGACGCGCGATTCGATTCGAGAGACTGACGACGACGACGATGTTTGCCGCGCTCCAGGGTGAGTCCGACTCCGCTATCGACCTTCTCTGGCAAAAGAAGAAGGCGGCCATCAACCAAGCGTAAGCGCGGTTCCATGGCGCTTTTGCGGAGGGTGTGACGAGGATAGAATAGATCCAGACCGAGAAGGTTGGCTGGTGATAGACGTTTGAAAACAGAGCTTTTCAGTTTTATAAATTTCCGGCGAGTTGCCGCCGCAACGTCCCTCTCTCGGCTCGTTCGCGTCTCGTTCGTTCACGCCTCGACGCGATGGCGGTATCGTGCGTCATCTGAAATTATTCAACTTTTTTTATTGCATGTTTATTACACGCGAGACGCGCGTTCGCGATCGTCAGTGCGAGAGGAGTTCAGAGACGCAACTCGACCGTCGCGCGTCTCGCCGCGAAAAGGCGCGCGACTCAGTCCTTCTTGATGGCCGACTTCACGCCGCCGAGGGATTGCACGCCCCAGACCGTGAGCATAATGTTGACGAGAACTTGGAGCTTCCACACCCACGGCGTGAACATCACCGGTTGGCGTCTGCCAACCGTCATCGTGGCGAGGCCGTAGAACCACTTGGTGCTCAGCACGTGAAAGGCCACGCATTGCTGAGAGAAGGTTTTGTCGGACGCCCCGAAGTGCTTCCCGAGGACCATGATGATGAAACCGAGACCCGTCATGCGCGCGAAAAAGCCCGGAAGCGTGGTCGCCGCGCCGAAAGCCTTGACGTACGGCATCATCATGATGCCCTTTTCGGACCAAAAGAGATCCGGATTCGTCGTCATGGTGACGCCGTACATGCCGAAATAGGCGGTCATCGCCTTGGCGTAGAGTTCGAGAGACATGATGGCACGCGAAAGAGTGAAGTTTTTCGTCGTTTGAGGGCGAGAAGAGATGGACACCGGAGGCGCCAAGTGGGGAATAGCGCGCAATTCGATTCAATTCCGTCAACGAATGCGAAATGCAATTCAATTTTCCCAACCGTCATGAGAGGACTCGTTCTTGAGTCATGATTGGTCAAATGGGTATTGATGCGAGCGGCGAGAGGGGAACTTTGAATGGGGAGAGGATTGGCGACGATGGGCGTCGCCTCGAGCGCGCGACGCGAGGGATCACGAGTCGGATGCGGGTTGTTCGATCGTTTGAATGAATGGCTACCGTCGACCGAGGATGTGCGGGCTCGGGGGGGCGAATGACTGCGCGAACGCCGTCGTCAGCGAGACTTTCTGCTCGGCGAAAAGAGGTTGGTGAGGAAATTGGTCGTTTTCTGTGGGCTCGCTCGCGCGAACGCGGATGTCGTTCGCGGTGGGGTGGTGTCGCACGCGAGATCGATCGCGTCGGTCTCGCGAGGGACGGCGGCGAGTAAAATATCGTCGTCGTCTTCGTCGTCCAGACTCGGTACGGCGGGCTCGGGCGCTGGTTTTTTCCTGAGTGGTGACGTCGGCACGAGTTTCGTGAAGAAGTTCATCATCAACGAGCGCTGGGCGTTCGTGCCGGCCTCGGCTCGTCCTTGTTTGCGCTTGGCGCCGAATTGAAACTTGCCGCCGTTGGTCGACGTCTTGGCAGCCGCGGGCGGCGACTGGATGAATTTTTGTCGAGATATGGGATTCAATTCACCCTCGGCGATACGTCTCGCTTCGACGTCGTCGAACACGGGTCCGAGGAAGGATAAATCGTCATATTGCGACGCGACGTCCTCCCCGAGCGGCGTGAGATGACGCAACGACTTGTCAAAGATGTCGTACACGAGCGCGTGCTTAAATATGAGCCTCGCCTGTCTCCACTTTTCTTCGTACCCATCGGGAATGATCTCCCTCGTTTTCGCGTCCGAACGCAACGCCTTGAACGCCGTGTCGACGTCGCGATGCTTGTTTAGAATGTTGTACATTTTCTTGATACCGAGACCTTTGATATTGTCCAGAAAATCGCATCCCGACAACACGCACAAGCTCAAGAACAGCTCGTAATCCCACTCCGCGAAATTCAAAGGCGGAGGTCCAGTTTTCTTCTTCCCCACTCCCACGACGGCGTTTTCTGTCGCGTTCTCATCCGTCGGCGCGAGCGTCTTCTCCGGCGGTCCCGCGAAGAGCGTCTCCAATTTCAACTCCTTGACGTCGCCCGATTTCTCCAATTTGAACATCACCCTCGGACACCCGTACGCGACTAAATCCGTGTCTTCGGTGAACACTAAATCCACCCCACCCCTCTCCCTCGGCGTCTTGGCGAGCGACGCGATTTGCGCGTCCGCCTCGTACGGCGCGCAGACGAACTCAAACTTTTCCCTCTTCAACGCCTCCATCAACTCCTTCGCCATCTCCGGCGTCACGTCCACCCCACCCGCGAACCCATTCAACGCCCCGCGCTCGTCTCCCACCTCCCTCGCGTCCCTCCCTCGCTTCATCGCCTCCCGTCGTCTCGCCCGTCTCTGCGCCTCCTCCTCTCGCTTCGCCGGCAATCGATCGCCGTCGAACACAATCACGGGCTCGATCCCGTTAAACCGCAAGAGATTCGCGCGATGGACGCAATACGTGACGTACGGCGCGTCTCGACGCGCGCGCGTCCACCACCGATCGCCTCCGGGCGCGAGATTCATCGCGCACGAGAATGCCCCTTTGTGCAACCACGAATACGCATCCACCGCCGCGCGCGCGCCTCGGTGTTCCTCCACGCGCGTCGCTCGCAGGTACGGATCGAGAACGGCGGGTAGGCCCTTGATGCCCATGTCCCCTCGTCTCGTCGACGCGCGTCGCGTCCTCGCGCGCATACATGCATGCATTCGAAAGGTGGACAGCTCGCGGTCGATCGAATCCTCACGAGTCCCATTCCCCATTGAGTCATGATCGGTGGAGTAGAGTATAGTATTGACGAGTCATGACCCAACACGAGTGAGGGACGCCACGACCCGCCGCCACCGCGCGCGCCGATTCATTCGCCGCCGCGCGCGTCGTCGACACACGTCGTCGTCGTCGTCGACGCGCGTCGTCGCGACGCGCGTCGTTCCTTGTTCTCGTCCGCGCGCTCGTCATGGCGAAGACGCGTCGACGGAAGCGTCGAACGCACGTCGACGCGGACGCGGGCCCGCGCGGGGGCGCGACGAATGTCCCGCGCACGTTCGTGTTTCGACGCGGACGAATGGCGGACGCGGTGAAGGATCTCTCGGATGACGTTCGAAAGGTGCGCGCGCGCGTCGTCGTCGAAGTCCTCGTCTCGTGTCGACGTCGACGTCGACGTCTGGGAGTGAACGCGTCGACTGACGGAGGCGCGCGCGCAGGTGATGGAGCCGCACACGGCGAGAAATTTAAAAGAGTCGAAGAGTAATAAGTTGAAGGATTTCGTGCAGGTGAGCGGACCGTTGGGAATATCGCATTTTTTGATGCTCAGTTCGTCGGACGCGCACAAGTATCTGAAGATTTGTCGAACGCCGAGGGGACCGACGCTGACGTTTAAGATTCACTCGTTTTCGTTGGCGAGCGAGGTGGCGGCGGCGCAGAGAAACCCGAGAAACCCGTCCAAGGCGTTTTTATCGCCGCCGTTGATGGTTTTAAATAATTTTGGTGAAGAGGCGCATCAAAAGCTGGCGACGATCACGTTTCAGAACATGTTTCCGCCGATCAACGTGCGGAAAGTGAAACTGTCGACGTGTCAGCGCGTGGTGCTCGTGGATTACGACGCCAAGGCGAAACGGTTTCAATTCCGACACTATAGCATCAACGCCGCGCCGGTGGGGGCGAATAAAAAGTTGAAAAAACTTTTACAATCTAGAAACGCGCCGGACATGGGCGACATGCAGGATGTGAGTGAATTTTTTGACAAGCGCGCGGGCGACGCGAGCGATAGCGAAGCCTCGGACGACGAGAGCCGACGCGTGCACTTGACGCAAGATTTCAACCGCGTCGCGCACGCGGACAGCACGTCGAAGATCGTGCTCAGTGAAATCGGTCCGCGCATGGAGCTCGAGTTGGTCAAGGTCGAGGAGGGCATGTGCGACGGTCGCGTCTTGTATCACGCGTACGTCCAAAAGTCAGCCGACGAAATCAAGACGCTCGAACAAAAGAAGGCGGAGCGCGAAAAACTCCGCAAGCGCCGGCGTTTAGAACAAGAACAGAACGTGAAACGTAAGGCTCGAGAAAAAGAGCTCAAGGCAGACGCCGAGCGCGCGCGTCAGGGCAAGGAGAAGAAGAAGAAGAAGACCGACCCCGACCTCGACGCCTACGGCAACCCGCGCGACGCCGCCGGCGAAGCCGCCGACGACGCCAAGTGGGCCGCCGCCTTCGAGCGCGAGGAGCGCGAGTGGCAAGAGGGCGACGTCTTCGACGAGCGCACGGGTAAAATTTCCGCCGGCCGGCGACGCGGCGCCACCACCAAATAGTTTATTCGCGAGCCCCGGTTAACCCTGTAACAACACCCCGCGAGCGCGTCGCGAATGAATGAATTCGAGTCGTCATCGCACGCCTCGGCGCGTGAATTCTCGCGCGATGCCGACGATTTTGACCGCGTTCCGCGACGCGGACGACGAAGAGCGCCGGCGGTTGCTTCCCGACCGCTCGTCGGCGCCGTCGTCCCGAGGGAATCGTCGTAACACCCACCGACCGTCCTCCTCCTCGGCGCTGCTGGGCGCGTTGGCGAGCGCGTCCATCGTCGCCCTCGTCGGCGTTCGCGCTCGAGGGGGTTCGATGACGACGAACGAGTCGTCGGCGTCGCTCGGGGCCGGTCGCTCGCGGTCGCAGATGTTGAGCGGGCTCGCGGCGGCGGCGCCGTGTTTGGACAAGTGCGCGGGCGCGGAACGCGACGGGGTTCGACGGCTGCAGAGCGGCAACGGGACGTGCGCGGACGCGGACGCGATCGAGGCGTACGGTTGTTTCGCGACGTGTGGTTGCTTCGACCGCTCGTACTTTCGAGAGATGCGAGCGGTGTCGTGCCCGAACGTGAACGACGCGGAGGCGGCGCACGCGGCCGCCTTCGACGACGCGTGGACGACGAGAGTCAACGCGCGGCTCCAGGCGGATTGCCCCGCGGAATACGCAAAGACAAACACACGCACGGATGAAGAGATCGCGGGGCATGAAGTGGTCGGAAACGAAGCGCCGAACGCGACGGCGGCGAAGCTGGGCGCGCGTATGTTTCCGAACGGGTACTCGGACTTTGAACGAGATCAAATGGCGAATCCGACGACGGTTCCCGCGCTCGGTCGACGGAACTTTTGGCGTGCACACAAAATTAACGGGAAGCACACGTATTTAGCGCCCGTACCGACAAAATCTGAACGATCACCGGGGCGAGCGCCGATCACGTTCCGTCTGTACACGCAGTGCAAGACGCAGGAAGTCAAGGTTGATGGTGGCGAGTTTTGGTTCAAAGCCTTGATGGGGGCGTACATCGAGCGCCACAACTACGGTTCTGACAAATTCTTCGGCAAAAAGACGCGGCTAAGAATGAATAGAACAGAACTCTCTGATGGCGTTTACGGGTACGAGCTTACGACGCAAGATGTGGATTTTGAATACGGCTTCGCCTTGGAAAACTCCGTCGGCGCTGTTTACAAGGACATCGGCAAGGACTCGACTTTGAGAAGAGAAACGTGCGTTCAGAGATACGGCGCGTACTTCAACCGCATGGTGACGTTGAATCGCGGCAAGTCTATTATCAGTGCCGTCTTTGGGGACTGCGATAGCGTGTGTCCGGAGGATTACGTTGATGAGGCTTACTGCAGGCAACCGTTTACGAACGAGCCGGGACAATCCGCCAGCGCCGCTGTCAATCTCGGTCAAGTCGACGACGCTCGCCTCATCAACTTGGCTTCTGTCATGCTCTTCTCCAGTGACACGTCAGTCATGGACCCAAGTTCGCGAGCCGAAACTTTCAGACAAGACGCCGGGTCAAAGGCTGAACAAAAGTGGATCGTTGCCGCGATCGATTACGCACGAGAGTTCGTGAAGATGGTTCAGTTGACGATTCAGCGCGACCCCGTGACGGGAGATGCCAAGGTTTGGATCTCTGGCAAGCGCCGGTATACGTTTGTTACGAATGGTGGGTACGCCTACGCGCAAGTAAATACGCAGTGGAGTAATCGGATGGGGTGCTCGGGTGAGTACTGTAACGCCGCACGTTACGATATTCCGAATTTTTGGAGTCTCGGTGTCCAAACCTCAGCTTTCACAGCCTCGCTCACGCGCCTGGAGTACACCAAGCTGTCACTCGGCGATGCTCCACCGACCGGGCACAACGTCGTGTTCGAGCCATCTTTTTTGACGACGTCTCGTGAAATTCTCGCGAGCGGAGCGTGGGGCGAAGACATGGACGTGCGAAGGGTCATCATCAAGAACGGAGTCCTCTGCGGCGCGTCCATTAACTATGCAAATTGCATGTTTGGCAAAGCTTTTGCGCTGAAGTCGACTGTCCCCGGGTACAGTGGACCGACAAAGACGCGAAAAGACTGGGTCTTCGTCGTCGTCGAGCACGTATGGTTCAAGATGATTCGCGTCGCCATCACCTTGAACGGCGATAGCGTACACGCCGAAGTCATCGGCGCCGGGTACGTCTCGCACGTGCGGGATCCGGCTGACTTGACGACGAGCGATTCGATGGCGTACGACGCCTCGGCGAAATGGATCGCGTCGGCGTCGAACCAACTCGTCGCCGCTGATTTCTCCGCGAATGGATACGGTTTGGGCGGGTTCAAATTTGACTTGGCGCCCGAGATGTTCATCTCGCTCCGAGACGTCGATTGCGATTGATTTCGATCGATAGAGCGACGGCCAGACATCTTCGGCTGCGGCCAGACATCTTCGGCTGCGCGTGCTGCCGACTGCACGTACTCATATTGTAATACATGTATGCCTATCCATCTGATTTTGCACACAACAGCACCACCTTCTACCCACATCGTCATGTGTATACCAAAGTATGTACACGTCGACACAGTATGTCCACGTCGCGACAACAGACGACTCGACGACTCGGCGCGCGCGCGATCGCCTCGCCCTCATTCTTCGTCGGCTCTTGAAAGCTAAGGCGCACCGTCGCGGCTACGAAGTAAGCACACAAACTAAAGGTACGCATATTCTCGCATCGTTTCACCGCGTCCTCGTCCTCGTCCTCGTCCTCGTCCTCTCGCGCGTCGTCGTCGACGCGACGTCGGGATGGGTTGAAAACCCCAAAACGCGCGTCTCGCGAGACGCTCGAGGGACGACGACGAGGGACGACGACGCGCGCGACGACGATTCGCGCGTCGAATGTGATCGCGCACCGTTTCGCGCGTGCGTTCGTTCGCGCGTCGAGGCGCGCGCGTCGAATCGCGCGGCGTCGGTCGAGGGTGATGACGACGAGGGAGACGCGCGCGAGACGCGGCGCGATGGGGCGGATCGAGACGCTCGTGTGATTTCTGTTCGATTCCTTCGTCGTCGGAGGAGCGCGAGAGGCGAGACTGACGAATTCGTTCATCATTTATGTATTTTCATCCTCTTCGCAGAATTCCGTGCATCATGTCCGGTGATCTCGCGTGCACGTACGCGGCGCTCATTCTCCACGACGACGGCCAAGAGGTGACGGCTGACAAGATCAGCGAAGTCGTCAAGGCGTCCGGTTTGGAAATCGAACCGTACTGGGCCGGCTTGTTCGCCAAGTTCCTCGAGCAAAAGTCCGTGGGTGACCTCATCTCCAACGTCGGTGCCGGCGGTGGTGGCGGCGGCGCCGCGGCTGGCGGCGCGGCTGGCGGCGCGGGCGGCGACGCCGGCGCCGAAGCCGCCCCGGCTGAGGAGGAGGAAGAAGAAGAAGCCGACATGGACTTTGACTTGTTCGACTAATTCCCGAGCGAGCGGTGATTTCTTTATCACAGCGACGATTGCGTGCGCGAACGAATTCTTAGTAACCGATTGTAAACGCAAGAGTTGGATACGCCCCGCCGCGTTTGTCTCGTTCGCTCGCGCTTCAAAGGAAAGGATGGTTCGTCTACGTTACACATAAAGTCGTTTCAAAGTCATTCGCGTCTCGCGATGCTTTGCTAGGATACGATGTGCGAGAAAATCGCGCGTTCGGCGAGCGAATCCTCTCTTAAAAAATAACGCGAATGAACGCACGCGTCGGCCGCGACGAGTCTCCCTCGCCTCGGCGCGTCTCACGCGCGCGCGTCCGAGCTCCCGACGCGCGTACCGACGTTTCGTCCTCGCAGAGCGTCGACGATGTTCCCATCCCGACCGATGTTAAAAACAACCACGGGAATATCGTTCTCTTCGCACAGCGTGATCGCCGTCTGATCCATCACCCCCAACCCGAGTCTTCGCACGGTTTCGTACGTCAGCGTCTCGTACAACTTGGCGTCGGCGTTCTTCGCGGGATCCGAATCAAACACCCCATCCACCTTGGTCGCCTTGAGCACCGCCTGCGCGTTGATCTCCGCCGCGCGCAACGCCGCCCCCGTATCGGTGGTGAAGAACGGATTCCCCGTCCCCGCACCGAAGATGACCACGCGACCCTTCTCCAAGTGTCGAATCGCCCGTCGTCGAATGTACGGCTCCGCCACCTCTTTAATCTCCAACGCGCTCATCACTCGCGTCGGCACCCCTCTCGACTCGATCGCCGCCTGTAAATTCAACGCATTCATCACCGTCGCCAACATCCCGGTATAATCCGCGCTCGCTCGATCCAATCCGTTCCCTTCTTTTTCCGCGCCTCGAAAAAAATTCCCGCCGCCGACGACAACCGCCACCTCCACCCCCGACAGCGCCGCCTCCGCGATCTCCCCCGCGATCGCCTTGACCACTCGAGGCGAAATCCCGAATCCATCCTCCCCCGCCAACGCCTCTCCGGACACTTTGAGCATCACCCGTCGCCATCGCCACCGTTCGTATCCGTCCTCGGCGTCTCCTCCTCGCCGCGTCTCGAAATTTCCCTCAGACGACGATGAATCCACCACCGCGCGCGTCATCGCGCGCCATCGTCCGCGTCCTCGACGCGACGCGCGCGTCGACCGCGCGTCCACCGTTCGCGAGACCGACATCCACGTCGCGCGCGACCCATCGTCGACGTCGTCGCGTCGTCGTCCCGCCGCCGCGCGCGCGAGGATTCGCGGTGGACGACGTCTTCGCACGACGACGGACGCGTTCGAGTCCACGGGACGACGACGACGCGCGGTGGCACTCGACGTCGGCGTCGGCGTCGAGAGCGTCGTCGTCATCGATGCGTCGAGAACCCGTCGTCGTCGTCGTCGTCGTCGTCGGTGAATTGTGCCGACCGAGAGAACGAAAGGGGACGAGGGCGCGTCTTTTGTGTGTGTAAACCCTAGAGAAAGAGACGGGGAATCGTCTCGTTCGTCTATGGGAACACGTGCGGAGATGGGAGAGCGCACACACCCGGTGAAAAAGTTCAGACACGTGGATCATACGAAAGCGTACAGAAAGCTGATCTGCATGAACGAATGGAAAAGCATATACGAGACGCGCCGTCCCCCGGACGGTGTCTTTCGGCGGCGCGCGCGCGCTCGGCGACGACGACCGTCGACGCGATCGATTCGTCGACTCGTCGATCGACGCGGTCCGGATCGTCGATGTCGTCGCCGTCGAGCGATGGACTCGATCGCGCGCGCGTCGATCGCGGGACGCGACGACGCGGTGGATTCACGCGTCGCGCGCGCGCCGGCGGGCCGATGCCGCGCGCGATGACGATGTCGACGACGCGCGCGACGGTCTCGACGACGACGATCGTGGAAGAGACGGACGAGGAGAAAACCGCACGGTCGACGACGCGGATGCCGCGCGACGCGCGACGAGGACGATGGCGCGCGTCACCGTTCGGGGAGTTGGCGGCGAGGGCGAACGCCAAGGGACGGGAAAAGCGCATGACGGCGTATCGATTGATCGTCGAGCGAGAGAACGCGATCGCGTGCGTGACGCACGCGGTGAAACCCGGAGTGGCGATGTTTCTCGCGGGAGGTCTCGCGGGGGCGCTGGCGAAGTCGTGCACGGCGCCGTTGGATCGATTGAAGATCATCATGCAAACCGCCGGGGCGTCGAGGGCGAGCGCGGCGAGCGTGGCGGCGGCGGATAAAGGGTTGTTGGCGGCGTTCGCGGAGATTGGGAAGAGCGAAGGGTTGGCGGGGTACTGGAGAGGAAATGTACCGCAGGTGATCAGGATCTTGCCGTATTCGAGCGCGATGTTGTTCTCGTATGAAAAGTACAAGCGCAAGCTCGCCGACGAAAAGACGGGGGAGCTGTCGGTGCCGAAACGTTTACTCGCGGGGGCGGGTGCGGCGTGCACGGCGACGATCGTGACGTATCCGCTGGATATTATTCGATTGCGTCTGAGCGTGGACACGAGCGCGAACACGATGCGGGACGTGGCGAAGAATATACTCGCCGCCGAGGGACCGCTCGGCTTCTTCAAGGGTTTGCGCGCGACGTGTCTCTCCATCGCGCCGTACAGCGCGTTGAACTTTTGTGCGTTTGATTTATTCAAAAAGGTTCTTCCGGAGGACATTCGCGACGAAGCGCAAGGTATCGCCACCGCGTCTCTCATGGCCACCGCCCTGGCGACCGGGAGCATGTACCCGCTGGATACGATTCGTCGACAGATGCAACTCGCCGGGAGTTCGTACGCGAACGTTTTCGACGCCGGTCGCGGCATCGTCGCGGCGAACGGCGTCGGTGGTCTGTTCCGTGGATTCATCCCGAACGCGATGAAGAACATGCCGAACAAGTCCATTCAGCTCACGACGTTTGACGTTCTCAAAAAGAATATCAAACGCTCCGAGGCGGAGTACGCCAAGGAGGTGGCGGCGTTGGCGGCGGAGAACAAGAAGATTCGATAATCAATCTCTTCGCGCGCGATCTCGGCGTCTAGACGCGATCATACTAAATATTGACAGTTTTGCACTTTTTCCTAATACCACACACAGTACGATACACACATCTCTCTTCTCTTCTCTTCTCGTTCGCGCGGGGCGCGTCGGCGTTCGCTCGTCTCTTCTTCATTTCATTCGATTACGATTGTACTACAATTACACGCGCCGATCCGGTCTCTCCTCCTCAGTGTTCCTTCTTGGGATACTCAAACAAGGACAAATCACCACCCCACGGAAACTGTTCGCGATTGCGCACGCGAAGGTACGAATACGCCGGGTGTTCGTTGTGCGCGTGCTCGATATTGGCCAAGGTGTAAAACCCGAATCCCGCGCACGCGGGCATGGCGAGCAAACTCACCGCTCTCCACTTGTTCATCTCGGCTGCGCGCGCGCGAAAAGATCCACACGAAATAGTTCGTTCGCATCGTCAGTCGTCTCGCTCGCACTCTTCGGTCGCGCACCCTTCGTCTCTTCCTTTTCCCGCGTCTCTCTCCCGCGCGCGCGCGCGGTCGCGCGGTCGCGAATCGCGCGTTCGGCGCTCGCGCGCACCGATCTCCTCCTCGATGGACGCCCCGCCGGACATCGATCGACGCTGGGTAAATCGCCCCATCGCTTTACTCGCGCTCGAGGCGCCGCGCGTCACCGCTCGTCGAACAGTCGTCGCCAACATCGCGCGCGCGGGCGTCAACGTCTGACGCGATCGATCGATGGCGTGGGCGAGGGGTCGATCGGGGGCGCGTCAAATCGACGAGTCGTGACTCGTGAAGAGTGTCTGTCACGTGACAACGCGCCTACAATACGCGCGAGTCAGCCGACGCGCGCGTCGCGGAAGCGACGCGCGTCGCGTCCATCGCGTCCGTCGTCGTTCGTTCTATTCGTCCTCGATGTCCTCCTCGTCGTCGAACGGTCAGGATTGTGAGCGCACGAGGGGTCGGGATTCGGCGGCGCCGGCGACGCGTTCGACCATAAACGGACCCGCCGCGCGGCCCTGCGTGCGATATCCCCTGGGTTGATGGAGCTTGAGGGAGATGAAGAACGCGAGTGAGGTGAGGAAGAAGACGCCGTTGTACCACGCCACGCTCGGAAGACCGGTGGAGAATTTGAACATGTCGTACACGACGGGTTGGCCCAAGACGAAGCTTCGAAACCAACAGTGCAAGACGTAGACGTGAACGAAGAGAATGGACCATCCGAAATCTCTTCGACGCATCGGCACGGCGCCGAGAAGAAGTTCCAAGAGTAAGACGACGAGATTGAAGGCGTGTTCGGCCAATCGATACCACTCCAGGTAACACTTCGGGTAGTTGTCCACCCCCTCGAGCGTCTCGCACATCGGATACGCGAAGAACGAGAACCACGCCCCGCCGCTCGATACTAAATTCGTCGACCACGCGACGCCGTACGCTATGACTAATCTATTCGTCAATCTATCTAAGGCTCCCGGTTCGCTCTCCGTCTTGCGCATGGCCCATCCCAACGCGCCCTCGACGCCGCACAACCATAAAATGGTCCAGTCGCTCAGGTACGCCATCCCGTCGGTGCGTTTCTTGCTCTCCTCGTACACCAAGTGATACCCGACGAAGAATAATCCGAATAAAAACGTTCCCACGCGTAACGCAAACAGGAGCGATCTGCGAGAGAGAGACGCGCGCGCGCGAGAGGAGAGCATCAGTCGATCCGTTTCGTTCCCGCGCTCAACACCAATGGAAATCATGAATGTCGCGCATTCGATGACGTCGTTCGCGCGACCCACCGCGCGAGGCGACGCGACGCGACGCCGTGAATCGTTCGAGACGTTCGAGACGTACCTCGGCGCGAAACGCGCGCATCCGGTGATTCTATCGAAGCTCACGTTCGGAACGCCATCGAGCTTGGGCATGGTGACGATGTTGTGCGCGGCGAGCGCGCCCCAGGCGAGGACGCTGGACACGCTCGCGGTCGTCGTCCACGCCAGCGGCGGTCGTCGTATGCGGAAATCATCGAATTCGACGTCGTCGTCCTCGAATTCGAGCTCGGGATTCGGTCGAGGCATGACGTCGCCCGCGAGCGGCGCTGCGCGCTCTGAGGACGCGACGGCGCTCGGTCGGTCGACGGCGTCGGTCGACGGCGAAAATTATATGTATCCATCGATCGCGCGCGCTGTGTATGCTCTGTGGTTTTTCTTTACACTTCCGTCTACTCTCTCGCGCGCTCTAAGACTTTCAACCATCGGTCGACGACGACGTCCGAGCCGTACCACGCGTGCTCGGACGGCTGGTCAAACGTACCGACGGTGGACATGGAGTGCCAACATCCGTCGACGACGATCATCTCCGCGCCTTTGAGCGCCAACGCCGCCGAATTGGGCACGACCGCGTCGCCCTCGACGCCGTCGCCGTCGCCACCGCCGACGACGGCGTAGGAACCGGCGGCGTATTTACCGACGGTTTTAGGCTCCGCCGAGGCGTTCCCGATCACCGCGCGTCCGGTGACGCACGCGTACGTCACGTCCGGTTCGTAATACGCCCCGGGCCACGTCTCATTCACCCACTTGGACGCCCCGCGCGTGGGATCGGATTTCGCATCCTGTTCGTGCGGCGTTCCCAGACACACCAACCGCCGCACGCGCTCGTCTCTTCGCAACTCGTTCGCCGAGCGTTCCACCCCATCCTCGTTCAGCGCCAACGCTCCACCGATGAACGCGCGCGCGAGCCATCCACCCGCCGAATGCGCGACTAAATCCACCCCGGTCGCCCCTGGATTCTCTCGCAACGCCTCCCGAACCGCCTCGTCCACGCGCTCTAAATACCACCCGTAACTCTCCCTCGTCGTGCACGCGTTCATCCAAAACCCTCGCGTGAATATCCCTCGCAAAATCCCCACGAACCAATCGTTACGCTCCACTCTCGCCACGCGCACGGCGAATCCTCGACGCTCGAGCGATCGCACGAGGCTCGCGTCGGCGTTCCCCAGCGCGTCGTCGTAATCGCTCGAGCAATTGCCGAAACCGCTCAAGATGACGATGGGATTGGACGCCGCGGACGCGCGGACGCGACGCGCGGTGGAGGGGTCTCGATCGGAAGCGTCGGCATCGATGACGTCCGCGGACGAGGACGATCGGATCGGTCGCGAGCGTTCGGTGACGCGCCCGCGCGTGGATGATGACGATGACGATGGGTTCGGGGCGTCGCGCGTTTTCGAGCGACTCGCGCGCGCGAGAGGACCCGCGCGCGCGATCGAAGACGTGAGAGACATCGCACGCGCGGAATTCTTTCGGGTGACCTCGCGAGACGGGGCGTGAGACTCGCGCGCGCGTCGAGGAATGCGGATGAAGGCGACGGGACTGACTATGCTATTTTAAGCGCTCTTCGCCGCGGCGTCGAGTCGGGCTAAGAGTTTCGCCTTTTTCTCGGCTAATAATCGCTCGAGATCGGTCTGAGCGTCCGACGCGGGCGTGTGGTCGTCTTTCGGTCGTTTGGACGGCGGTTCGTCGTCGACGGGCGCGTCCGCGTCGTTTTCTTCTCGCGCGTCGTCGTCTTCGTCCTCGGGCGGCGGCGTCGGTTCGCGTTCGACCTCGACGCGCACGATGTGATCGCCCGTCTTTTTACCATCCTTGATCCCTTTCCCGGTGAGGGTTTTGGTATCCCCGTGTGACGTCTCCTCGTCGAAATACGTCGTCTCCGTCCCGTGCACGGTCTCGACGTCGAAAAATCCACCCTCTCTGGCGTCGGCGGCGCTCAATCGAAGCGTCGACGTCACGTTCAATCCATCCCTCGTGAACACCTTGCTCGGTAAAATGCGCACGCGTACGTGTTGCGAACGACCGCTTATCGGTAATCTCGCCCCGTTTTCCACTCCCGCCGGCACGTGCACGCGTCCATGGAAGAAATCATCCTTGACGCCGTCGCCGCCGCACTTGACGCACGTCTCCGGTTTCCCGAACCCTTTCCCCTCGCACGCCTCGCACGCCGTTCCCGCCGACGTCGTCCGCGTTCCCTTACACGTCTCGCATCTCGGACACGCCATCCCCACGCCGCGACACTCGACGCACACCAATTTAAACGGCACCATGGCCAACTTGGTCCCGCCCGTCACGCTCTCCTTGAAGCTCACATTCACCAACACGTCGTCCTTCTTCGCCCCGTTCAGCTCTAATTTCGCGTCGTACTCGGCGCGCTTCAAATCATCTCTCAACACCTCGTACGCCGTCGACACCGCTCGAAACAGTTCCTGCGCCTCGGCGCGCGCGGCGTCGGAGACGTTTCGGAGTTTATCTGGGTGATTTTTGAGCGCCAATCTCTTGTACGCCCTCTTCACCTCCTCGCTCGAGCACGACGTCTCGACGCCGAGAATCTCGTACGCGTTTTCATTCTTCTCCCCTTTCGTCCCGCTCACCGTCGCCATGACGCGCGCGACGCGACGACGAGACGAGGCGCCCGCCGTCTCAATCTGACGCCCTCTTCACTGCGCGGCGCGCCCCACGCCCTCGTCGCCATGCCCACCCCGGAGAGCGCGCGGAAACCGCTCCCCATAGACGTGGAAGACGTCCGTCGCGAGTTGCGCGCGTCGGACGCGCGCGTCGTGCTCGCGGCGGCGTCCGCGCTCGGCGCGCTCGCGGTGCGGGTGCAACTTCCGGAGACGTACGCGAGCGTCGTGGACGATCTCGTGGACGCGCTCGGGCGTTTAGAGGGCGAACGCGGGGCCCAGGCCTCGGTCTTGGCCGCTCTGAGCGGACTGTGCGCCACGGTGCCGGGAGCGCGCGAGCGGGCGATCGAGAGGGACGCGTGCGCGCACGCGGTGCGCGAGGCGCTGGACGGCGGGCGAGCGATCGACGCGCCGATGGATGGACCGGACGACGCCACGGCGTCTGCGTGCGTGAACGCGTTGGATTTATTCAGATTTATGCAATCGGAGAGCGATAGGAGAGGGTTCGAGTGCGTGCGAGGGGACGCGCGAATCATGGCGTTCGCGTTCGCCGCCGCTCGATGCTCCGGCGGCGCAGAGTTGGATTTCATGAAACGCGTCGGTGGGATCGATTTGATCGTCAATCTCGCGCAGCAGTGCGCAGAGGATGAGGATGCGTTCGATTCTCTCGTTCGAGAGGGCGCGTTTGACGCCTTTTCGCGAGCGTTACAGGCGGACGAGGACGAGGTCGTCGTTCGCGGGCTCATCGGACTCGCGTGCGCGCTTCCTCGCCGACGCGCTCTTCGCGCGCGTTTGGCCGAAGACGGCGAAGCGGTCCGTCGTTTGGCCACATTCATGGGTTCATCCACCGACGAGAGCGTCAGAGGATTCTCCGGCGGGTTGTTTCGCGCCCTCGCGATGGATCCCGAGACGAAAGGTTTGGTTGAAAAAGCGTTGCGCGCGGGCGCCGAGTCCGCCGCCATCGTGAACACCGCGTGAGCGTCGAGTCTCGAACGATGAATTAGTCCTCGCGCGATGTCTTCCATTCGTCGCCGACTCAATAGCGTTGTTTCTCATCTACTAGCTAGATCGCCGTCTCTCTCTTCGTCTCTTCGCCGTCTCGCCGCCGGCGCCGTCCCCAGAACGCCCCTCGCTCTCGACGCGATGCCCCCTCGTCGATCGTCGCGCCGCGCCGCGAGCGAGGACCCGAGCGATGCGCCCTCCGACGCCGACCCTCCGCGCGCGCGCGCGCGCCCCGACGCCGACGAAACCGGCGGGGGCGAGGCGGAATCCATGTCGGTCGACGACACCAATGCCCTGCGCGCGAAGCTCGGTCTCGCGCCGCTTCGTCGGGGGCCCGCGCGCGAGATTCGCGACGGCGCGAAAGAGCGCGAAGAGAAGCGGCGCGTCGCCGAGACCGCGGACCTCAAGGCGAAGGTGGAGGCGAGAAAGAGACAGAGGGAAGTGGACGCGCTCAACGCGTCGACGGCGAAACTCGGGGACGAAGACGACGCGCGAGGGGACGACGCGCGCGCGTGGTTGGCGAAGAGTCGAGGATCGATGGCGAATAAAGCGAAAGATTTAGAGCGTCAAAAGGCGGCGAAGATGGCGGCGATGTTCGCGGCTCGAGACGAGGACGCCGAGGCGAGCGAGGAGGAGGGCGACGCCGGCGAGGGAAAAACTGAGTACACCTCCAAGGATTTGCGCGGATTGCGCGTGCGTCACGACGCGGAAGAGATCGTGGAGGGACAGGATGTGGTGTTGACTCTCAAGGATGCGAGCGTGTTGGACGACGGGGAGGATGAATTGGAAAACGTGTTGATGGCGGAGCGAAAGTCGAGGAAAAAAGCGCGACTGGCGGCGACCAAGCGAACGGGAGCGGACGATCCGTTCGGGGAGAAGGCGGACGAGGAAAAGAAGACGTTATTAGCTAAATACGATGACAATGCGGAGGGTGACGGGATGGAGCTCGATGGTGACGGTCGATTGGACGCGGCGGAGGAGAGACGCAAGGCGGACATCAAGGCGCGTCTCGCCGCCGAAGCCGCGGGTTTGAGAGGAAAACTGGACTCCGCCGAGGTCGTCAAGGGCGAACAGGCTGATTTCCACACGCGAGAGGAGATGCAGGCCAAATTCGTCAAGCGCGAGAAGAAGAAGAAGATGCGGAAAAAGTTGAGAAAGAAGCACGTGGACGCCGCCGAATTGGAGGGAGACGCGTTGGCGCCCGAGTCCCGAGATCACGGCTCGCGGCGCTCGCGTGGGAAACGTGGCGTCGAGGACGAGGGCGCGACGAACGAAAAAGATTCCAAGTTTGCGAACGCGCTTCAAAAGGCGCGAGAGGTGACGGATAAGAAAATCCTCGCAGAGCTCGCAGGGGACGGCGAGGAGGAGGAGGACGACGAACTCGCTCGCGCGCTCGCGCGCAGTCGGAACATGGCCAATAAGGCGGCGCGTTCGGCGCCAGAGGACGTCGTCGCGCAGGTGACCGCGCGTCGCGCCGCTGACGCGGCCAAGGCGGAGGCGTCGGCGCCGGCATCGGCGGATGAGTCGCTCGTGTTCACCGACATGTCTGAATTTGTGCAGGGCATCAACGCGAGGGGCGACGACGAAGACGACGACGCAGAGGCGGACGAGATGCCGGACGCGCCTCCGTCGCCTCCGCCTCCGCCGCCAATGGGCGACGACGAGGAGATGCCCGACGTACCGCCGCCACCGCCGCCTGGAGCGGAGGACGCGGCCGCGGAGGAGGACGCGGCGGCGCCAGCGCTCGCGGAGAAACACATCGTCAAACAAGGCCTCGCGAGCACGCTCGCCCTTCTCAAGGAAAAAGCACAGCTCGACGATGCCAACTCAACGCGTTGGAGCGGTCGCACGAACGATCTCAAGGATCGTTTCGACAAGCAACACGTCCTCGAGGCGCACGCCGCCGAAGACGCCGTCGTCGACGGGTACAAATTCGGTTTCAAACTCGACAGATTCGACGAATTCGGCCGTAAACTCACCCCAAAGCAAGCCTTCCGCGAGCTCTGCCACCGCTTCCACGGCATCGAACCCGGAAAGATGAAACGCGAGAAGCGTTTGCGTCAGTACCAAGAGGAACAACAGCGTCTCGCCGCGTCGAGCGCCGTCGACGAGCGCGTGAAAAACGTTCAACGCGAGCACGCCACCCCGTACGTCGTCCTCAGCGGCAACGTTCACGCCGGTCAGAGCAAACGCGCCGACCCTCTCGCCACCGCCCAGCGCGAGCGTCTCGCCACCGAGCGCGCCCCGCCGCGCCGCGCCTCCGCCTCCGCCG
>Ga0208410_1000242_pt1 | contig 33608 bp, 24 predicted proteins | sample ETN02SmetaG_3_FD_185787 | JGI IMG/M metagenome (GOLD analysis project Ga0208410, IMG submission 185787) | Marine microbial and viral communities from oxygen minimum zone, Eastern Pacific Ocean - ETNP2014F10-02SV257 (SPAdes) (version 2) | ecosystem: Environmental > Aquatic > Marine > Oceanic ... | reverse complement strand
GTCTCTTCTCGTCCGGTGCTCCTTCGCGTCTCCCTCTCGCGCCCTCCGCGACCGCGACCGGTCGTCCCGTCCCGTCGAGTCGAGTCGAGTCGAGTCGAGTCGAGTCGAGTCGAGTCGACGGGACGTCCACGATCCGATCGATCGGTGCGCTCGAACGTCGCGGTGGTTCGCGCGCGCGTCGCGTCGCGTCGAGTCGATGGGAGGGACTCATTCTCCGATCACGACCCTCGAGAATCGGTCGGGGTCGAGGATCGGGTGTCGTTCGAGTGGTGGTTCGACGCGATGGGTGATGACGATGGTGAACGTTGCGCGATACACGGTGACGCGTCGGTGGTGGTGAGAGGAGACGACGACGATAGACGACGATGGCGACCATGTCCGCGTCGAGATCGATGGGCGCCCGGAGAGAGGGCGCGAGGACGAAGACGAGGACGGTGATCCACGGGAGGAGGATTCCGATTCCGTGTGCGCGTAGACGCGGGATCGAGGCGAGGAGCGGGGGGGAGAACTCGAACCCGGGAGTGTCCATGGACGTGAGACGAGCGAACGAAGTCTTGGGACTCACGGGGGAGGCGTCGAGCGATGAACTCGTGCGAGCGCACAAGGAGATGTTGGAAAAGTACGCCGAGGATGAAATCAAAACGGGCGAGGTGGAAGCCGCGTACGACGTGCTGCTCATGAAATCGTTCAATCGACGAATGAAGGGGGAGGCGGCGAACGGCGACGTTAAATACGCCGATGTGGTGCCGGCGGTGGACAAGATCAAGGCGTCGCTTCCGCCGTGGGCGCGACAGGCTGGAAACAATTTACCGGCGGGGCCGCAGTTTACGGCGCCCAGCGGTGACACGTTGGGTCGAGCCGGCGCGTTGTTCGGCGCGATCGCGATCGTCACCCTGGTGCAAGGTTACGCGCAACCGGAAGGCGTGGAAAATCCGACGGGTTTGGAGATAGCGGCGGCGCTCGGAGCTACGGTATGGTTCATGAACAACAAGCGCGTCGCCTTGGGGCGAGCCGCGGCGCTGTCCTTCGGAGCTCTAGTGCTCGGTTCCATCGTGGGTGGTGCTGTGCAAGGCTGGTTGCGCGTGGACATCGTTCCTTTCGCTGGAATCTCTTCTCCTTCTACCATAGTTTCCGAGTTTGGAATCTTGTCTCTCTTCATCGCCGCGGCTTGTCTCGACTAATCACTACCACAGTCGAGAGCCAACCACACAATACGCAAGCGGAGGCGAGCGCCTCCTTCAATCCGTATGTACCTTTAAGCGGTGATCCGCTAATGTAATACTCAACCCAAGCACTTACGCGCGCAATTGGTGATAGTTTGTACACTTGTTTTACACATTTACGTCCCTAGTGCTAGTCGTACGCGATGTACGAGACCTCCAAGTCTCGAAGCGGCGGTCGCGCTACAGCCGAATACAGATGATCTAAAAGTTCGGGAATGCGGGATTCGAGCTCTCGCGCGTCTTCCTGAGTCGGATCTGGATTGAATCTCACGAATTTGATCGGAACATCCAAGGTTTTCTGAACTTCACTCATCCTCTTTTCCTCATTCGTGTAACTCTTACTCCCTCTTCGGTGACCAAACTCGTCGACTTCAACCACGAGCCCCCACGTGATCGCACCACCCTGGGGTGTGTCTGAAAGGATCTCTAAGAGTATGTCTGGTTTAAAATTGGTATTTTTACCAACTTTCAGTCGATGGTTGAGACGCATTCCTCGCACGCAGCTCTGTGGACTGTCGGCGGCTGATTCCGAGCCAACCTTCCACCACTGTTCGATTTCGTCGTACACAATCTGTTGCTTTTCTTCGTAATTCTCAGAAGCTCTTCCCCAAATAAATGTGTCGTTACTCGGCGGCTTCTTATCGTCACCTCCGATCCATTCGATTCGAACATTCGGGCCCTCACTTTTGGCCGAGAGCTGAGAAACAGTCCACGGGGAAGCTTTGGCTCTCACGCCGCGCGAAAGAGCTTTTCTCGGTTCCCACTCAAAGCCGATCGAGGTTAGTGCCGCGACGCGTTCCTCTGACAACTTTCCATTTCGCATATACTTACGTTGAGTACCCACCCATGAGCCTAATTCTTTATTATGACGCCATGTAGCCGGAACATTGCAATGACCGTGAGTTCGCTTGAATTCTATGAGCTCCATGAGACGCGTGTCCCATGAGATGCGCTGGGTCATCTTGAGCGTCACTCCTACGTCTCTGAGCGCCTGAACCTTGTCTTTACTAAGACTCCCCTCCCGAAAACATCGCTGTTGGTGATAGATCCATGCGCGCATACCCGGTTCGTATTGGTTCACTCGCAGAACTCTACCATCTACGGCAACGAGTGCCTTGAGCTCGTCTAAACGCGCCTCAAAGGTTTCATCACTTTTGCGCTTTTGAACGCTTCTCGGCGCCCAAACCATGCCCAGTTTATCTAACTCTTGTACAATATCATCTTCCAATTTACCTTTCTGATATAGTGCGCGCATACGGCGTATCCAACGCTCCAAACTTCCACCGACAGGAACTTGGATGTGCCCCTCTTTCTCTTTGAATGCCCGCAACTCTTCCAAACGTGCAAACCTGCGCCTTTGAGCCGGCTCCCAATCCATCTCTAAAGCATTTAATGAAAGGATGAAACTCTGGGAGAGTTCTCCGCGACGCTTCATCGTGCGCATCTTCTTCACCCAGTTCGACAGCGATGTGCCGTCAGGAGGCTTCGAGTGCCCGTAGAGTTCATAAAAGGCAGTCAATTCCTCGAGCCGTTTCATCTTTGAGGCCATCCCTGGGTCGCTCTGATAGGACTGTTCAGCCACAACATCAACGGGATCTGTTTCAAGCTCTCGCGTCACCGCACGCTGTTTTCGTGGTAGACGAAGAGTGAAGACGCGCTTGATCGCTGAACGCCTGTCGGATGGCATCTCATCCCGAGAGGAAGCACTGAGCCTGGAGACACCCTTGGCGCGATATCGCTTTACAGGCGCCCCAAAGGACGCGAAGCGACTCCATCGAGGGGATATCGTGACCGTCGTCACGCCTACGGCCATGGCGATACCCGCAGACGCGAGTTGAAAGAAATTAATCCAATCGCTCAACCAGAAACTCCCGCCAAAAAAACGCGGCTGAGTTCGACCGTGCGTGATACGAGGTCGATGGGAGCAGTGGCCCGGTTCACGGATCAACGAGACGGTTCAACATTCGTTCTTTGACCTCCTTAAGCGATGAGATCACGGGTGGGGCACGGTGGTGGTGGCTACTTGTGACGCGTGCCGCCGATCATCATCATCATCGTCGCCTCGGCAGCATCCCCATCTTTTGATATCTCCCACCCACAATCACTTCGGTGGATGGGTACGAAGATCACGGCAGATGGTTCTGAAAGATGGATTAGATATCGAAATAATTTAAGGAACCACTTTGCGTGGATATTTGAGAGCCCAGACGATGCGCGGCGCTACTCAGCTCGTCTCAACTTCTGTGCGGTATGCATTAATTAAAAAATATTTTCACTCAGTTGCGATCGCGATGTCGGACGTAGATGGGCCATATTCGACGGACAAAAAATCGACTGCATGCATTTCTGTTCTCAAAATGTGATCACATCGTTTCGCACTACTCCTAAACCAACTCGTCACGGATTGACAGAATGTTTTGACTGTGAATTAATCGGAACTGAATTGTTGGTCACCACGCCCAAGTATGCTAGAAAACGCGCCAGAGCCATTCTAAAGCTCTCATCAAGTCGATGAGCGCGACGATAGCGTCTTCACATAATTGGAGGCTTGGAAGACGTCAAAGCTGGAAGAAACTCTATGATGTGAGTGTCCTCACGTGCGCGAAATATTTAATTAATTCCATACTGATGAATAAATAGTTTTAGAACGAATTGATGCGTTTTTGAATGCAAGCTTGCTTGAATCATATTTACAAAAAGTTTGATAATCATCCAAGTCATTGATTTGCCCGAATTCATGTCGGCAGCGTCGAAATAATTGAAACGAAAAATAACCGTCGCCAGCTAAAGAAAACCACGACATGAGTCGCGTGCGGACAGTTCACAGCGAAAACATCACCGTGTGATCATCTGCATCTTTGTTTAAAACAAAAGGTCTCGTTGGAATCGCTCGCATACGTTTCTCTTCGTTCAATTTGGAGGCTCACGCCTTTTGTAGATTTAATTAAATCTGTAATTAATTGAAACACATTCACGCGAAGCGTCAGGATGACGAAAATCGACCGCTACTCGGTTGCCAATAATAAAAGAACGCCATTTTATTTGCTGCCCGCTTTTTCTTTACCGAGACGGCCCCCTTGTGAGATCGAAACGCGAGCACTCGGACGTCCAATTATTTTATTAATGAATTAGTCGCGTCTTACCTGTAATCCCATGCGGTCGCAGAGATCTTCATTCGTCTCATCAATCTGGTTTGCTTGTGTAAAATATTACCGAACTCGTGAGCTTCAATGTTTCGATCGGGATCAATCAGCCATCGCGTACCACGGACGAGACCAAGTCTCTACTGGACACACGTTGGTGAGTCTGCAGGTGGAGGTGGGACTGGAAATTCAGACGGCGTCAGGAGCAGTCAACGAATAGGCCTACGTCTTTAGCGCGGAGATTTGGCTAAAATATTTTTGTTCCTACAGTTTTCACGCGTGAAACGGCTATTTCAACGGCATGCAGCGAAAATCACGATTTCAGCTCGCTCGTGCTGTCCCAAGACGCAAGAACACGCAAGGACGGAGCGGCAGATGGCGGCGCTCGGGGTCACGGGAAGAGCGTGAGAAGACGCGAGGGGAGCGGGTTCAGTAGACATGGCGAGCGAATACTTTTCGGCGTCACGGGCGGACTGGTGCGCGCTGTGTAAGTGCTTTATTCAGCCTCACGGGAACGCTAAGCGCGCGCACGAAAGAAGTGAGAAGCACAAGAAGAATGTCGAAAGGAAGTTGAAGGATATCAGGCACAAGGAAGCGAACGAGAAGAAAGAAGCGGACAATTTAAAGAAACAGATGGCTGATATCGAGGCGAAGGCAGCGGAGGCGTACGCTGCAGATCTGGCCGCTTCTGGGAGGATAGCAGAGGCTGCTGCCGTGTTGCCGAAGCCGCTCACAGCCGGAGCGCGCTTGAGAGAACAAGAGGCTAACGCAAAGAGAGAATTAGAAACAGCCATTGAGCGTGAACTTCACGCCAAAGAAGAAGTGGAATATCGCGCCACGCAGGCTTTGGGACCTTGGAAGTTTGACGAACGTTCCAAATATTACTGGCACGCGAAATCTTCGTGCTACTTCGACCCGAAGTCGAAGATGTATTTCAATCACGGAACAAAAGTTTGGTCAAAAAGTGCTCCCGATGGCGCACCCCCGCCACCAACAGTCAGTTCACAGCCAGAATCGTCTCAACAGTACGCGCTGGGTCCCTACGGAAGGGGTAGCGTGCAGCCGAAGGCGACGCCACCTGCTACGTCCGGACCTGCACAACTAATGCCGACAGCAAAGCAGGCGTTTGCAGCTGCGAAGGCGCTCAACCAAAATTCTGGGCCCAGTGTAAAAGCTAGCGTCGCGAGTGCATCGGTCGCATCTTCTACCCCGAAAACGACGACGACGAGTATGTTCAACTTGGGGTTCGGTGCAAACCATCCAAAATTTGAAGCCGCCAAGGCGAAGACGCACACTGCAGCAGCGCGAGCGATCGAGGCTACCGGGGGTCGGAAATTTGCAGCTAAGCTTATAGGAGGTTATGCAACCGGGGGGAGCGGCAGTGACGCGAATCGTAAACGTCCAGCGTCGGCGATGACGAAGAAAGTAGACAAGGAAGAGGCGGAAGCACTCAAGAGACGAGAGGCTGCACGAGCGCGAGTCGAGGCAAGAACTAAGAAATCTTTCGGTTTGGGTTAGATAAATGTGAATAGAAAAAGTACAGTACTAGACTACTTCTGCTTTATTGGAAGTCAGCGAAGAGGTCCTTCACACCCGCAAGAAATCCCTTAACCGCACCCGCCTCCAAGACCATGCAGCAACGATGCAGATGAAAGTCGGCGATATCGTTTTCGTTATTCTGCTTGCCACGCCAGAAGAAGGCCATCTTCGCGTGTTCAAGCATGATTTCTTCTTCTAAGCGCGGGAAAATCCGTTCTTTCGTGAGCTGTGACTTTTTGCGCTTCTTACCTGCGCTCGGAGGTTCTTCCTCAGCGTCCCCTTCAAACAGAGTGCTCACTAAAATATAATTTTTAAATTTGAACGACTCTCTCGCCTCCGCACTTTTCTCATCTTTCGTAGCCCAGCCGATTTCGTCGAATACGCCTGAGATTAAAGGTTCTCCAGCATCCTGCGGGACGTTAATGATGCGCTCGTTCAGGAGGAGCCCAGTCCCCGCATCCGCTAAAATCTGTTCGAATGCCTTCTTATCCTTCCCCGGAACCTTACCCAAAAGAAACTTTTTGATATCTTTAACAAACTTTTCTCCCTTGTGGCGGCCCATACTCACAACCGAGGTCACCCCGAGCACGTTTTCAGCGTCGCCCTCTGTCTTAATCACGGTACCGACGGATTTTTGGTTGATGAGCAGGTCGCAAAGGTCCGAGCACGCGTACTCACCTTCGTCACAATACCCCGTCATCAAAGCCTTCAAACCATGAAAATCGTCCTCTTGCAAGTCACAAAAGTCAAAGTTCACCTACGGGTTCGAGCGTATGAAATTTCTCTCGTCAGTCTCCGCTCTCGTGTCACTTTTTCCCAGCCGTCGCACATCGTCTCTCGCTTCTCTCCTCCCGATGACATCTTCGCCGGCCCCATCGACGAGCGCACGCACCATGAGAACATCTTCGTCTCCCTCCTCGCCGTCCAAATCTTCTTCATCCTCATCCTCTTCTCCGTCCGAGGCCGTCGGCGCGTACTCCTCTTCCTCCTCAACAATTGCTTTCGGGTTCTCCTTCTTCTCCGTCTTCTTCTCCGTCTTCGCTCGCTTCGGCGGCATAACGCTCGTTCGGGTTCGATTCACGCGCGACTCGTTCCTCTCTCGGCTCTGGTCCGCGACGCTCGATCGCGTCCCGCTCTCCCGCGCGCCGGCGAGCGCTTTCCCTCTCTCTCTCGAGTTCTTCTTTGTGCCTCGCGTTGAGTCAGAAACCTCCAAAGACCCCCCATTGCTTCAGAAAGAAGTTCCGTTTCGTCCGTTGTCGAGCGTCGAGGTGTCGGACCGAGTCGGGAGACGCGGGCGCGGGTCGTCGGTCGTCGTCGGTCGTCGTCGCGATATTTCGTCGCGCGTTTCGTCGAGAGTGCGTCTCGCGAGCGTCGCGAGCGGTCGTCGTCGTGGTCGTCGTCGTGGTCGTCGCCGTCGTCGGTTGATTCGAACGACCGCGTCGTCGTCGACCCATCGTTCGTTCGACGTTCGTCGAGCGGGCGGTCGATTCGCTCGTCCGGTGAGGGAGGAGAGATGTTCGAGAGAGAGCGAAGGGTCATGTCCGACGCGTCTTCCGAGTCGAGTCCGATTCGCACGAAGGGTGAGGCGCTCAGGGAAATCCATCGCGACATTCAGAGTCACCTGTCGCGACTGAGTTTGGATGAGGAGGACGACGTCGAGGAGGAGGATGAGATCGAAAGCGAAGAGCGGGAGTCGGAGCGGCGAGCGTCGGTCGATGGAGTGGAAGAGGTTGAGTTCATCGTGCGAGCGCCTTCGTTCGGGAGTGCGGATGAGGTGACTTCTTCGTCTTTTCCGAGAGGAATTGCCGTGGTGCCGATAAGCGCCGAGGCGAGCCGCAGAGTTGACCAGGCGCATTCGTCCGCCACGACGATGTCGAACGCGAGAGCGCAAGCAGATGCGGAGATGGAAATTCGTTTGCGTCGGGCGGAGCTGCGAAAAGTAGATTTAGAGCTAAAATTAGCGAATAGTCATGAGAAGGTTGAACTGGCGCGTCGGGCGTTGAGGGATGCAGAGGAAGTGCAAACGATGTATGAAATTGAATTTGAAGACGCTGTGAAAGAATTTGAGGAGCAGCAGGGACTCGTTTACGACGAGTTAGAGAAAAGAGAAGAAGAACACAAAGCGGCACAAATAGCTGCCATGCAAGCTGCCGCTATATTGCGTGCTGATCAGTGGCGACGGGACGCTGACGCATCTTTCAACAGAGGCGAGATTGGCGAGGCTGAACAATTATATTCACACGCCATCGCCGAACTTGAAGTGAGTGGACTAGCTTTAATCCAGCCATCACATCTTTGGCTGAGAGTTAATCGCGCTACGACTCTTTTCACGCTCGGTCACGTCAGAGAAGCACTTTCCGAGTGCGAACTTGTGCTCAAGGTTGACTCGAGCCACATCCGCGCTCTCTCTCGAGCGGCTGAATGTTGTTTGCACCTTAACGAATTAGAAAAAGCGCAAAGATACATCGAGTTCGTTTCATTATCGCCTAATGCTGATTCAAACGATTTGAAGGCGGCGTTGACGCAAAAACGAGTGTTAATACGTGCATTGGTCGAAAGGGACAAATTGGCTGGAAATGATGCCTTCAGAAGTGATAATTTCGTGGAAGCTATGCGTTTATATTCATCTGCGTTGGAGAATTTGAATTCTGTAGATCTTCCGGACGTAGTAAGAGTGAGAGTCGGTCTGTTGTCAAACAGAGCAGCCGCATGGATGATGATGGGCGAGGCCCGCGAAGGAGCTGAGGACTGCCGCGCTGCATTGGAGCTCGATGAGCTACATTTCAAAGCCCGGATACGCTTGGGTCGATGCTTGTTACAGCAAGGGCATTTTGAAAAAGCTCTCCATGAGGCTTTCCAGGTGATGAATAGAGGTCTTTCGACTTCTGATCACAAACTTGATGCAAAGCAAGTCATCGACGATGCGGCTTTATTGAAGCGGATCCTCGAAGATACTGGAGAAAAGCTTTACCAGATGGAAGGTGCTGCGGCGGAGAACAGGATCGTCGATGATATTATGAAGCAATTGGATGAATCCTTAATACTTGCGCCACACTGTGCCGCGATCAAAATCTTCAAAGCCGAGGCGTTGCGATTTTCGGGTGACTTAGATGCAGCTGGCAAACAACTCTTGGGTGTCAACGTTGACGACAACATTCGTGGGCTTTGCGTGCAAATAAGGATTGCATTCGATCTCGGAATGATTTCTTTTTGCATGGATACTTTGGAACGTCTGAAGTTCTTCATTCCAAAGTTAGTTTCGTACGCTAAACGCCAATCACTTGATGTTCTTTTTGAGTCTGAGGATGCGCAGGAGTATAAAACTGAGCTTGAACAGATCCCAAATCCGGTTACGCTGTTCCAGATTTCGAATACAGTACATCAAATATGCGAATTAAAATGCCAAGGAAAGGACAATTTCTGTAACAGCAACTACGCAGAAGCAATATCAGCGTACACTGAGGCCTTGGGTCTTTGCAAGGACTCAGACACGCTTCAGGGGCTATTCCTTTCGAATATTTGTGCATGTGAGCAAGCCACCAAAAGCTATATCGACGCTCTCGCTTCGGCCGGGGCGGCTTGTGCGCTGGCTCCCACGTATATAAAAGCTCACACGCGCCTAGCCGCGATTTATACTGAGCTTGATATGGTGATAGACGCGCAGAAAACGTACCAAGCCTTGCTCCGCATGGACTTGACACTGGAAGAACGCATCAACGTCGAGTCATACTTGGACCACGTTAGGGTTCGAGTTCAGGCAGAAATGCCAATCGATTGGCGGAAGCTGCTCGGAGTTGAAGCAAAATCTTCAAAAGATGCGCTGAAGAAGAAATATCGCCAGCTCGCCCTGAAACATCATCCGGACAAGGCATCGCAAGGTGCCGCCTCTGAGAACCTCGCAAGAGCTCGTGCGACGGTGTCAAGCAGGCTCTTCAACTTGATTAACGAAGCTCACAATGTCCTGAGTAACGACAACGCCGTGATTAAATGGGAAAATGACCGCGCCAAGGCGAAATATAAGTGCTGTCGTCCTTCCGGATATCCGATGCACGGACGCTCAACGTTTGGGGATACGAATAGGAAAGAGCACTACGCTTCGACCTGGGATTGATGATTGCTAATCGCTATTAGATTTCTAAATGTATGTGAAAGTAGTGCCCACGAATGAAGTCGTTGATGCGCCCGAAATAGACACTCCGAGTTGCACGTCTCCTGGTCCTCGTGCTGGAGACACACATTCTATTTTCGTAGAGCTCGTTGAATCAGTCCACCACTGTGACAAACGCGTAATCGAGGCTTTACCCACCGCACCGTAACCATCCCCTCCTCGGCTCTGCACTGATACAGTACCGAATTGACACGTCGTGAAGCCCTCAGGAATCCATTTGTCCACGGTGATGGCGACTGTATTGCCGCCTTCTTGCCACCCATCATCAGCGTCGGCTGCGTTGATGCCACCTTTCGTGACGACATAGTGTTGCAGCGTCGTCACATTCGGATTGGTTTCTCCAGCTTTAGTCGTGACAGCTACGAGTTGTTCCTCGACATCGTAAGTTGTCGTTGGCACAGTATCACCACATCGTATAAAGGCGGTTGAAACTACCTGTGCGTCAACCGAAGTTGAACCAAACTTACACCTGACATCAGGTCCCGTCGGAAAATGCGTCCCCGACAACGTTACAGTGGTTCCACTCCAGGCGACCCACGGTGACACTTCCGTTATCATTGGAGTTAGATCGATCAAACTCGCGGCTACATATGGGTCGATACCGACTGTTTCCTTCACGTCCGTCTGCGAAGTTGAGATGGCAATGTATTCAAACGCCAACACTGTGAGTCCAAGATCCAAAGGTGGAATGCTGACTGGAACGGTGCCGCCAATATGCGCCGGTGCCACACAGTCGATTTTCCCTGATCCTGTGACAGATGTTCCCGCGACGGGATAAATAGAGCCAAACCTACAACTTGGCACGTTTGCCCCGAAGCCCAGCACGGTGGAAGAGTCAACCACCACCACAGTCGTACCGCCCGCCTCTGTCCCGTTCACAGGCGCCAGCGACGATGGAGCAGTTCCTTTCTCATATCGCACGCGCGTGCCTGCAAAGCCGGAGCAAACGGCGGCAGAGATTTCAGCAGCAGAGCACAAACCAATCACAATATCCAACCCACTCTCAGTTGAGGATATAAGTGAATCTAAATTCGGTACTGGACACTTCAACGTTGTACCTGAGACTCGGTGGGCAGTGGTCAAGTACACCGATCCTCCAGGCTTGCTAAAAGCACATGAAAAATCATCGTCCGCCGCGCTATCACCAAGAAGTGATCCATCCGCTGTTACCACGTGAATAATTTCCTCCGCCTGCACCCAATTTGTGGTTAAAAGTAGGAAAATCTCCGCCCCGGGTGTGGTTGTTTGAATCTCGAGATCGAAATACTGACCTGCTGCTTCATCAATGAAAGCCGTGTTGTTCGTGCCAGTTGAAGAAGGCACCACAGCCATGGTAGCGAATCCAACTCCCGTCTCCGGTGCTTTACACTTGTATTGTCCGGAAGCGTCGAGAGCTAACGTAGATTTCAATTTGTCCCCGCTGCTCGTGACAAAAACGCAAACGACGCCAAAAGTGGTTGGAAATGCCGACTCCAGGTGCACGGTGAGACTACCACCATCTCGAGGCAGATTGGTTGGCACCACCGCAGTTACACCAATGTCTAAGACGTACTGAAACTCTACGCTCGATTCCGTATCGATTCCCACGGTGACATTTTGTACTCCGCGCGCGGGAGAACTACAAGCGACGCCGCCCCCGGGAACGTGAATTGCCGACGTCAATATCGTGCCAAACCTACACGTGGGAGTGTAGTAAGACGACGTTGGAATCGTACCACCTTCGAGCTTTAGCACAGTTCGCGTACCTCCATTGGTACTCCCCACATTCGGGGTGATACTTTCCAAATCATTCGCAATCGGCAACCAGTTCATGCTCGATACTCCGGCAGCAGTCTTGGAAGCATCTGAAATGACGCTCAGAGCTACATCGTGTGCAGAGGCAGATGAACCAGCAGGCAGTTGTTCGTATAAAGGCACCAGACATCTAACTAAAGCGCTCGAAACGATGTGCGCGCTCAACGCCACCCCATCGTAGAGACACCACGTCGGCCGAAACGGATCCACCAAATTTTGGCCTGAAAATGTTGCGACAGTGCTAGCCCGTAAAAATCCCGGTACTACGGATGTTACCTGTGGCGGTGAAACAATTAAGAATTGTGGCTGAGAAACAGAGCTACTCGTCGCACTGGCTGCGTGAAAGCCATAGCTGAGCGCCGCCAAGGCGACCGATTCGGTCGGGATGGCGGGGAAATCACATTTACTTTGGACTTGATTGCTCATCAAGATCGGTGTCGTCTCCGGATTCAAGGCTGCACAAATGCGTGCAGCAGCAGAACCAGAACCAGCCAAGAGATTCAAACCGTAGAAATCAACCAATGTGGACGAGTCTGCCGGAGTACTACGCATCGCGTTGCCGATTGACGGAACTATGACGTCGATAATCTCTGTCCTCTGAAAACTGAACGACGTGAACCAACCAGACTGCGAAGAGTTGGTTGGAAACATTCTCTGCGAGTACATATCCATCACGCTCAGCGACACGATCCCATAGTATGTCATCGGCGCTTTACAGACCAAACTTCTATCGTTATGATCCGTCGCCGCGACCCAAACTCCATTGAACCAACAACCGATGCGCGTCGGTGTGCCGGAGAATGATTCCGCCACCTTACTCAGTGGCGTCGAAGTGGACGCTTGAACTTGTACGTTGGAACCAGCCGTCGTCGTGGACACCACCGGCCCGTCGATGATTGGAGCTGTTTGGTAATAAACGTTCGCCTCCGTACCGCCGACTGGTTGTTCGGACGAAAGGCTCAAATCAACCGTTCCCACCAAACCACCAGCCGCTCTGGTTTCGCACATCGCGAGCACGGATGAAATAAATCTAAAAGACGACGTCACCGTCGTCGAGCTCGTTTCAAACGCGCACTCCATTCCTGGCCGCAAGTGTGTTCCCGAGAGCTGAATCACGTCGCCTCCGCTCTGATACACGAACTCTGGTTGAATGCTGGATACTTTCCAAGGCGTGACGAATTCGAAAGAATGCTGACCGTTATCGACAATGAGATCGTCCGAACCCGGAGCGTATCGCCTTCCCGTCGCCTGAGCTAATCCCACGGCGACGAATCCCGCGTACACGTTCTTCGGCGTCAAACACACAACCTTTGTCGCCGTGCTCGCGCTCGAATCCTTATTCGCCACAATCTCCCCGAATCGACATCCCATCGGCGGCAACGCGTTTCCGTACCCTTCCCCATACAGCGACACCGTCGTCGACGCGTACAACAGCCCGCTCTCCGGCCACACTCGCTCCAACGCCAACGTCGTCGTCGTCGAGTCGTACTGCCCGCTCGCCATCGTCGCCATCGACGCCGCCCACGCGAGCGCGCCCAGCGCCGCGCTCGCTCGCGCCCCGATCCAACCCTTCACTCGTTCGCACCGCATCCTTCGCCTCGAGCGCGCGCGCGCATCCTTCCCTCTCATCTCACCCTCCCTCGCCTCGACGCGCGCGGTGTCGATGAACGAACGCGCGCGATGACGGACGACGACGCGTCGACTCGACTCAAACGCCTCTCTCGTCATCCACCACCGTCCCGACGTCCATCCATCGTCGTCCCTCTCGACTTCACGCGACGACGACGACGACGACGACGACGACGACGACGACGCTCGATTCACGATCGCTCTCTCGATCGCGCGGTCGTCTTCGCTCGCTCGTTCGCGCGTCGCTCGCTCACGCATCGATCCATCCATTCGCATCCGACCCGCGGCCCAACGAACGAGACGAACGAACCGCCCGACCGACCCTCGAGGGGTTTAGGGTTCAGGAACCAATCGATGGGCCACGGGCCATGGGCGATGGGCGCGTGCGATGCGCGCGCGACGCGAGAGCGCGCGTTCGTCGCGCGCGTGTGAGCGCATGCGACGCGCGGTGACGAGGGAGTGGTGGCGACCGTCTTCTACCGCGTCGTCGTCGCGCCTTGGTTGGTCGTGTTCGTCGCGTTCGACGCGTTCGAGTTCGAGTTGGTCGTCCACGGAGGATGCGCGTCGGCGGTTGGAGCGCCTGTGTGCAGAGCGCTGGGCGGTGGATGGGAGCGCGCACGGCGTGCGAGTGGCGCTGATGCCGCGACGAAGGTGCGCGGGAGTGGACGTACACTTTCCTCGAGAGCTCATGGTGCGGTACGTGTCGGCGGTGGACGACGGAGGGGTGGCGTGGGTGACGCCGGACGCGGCGGGGAGGCTGCGAGGACGCGGGACGTACGTCTCGGCGAATCCGCGCGCCGTCGAGGAGGCGGTCAAGAGGAAGAAATTTGAGTTGGGGTTTAAGAATAAAGATATACGGGTGCCGAAGACGTTGGTGGAGATGACGCGGCGAGGATTGAGGCGAGAGTTGGTGGCGTCGGTGGAACGCGCGGGCGCGTCGGCGGCGGAGGCGCGCGCGAGCGATTCGAGCGAAACCGCGCGCGTCGTCGAGCGAGAGACGACGACAACGGTGGAGGAGGAGATTGAAAAATTACTCGAGGCGCAGAAAAGAATTGTTGCAGACGATTGGGTGTTGATTCCGAGCGATTTCGTGGACGAGATGGGCGACGGGCGACTCGAAAAAGAGTCAGTCGATTGCGAACGCGCGCCATCCGACGTCTCGCCGGGCGTCGGGTACAGACTCGATGTGCTGACGATGGATGAATTACTCTCAATTCTCGAGGGCGATTCACTGGATGAAATATTTGCAACGAACGTGCGCGCTTGTTTGGAGCGATTTCGACTGTCAAAGAAACTCTCCGACGCTCCGGTGCTCGTCGGCGTGGACGAGGACGTCTCGTTGCGCTTGCGCATCGCGCAAATCAAATTAAAGCTTTTCGAGCGCGGGTAGTTTCGCCGTCGCGATCGTGGACGGCGAAGAAAATGTTAGAAGAGTATTCATTAGTCATGTAGTCTAGTCTAATTCACGCTGCCGGGTCTAATTCACGCCGCCGGGATGATTATGAAATTCGCATTCGCCGACGTCGTCGCCGAAACGTCCTCACATGGCGACATGGAAAACGTTGACGGACGACTGACCGTCGTCGTCGCGTTCGACGCGGGATTTCAACTGCACGATAAAGCGTGCTGGCGCTGGATCGAGAGGTGGCTTCTTCTCGATCCGAGTCGGATTCATCTGACTCTTCTCCACGTCGCCCGCGCGAAACATGTAGAGGCTCACCTCGAGCTCACCTCTTACCGTTACTTGAACCTCGAAGATTGTTCTCGATACCTACCGTACGATGTGTGGAAGAATTTGAAGAAGAGAAAATATCCAAGCAATGAAGTTTTAGTCCTGACGACGACGTCGTCTGTGTCTACGGCGATTCTCCAGTACATGCAATACGACGCTCCCGCGCACAGTCTTCTCGTGCTCGGAGGTCGTCACGAACGTTCGACTTCTGTGATTCCGCGCTTTTTGATGGGAAGCGTATCGACGGATGTCGTCACTAAGATCAGTTCTCATCCAGTGCTCTTGATCAGAACCAGATTGTTCGAAGATGTGACTGACCTGCGAACAGATACGATTGGCGCGGCGTATCTCGGCGTCGACCGTAAACCTTCCGAGGATGAAATCGTTCGAGGTCGAGGTCGTTTTGTGTGCATCGCGGTCGATGCCGATCATGTAAAATCTTTGGTGCACTACTGTCGACGAGAAATCTTGCTTAAGACGGACGTCGTCCAAATAATTCACTGCGCCGCCGACGAACATCCGTCCACCATCGCTCGCGTCTCAAAAGAAGTCGAGGACGTTCGAGTCGAGATGGAGACTTTCCTGGATGACAAAACGCAGCTCGATAGTGTTTTACTCGACTTCTCAGGAGACATTCGCGACAAGATTGTCGACCATTGTCGAGAGATGCAGCCGCAACTCGACATGTTGGTGATCGGTAATCGAGTGACGCGAAGACTCACCCGAGCCATCATCGGATCTACGGCGCAGTACATTCTGCAGCACGCCCACGTGCCCGTCTACATGGTGCCGGATCATTTACTAGAATGTATGGAAGCGGCATGACTTGTATGATTTTCAGATTCATCACAAATTTACCGATTAAATTTCAATCTTCAAACGCGACGCGAGCATCGACAACATGTTATCGGTGCTGTCTTCCTCCTCATCGGCCTCACCCTCCGGATCGTTGTCTTCCATCGGCGCGAGCACGTGTTCCTTACCCGCCGCCGACAAGGTGGCTCGAATTTCCTCGATGGCATCTTCCGGAATCATGTTACCGTCGAGGTTGAGATACTCGAAACCAGCCTTGCTTGCCGCCAACTGCGCCGCCGCGACGGCGCCCGCCTTCGTGAGCTCGTTGCAACTGGCATCGAGTCTGACGAGCGGCGCGTTCGAATCGCTAAGGGCAACGCACACTTGCGTGAAACCGTAATCACCGAGCATGTTATCACCGATGGTCAAGATCTTCAGGTTCTTCATCTCCGCGATGGCTCGAGCGACGCCCTCCGCGCCCTCTCGCTCAAAGTCGTTGCTGCTAACGTGAAGGACTTCAAGCTTCGGACAACCCTTCGCCACTGCCGACAAAAGGGTACCTCCCATGTCAGGACCTAACGCAGTGGCCTCGAAGTTCAAGAATTCAAGGTTCGGATGCTTGGGCAAAACCTTCGCGAACGCCTCGGCGCCTTCCTCATTGACATTGTTGTCATTTAAATCAAGTCTTTCGAGAGAAGTTCCCTTCGAAAGCGCTTCAGCGAGCATGATGGCGCCCTCGCAGAAGAAACGCGAGCCGGCCATTTTGAAATCCTTCATGCCAGTGGCTTTCGCGACGATCGCCGCGATGTGAACCGTGCCTTCGTTGCCTGTCATGTTCTTGTCTAAGTGGAATCGAGTGAGCTTTTCCGGGCACGCGAGCAACTCAAGAATCGCGCGCGCCGCTTGCTCCGAGATACCGTTGTTCAAAAACGCGATGGATTCCAACTCAGTTTGTCCCTGAAGGAGCTTGGTGCACGCTCTGACACCCTTCTCGCCGAACGCGTTATCGCTCAAGTCGACGGATTTCAACTTTGCCGCGAGCAAGCCCTCGCTGAAAATTTCCATAGCCTTGAGCGCTTCGACTTCCGGACGACCCGCGATCGTGTCACTCAGATCCACGTCTTTCAATGTCGCCGCCAAGTTGACGAATCCTCGGCTCGCAACCTTGGCCGCATCGATACCGAAACTCTTCGTGCTCAGTCGCACTTTTGAGTACGTCGCGCCTTTGCTCAAGAGCGGCGCCAACACCTGCTCGGCGCGCTGTTGCGTGTAGAACTCGCGATCCTTGCTCGTTTTGGAGACGTCGAACTCATCGCCGTCCATCTCCACGTCTTCGCTCGCGCCAGTCGCACCGTCCGCGCCGGCTTCGACCGCCTCCTCCATCAGTTCAGCCGCCTTTTTCACGTACAGCCGCATGACTTCGATCAGAGGTCTATCGCCGCTCGTCGTGCTCGAGGACACGTCCGCGGCGCTGAACGCGCGCTGTTCGATCTCTTCAGCCTTACTCCGAGCGTTCAGCGTGGTATCGCCGTGGCAGTGGAATCCGATCGCGCTCAGCGACGCATCCATGCGCGCGATAAGATCTTCCCTCTGCGCCTCACTGAGCGCGAACACCATGGCGACGGCGACGGCGGTGTCCGTGCGCGCGCGATTCGGCGGTGAGCGATGGTCGAGCGCACGTTCGTTCGGCTCTCCTCAGCGGTCGAGGCGTTCGTTCGTGCGCGTCGACTTGTGGCGTCGTGGGTGTCCCGTGTCCCGACCGCGACGACGCGCGGACCGACCGCCCGGCGTCCGCACAGACGCGCGCTTCGAGTCGACGACGACCGGCGTCGGCGCCGATCGGAGGCGACATGGCGAGTCTCGATGACTTGTACGCCGTCTCTCGGCGGTTGTGTTTCGACATCTCGGACGGCTTGACGAGACTCGAGCGCGACGAGGCGCGCGGAGTTGCGAGAAACGAGGCGCTGGGACGAGAGATGCGCGCGCGAATCGGAGAGCTCAAGCGGATCACGAGCGAGATGGAGAGACAGTGGAGGTCGATGGCGATGACGGCGTCCATCTCGAAGAGCGATATGTGGAAGGTACGTCGGTCGATGCGACGAGGAGCGCTCGAGGGGATGAATTCAACTGACGCGAGCGTCGTCGCGTCTTGGTGCCCCCGTCGACGATGACGGCGTAATGCGACTCGAACGCGCGAGACTGACTGAATTTCATTCCCGTGCGCGGTAAAACAGAGAAAAGTCGAACACGTCATCGAAGAGACAGATCAGCTCGACGTGAGCGTGCAGAGATTTGGACTGCGAGAGACGAGACGGCAAAACGAGCAAAAAGAACGCGAAGAGTTGATGCGACGGGTGACCGATGATGAGGGGTTCCGTTCGCTCGTGGGTGAATACGACGCGGAATCCGGGTCGATGAAGTCTGCGCGTCGCTCGGGAATGATGGTGGATGAGTTATTGGAGACTGGCGCAAACGTGCTCGGGAACTTGACGGAGCAAAGCGCCACCTTGCGAAATGCCAAGCGAAAAATGCTCACTTTGCTCGATAAGATGGGAGTATCGACGAGTTTATTGCGAGTCATTGATAGGAGGCAACGTCTCGACGCCATTCTCGTGTACGGAGGCATGGTTTTCACCATCGTCTTCGTCTTCATCATTTGGTGGATTTTCTCGAGATGAGTTGGATCTAGAATAGAATATAGAAACTAGTTGGTGTAGCTAATCATCCGTTTTCGGCTTTTTATTCGGCGCCTCGGTCGGCGCGACGTACGTTCCGCTCAAAACCCATCCTCCGGAGCCCGCGTCCGTGGTCATGACGGGATGCGTCCTTCCCGGCAACACTTGTTGCGCCCGCATGAAGGGCTCTACCAACGAAAGACCGATGGCGATGTTCGCGTTCCTAAGATGGTGCAACGCCTCGGCCAAAGGTTGCGCAGCGTTGAACCATATCGCGAATGAGGCCGAGGATGCGCACAAGGGTAAAATCTGCGCTAAGACTGACTTTGGTTCGACCGAAAGGGACGCGATGACGACGGACGTGAAGCCTTGTCTGGCGTGACGCGTCATCTCGTCTTCGTCGGCGTACTTGATCTTCATAAATTTTCTCTCCTTCTTTTCCTCCGTCGACGCAGCCTCACCCTCCGGCACCTGCGCTTGTTCTTCCTCTTCCTCCGTGCTGGCCCCTGTGCTCTTCTCTCGACACGAGATGAGCTTGGAAAGCGACGCGTGACGAATGCAGTCAAAGTGCTTGTCCTCCAAATTCATATTCATCAGCACCTCCATCCCAGTGGGATTGTGCCCGACGTAACCGTTGCATATGCGTCCGAATCCTCCCATGCGATGAGTGACAGATCCGAGCACCAATCCACCGCACGTGTCCAAGACGAGCGTCTCTCCGCACGCGCCGACGTTGCCCGCGTTGAGCAACATCGAGAGCGCGTCGAAGCGCATGTGCGACGTCTTGTGCGGATTGCTATAAAAGAGCTGCTCGCACACCTGTCTGGGCGATGGAAATCGCGCCAACAATCGCGTCATGTGTTTCTTCATCTTTCTCGCTCGATATTTCTCCTGCGCGAACGCCGTCTTCTCGTCGAACGTCTTACTATTCGCCGCGATAATCTCCACCATCTCCTCCCCCGTAAACTCTCTTCTCAGCGCCGCGATGTCGCCGTCCGTCAGCGTCTGCGCTCCCTCGTGCCTGTTGGACACGTGTTTATTCGACCGTTCGTCCTCCACCGGCGCCACCCCCGCACTCTCGTCTTCATCCACCGAATCCGCGCCCAATCGCATCACCTCTCCCGTGTTATGCGCGATCTCGTACCTCGACCCGAAGGGCGCGCCGAGAAACGTCTCCGCCGGCACCCTTCTCCTCTTCCCGATCTCCACGCTCTTCCCCTTCCGCAGCGTGACAAACGTCGCCCGTTCCCCGTCGTTAATCTCCACCAAAACCACATCACCCTCTCCCATCGCCCTCGCCTCCCGTCGCGTCCCTCCCATCGTCCCCGTCCGTCGTCCCCGAACGTCCCCGCCGCCGTCTCTCTCTCTCTCTTTCTCTCTCTCTCGCTCGCTCTCTTCCCGAACGATGAGACCACCTCGACGACGATGAGACGCGTTCGTTCGACGTCGCGCACCTCGACACCGACGCGCGCGCGTCATTCACGTCATTCATTCACGTCATCATCCGCGTCATTCGCATCATTCGCATCCCCATCCCCATCCCCAGCGTCACTCGACGTCGCGATTCGATTCATTCGAACGCAATCATTCATTCATTCGGTCGTTGATTCGATGGGGTACACGCCCGTGATCGTTCCCGAGGGGGCGCCGCCGAGCGTGCGCGTGGCGAGGGCGAGCGCGGCGGACGTCGCGATGAGAGCGCCCGCGGTCCCGGCGACGACGACGACGCGAGGCGGCGGCGGCGGACCGACGCCGGGACCGGGGACGACGACGACGCGGGACGACGACGGGAACGGGGATGGGGAGGAGGAGGTGTTCGTCAGGAGACGAGGGGCGTTCGCGAAAGATTGTGCGTGGTGACGGCGAGGCGAGAAGAGGGGAGAAGAGGGGAGAGGAGGGGAGAGGATGACGGGAGGGATTCGATTCGGACGCGCGCGCGGATTCGACGCGTCGGACGCGCGACTCGACGGATCGATGGATCGATCAAAAGGGGGCGACTGACGGAGACCGATACGCGCTCGTTCGTTCGTTCGCGCGCAGTGGCGTACATGATGTACGGATTCGGTGATTCTAAAGAGCCGGATCCGGCGTCGGTCGAACTCGTGGAGGACATGCTCGTGGATTATCTCGTACACGTCGGGCACCGGTCGATGGAGGTGGCGGAGCGTCGAGGACGAATGCACACGGAAGATTTACTCTACGTCATCAGAAACGATCGAAAAAAGTTTGCGCGCGTGGATGAATTGCTCGAGATGAACGCGAAATTGAAGGATGCGAGACGAAACTTTGATTTACACGATCCCGCCGCGGTGCTCGCGCAGCAACGCGCCGACGAGGACGCGGCGAGACGGCGCCGAGCCGAGGCGCGGGCCGAGGCCGAGGGTGAGGGTGAGGGTGAGGGTGAGGGTGAGGAGGAGTAACGACCGTTCCTTTGTTTTGTTCGCACCGTGAGTCCCTCCGGTACACGTAGAATCACTTGAAACGATACGCATCCGCGCATTCCCGTGAATTACATGCATGCATGCACGCATGCATTCGATTCGATTCGATTCCGTCGTCACACGGTGCCGCACCGAGCGCGACGACGGATGACGCCCGCGCTGGACGCCGTGAGCGAAGAAGACGGGCGCGATGCGCGCGTCGATGCCGCGTTGAGCGGTGCGCCGCGATCGCCGCGCACGCCCGGGCGACGAAAATCGATGCACGAGCGTAAACCGGGCTCGGTGGACGCGACGTCGCAGCGGTCGTCGTCGCCGAGCGCGAGGAGCACGTCCACGCTGGGCGTCGCCGCGGATTGTGTCAAGGTGGTGGCGGTCGTGCGACCGCTCATCGAGCGAGAGGTAGAGGCGAGCGCGACGGAGACGTTGGCGGTGGCGGAGGATAGCGTCGGAATGAATTCGGGACATCAGTTTACGTACGATGGTGTCGTGCGTGGAAGCGAAGAGGCGCTGACGGAGGCGTACGAGACGCACGTGAGAGAAATCGTGGATGGATCCATGGGGGGTTACAACGGGTGCGTCTTGGCGTACGGGCAGACGGGTTCGGGGAAGACGTACACGATGGGCATGGGGGGAGACCATCCGGGCATGGCGCAGAGAGTGTTTCAAACGCTCTTCTCGCGCATCACCGAGGTCAAGACGCGAGATTCAGCCGCTGCGGTTAACGTGCGGGCGTCGTTCATCGAGATTTATAAGGATGACATTCTGGATTTGTTGTTGGACACAAAGGATGAAGACGCGACGTCGACGGCGACGATGGTGACGATTCGAGAGAATCCAAAAGAGGGTGGGGTTTACTTGAACGGAGCGCGAACGATAGAGGTGGACGGCGTCGAGGGGTGTTTGGCGGTGTTGAACGAGGGAATCTGTCGGCGTTCGGTCGCGGAGAGTACGATGAATGTTCGCTCGAGTCGATCGCACGCCGTGTTGACGCTCAACATCGAGTGCAAGGTTGGCGCCGCCAAGGCGACGTTGGCGAAGCTTCATTTAGTCGATCTCGCCGGATCCGAGCGCGTGACGCTCAACGAGACCAGAGGTCAAAGATTCAAGGAAGGGGTTCAAATTAACATGGGTTTGCTCGCGTTGTCAAATTGCATCGCGGCGCTCACCGATGTAAACAGGCGCGAGTGGGGTCACATTCCATATCGAGACTCCAAGCTCACGAGGTTGTTGCAAGATTCGCTGGGTGGAAATAGTCGCACTGTGATGTTTGCGTGCGTCTCACCCGCGGATTCGAATACGGATGAAACGCTGAGCACTCTGAAGTATGCGAGCCGGGCGAGAAGTATACGAAACAGAGTCGCCATCAACTTTGAAAAGTCGACAGAGGCGGAACTGAAACTCAAGAGGGAATTAGACGAGGCGAAAGAACGAATCGCACAGTTGGAGATGCTGGTGAATGTGCTGCACGATGAGAACAAGTCTCTGAAGGAAGCGACTCCGGACGCAAGCGCGATGTCGAGGCTCATGCTGACGCCCGATGGGACGCACACTCCTCACACGCCTTTGCACACTCCGATAGTCTCTGGAACTCCTCTCAGTGAACTTTTAATGAGTTGTAAACGGGCTAGAGCGCGCGCCGAGATCCTGTTGTCGACCAAGTCACCGCCGAAGTCGCCGATGCGAACGCCCCGAGGAAGTGTCGATTTCGTTTCTTAGGATATATTTTGTAGTCATCACAATGGTAGAATAGAAGCTACGCTGTAGTCTCTTGAGCAGTGGGTGTCGCCGGAACGATCACTGCACTCGCGCTCTTAGCGCCTTGACCTCGACCCTTCTTTCCTCGATTACCTCGCTTTTTGCGTTTGGCTTGAGCTTTGGCTGGCGCTGCGGTGGTTGGCGCTGCTGCGGCTTCCACAGCCGTCGTCGCCTCACCCACCACCGTCGTCTCGTCATCGTCCGCACTCTCGCTTTCACTATCACTATCGCCGTCGTTCGCGTTTCCTCCGAGCGCTTCCAAGATTTGCCCGAGCCTTTGATGCGCTTTTGTCGCGCCCGCGAGCATCTTTTTTCTGCGAGCCTTCGTCATTGATGCGCAATACTGCACAAAAAACTCGAAGAATTCTTCCCTAAGTTCGCTACTGATACCAACCTGCTTCAACAAATACTGATGATGCACCGGATCGACTTCAGTCTTTTCCATCATCGCCCAGGCCGCTAAGTAATCCTCCGCGGCGTTTCTTCCCACGCGAGGCGGCTTGGCCGCCTTACACTTGTGACACGCCGTGTTTTTAGAAAAATTGTTGAAACCGCACTTACACACCCAGTCCTTCTTCGTAAACTTTGCCGCCGCCTCGGCACTCTTCGTCTTCGCCTTTTTCTTCGCCGGGCCTTTGCTCGCCTCCTTGGCCGCGTCCGCGCCAGTCGTCGCGTCTCCGCGTCCGCGTTTCCTCGCCTTTTTCTTCGCCAGTCTCGTCCCGGCTGCCTTCGCGCCTCCCTCGCCCGCGGGCTTCTTCACCGCGGGCTTCTTCACCGCCGGGTTCTTCACCGCCACCCGTTCGATCGCGGCGTCGTCCTTCTTCTCGGTCGCCGTCGTCGTCGCCGCTTCCGTCACCGCGGTCGTCGCCGCCGCCGTCGGCGCCCCCGTCGCATCCTTCGCTCGAGACGCCGCGAACGGGGACACGTACGTCGTCGCCGCGACCGGCGTCGTCGCGGTCGCGGTCGTCGTCGCGGTCGTCGGCGCCTCGCACGCCTCGCCCGTCGTCGTCGTCGTCGTCGTCGTCGTCGTCATCCTCGTCGCGATGTGATGACGCGCGCGCACTTTTTCGACCGACTGATTCTGATTCTGTCCCGCACTCTGCGTCGTCGTCGTCGTCGTCGATGGCGTCGCGTCGCGCGACGCGGGCGCTGTTGGGAATGACGCGAGAGGAGATGCGCGCGCTCGTCGTCGATGAACTCGGCGCGCCGGCGTACAGGGCGACGCAAATTCGGGATTCATTGTATGGGAAGCGTCGAGACGCGCGAGTGGCGTCGATGACGCTCGTTCCGGCCGCGCTTCGCGATGCGATGGAGGCGTCCGGGGTGGTGACGGGGAGATTAGACGTCGTTCGTCGTGATTTAGCGCGAGACGGCACGGGGAAGCTCGCGATGCGCGTGGGAGAGAACGAGGTCGTTGAGACGGTGGGCATTCCAGACGCGAGCTGTTTCGCAGCGTCGGCGGCGAATGACGAGGAGCACGGCGAGGAGTCATTCAGGGCGATCAGAGGATGGGATAAGAATCGTTTATCGGCGTGCGTGAGCAGTCAGGTGGGATGCGCGATGAAGTGCGCGTTTTGCGCGACGGGGAGAATGGGATTTAAGCGCAACTTGTCGGCGAGCGAAATCGTGGCGCAAGTGTTGGAACTCGAGCAGACGTACGCGAAGCGCGTGTCGCAGGTGGTCTTCATGGGCATGGGTGAGCCCATGTTGAATTTAAAACAAGTCGTGCGAGCGATTCGGTGCCTGAACGAGGACGTGGGCATCGGTGGACGACACATCACCGTATCGACGGTCGGCATTCCGGGCTCACTCAGGAAACTCGCCAAGGAGAAGATGCAGATAACGCTCGCCGTGAGTTTGCACGCTCCAGATCAAGAGACGCGCGAGCGAATCGTGCCGTCGGCGAAATACTATCCCATCGATGATTTACTCGAGGATTCGAGGGCGTACTTTAAGGAAACCGGTCGACGCGTCACGTTCGAGTACACGCTCCTCTCCGGAGTGAACGATTCGCCAAGTCACGCCGTTCGATTGTCTCGTCTACTCAAACGTAAGTTTGGCGTCGGATCGACGCACGTCAACGTGATTCCATGGAATAACATCGACGGCATGGATTTCGAACGTCCGTCTGGAAACCGAGTGCACCGGTTTTGCTCCGCGTTGGAGGGCGTCACGCACACGATTAGAAGGACTCGAGGACTTGAAGCGTCGGCGGCGTGTGGGCAATTAGCGGGCGATTTCGAGCGTCGAACGCTTCGTACGACTGCTTAGAACCTATAATCTAGTCTAGCTCTACATTAATATAGATAGTGTCTCTAGGAAGAGGTGGCATCGGGTGAAGACGCGACGTAATCGCCTCGTTCAGAGCGACGCGCCATGATTTCGTCGTGCACGCCGTAATCTTCGTCGACGATGCGGCGAAGTTGTGAACTCGTCACGATCGTGACGACGGTCTTCGTGAGCGCCCTGACGCTCACCCTCCGCCTACCTCGAAGCCACGAGTTCTTGACGCGAACGAGCGTGGACACTAGGCTCACCAGTTTCACAAACTTGACTCGACACTCCGAGGTCTCATTCTCGTCGTAATCCAAATTGTCGTGTACGACGACGCCGGGCGGAATGTAAAGCCCACGATCTCCCACGTATTCGTCGACGTAGTGCTTTTGCACGCGAGACTCGCTGCCGTCTTCCTCTTGGACGAACTCTTCGCACACCCCCGACTTGATTACGAAGAGTTCCTGGGCGCGGTCACCCTTCTTACAAATGAGCTCGCCCTTTTCGTATACGCGCTCCTCAAACGTGCCTCGACGTTGCTTTCCAATGTATCTCGTGAGACGGAACCGTCCTAAATCGTCTTGATGTACCGAGTGACCGTCTTGAAACCAAGGGTGTAACAACGCCTCCTCGGCCGTCAAACGCTTGGCGGGATCGATCATGAGCAGACGATCGATGAGGTCCAGCGCCTCGTCCGAAACGTCCACCGAAATCGGTTCGATGCTTCGAAGACTAATCTTCGTGAACAAGAGCTGTTCGTCCTTCTCGTCGTCCACGTAAAACGGTAGTTCACCGCTCAAGAGAAGGTACATGATGACGCCCGCGGACCATAAATCGACGGCGGCGTTGTACTGCGCGCTCTGTAAAATCTCCGGCGCGACGTACGAAGACGTTCCACAGTTACATCGACACTTGTTTCGACCGTTTCGCACACCCTGCGCCAATCCGAAATCGATCAAACGCAACGAAAGCAAGTCATCCTTCTTCGCGAAAGACATATTCTCCAGTTTCACGTCTCTGTGTACGATGTGTTTCTCGTGACACGCGCGTAGAGCTCGTAAGATTTGTCCCATCAACACGTTTGCCTCGTCCTCCTCGTACTCGCCCCTCGCGAGCAACGTCTCCAAGAGCTCCTCGCCCTCCAACAACTCCATCACCACGAACGCGTTCGGATGATCGTGATAAAAATCGTACACGCTCACGACGTTCTCGTGTTCCACCGCGTGCGCGAGTTCGTATTCCACGCGCGCCTCTCGCAGTCGCATGCTTCGTTTCGGTTGTTTCGCCACGTTATTCGAGCTCAACGACGCGTCGTCTCGCTCGCTCCCATCGCTCACAGATTCGCACTCCGACGCGCGTGAACTCCTTTCATCGATATCTCTCCATCCCTGCACGCTCTCGCTCTCCTCGTCGTCGCTCTCGTCTTCTTCTTCGCTCGTCGCGCGCTCGTCGTCGCTCTCCTCATCCTCCTCTCGGATGCGAATCATCTTCACCGCGCGCACGACCCCGTCCTTCTTGCGAGTCGCTCTGTACACCAGACTGAACCCACCGCGCGATACCTCCTCCATGGCGTCGTACGCGTCTCGAAACCCGTCGACGCCGTCGCCAGACGTCGTCACCGTCGGCGGCGTCGGAAGACGGTGGTGGTCCCTCTTCGTCTCCGAGACGCCGTCGGGCGCCTCTCTCGCGCTGTCATCCGCGACGCGCGCGGGCGGTCGAGACGACGTCGACGCAGACGTCGATTTCGACGACGCGCATCCCATTCGTCGAGCTCTGACGCGCGTGAATGCGTGGACGAATGCGTGGATGGGTGCATGAATCATTGGACCGATTTCGGATCGATCGAGCGCGACAGTGTGCGACGCGCGTCGTCGGTCGCGCGCGCCGTCGTCGTCGTCGTCGACGCGTCCGTCGGTCGAGCGAGACGTCGTCGCGTCGTCTTTACTCGCGCGCGCGCGTCGACGACGACGGAGATCGACGAAGATGAAGACGCCACGAAGACGATGGATGTCAATCGCAACCTTCTCGACGGTCGTCGCCGCGCTGGCGATGACGACGTCCGCGCGCGGCGTCGCGATGGAGGAGGAGGAACGTCTGATCGGTTGGAAAGGCGAGGTGGCGCGCGCGCCTCGAGCGGGAGCGGTTCGCGAAGAGACGGCGCCGAGGGTGACGACGCTGAGTTGGACGCCGAGAGTGTTTCTGTACGAAAACTTTCTGAGCGACGAGGAGTGCGAACACATGATCGCGTTGGGAGAGAAGAAGTTGGAGCGTTCGACCGTGGTCGGAAACACCCCGGATGGACTCTTTTCGGAGGTGCGATCGTCGTACGGAACCTTTGTCACGAGGCGGTTGACGAAGACGTTGTCGGAGGTCGAGGATCGAGTGGCGGAGTTTAGCGGCGTACCGTGGGAACATCAGGAGCAATTGCAGTTGTTGCGGTACGAGAACGGGCAGGAGTATAAGGCGCATCACGATGGATTGAGTTCGGGGGAGAACGGTGGGAATCGCATCGCCACCGTGTTGATGTTTCTGAGCGAACCCGAGGAGGGCGGGGAGACGGCGTTTCCGGACGCGGAGCCGTTGCCCGAGACAAAGGCGGATTTCTTGGCGAAGAAGGATACGTTCAGCGCGTGTGGATGGAACGATGGAGACGGGTTCAGCGTGAAACCGAAGAAAGGGTCCGCCGTGCTCTTCTTTTCCTTTCACATCAATCGCACGTCGGACACGTTGGCGGGACACGCGTCGTGTCCCACACTCAGAGGCACCAAGTTTACGGCGACCAAGTGGATCCACGAGAGTCCATTCTCCACCGGCACGTACGTCACGCCGACGTGTGAGGATGTAAAGACAGAGTGCGCCGGATGGGCGAGTGTCGGCGAGTGCGAGAAAAACCCTGGATTCATGATGGGCATAGAGAGCGTCGGCTCGTGTTCAAAGAGTTGTTGCGCGCGCATGGATCGGTCGACGTTGACGGAGATTCAAAAGACCTTTTGCGTTCCGTGCGATGGTTGAATTATTAATATTGATTAGCGCATTGTTACAAATAGTGACCACGGTAGAATTAAAGCACTCTCAGCGCTTCGTAGTGACCGGCGCCGTGAAAGAGCACGGCTAAATCCTCCTCGTCTCCGTCGTACTCGTCGCCGTATCGCCCGATGTTGCGCGCGCCCTCCTCTGACTCCATGTACACGCTGATCGGACTCGTCAACACGTGCGTGAGCATTAAAATCTCCGGTTCACCCCCCCACGTGGACGCCATCTTCATCCGACGACAGTACTGCTCGAAATCACCCTCGATGAACCACTCCGTCTCTTCCCGTCGCTCGTTGAGTTCCTCCACCGCCGCCGACCGCAACGCGTCCGCCTCCCTGATCTCTTCCGACTCGCTCGTTCGCTCGCCTCGATCTCGCAGCGAGCGCGCGACGGCGACGGAACGGAACAAACACCGTCCATCGCCGGCGACCGCGTGAACCTCGTACGACGACGATTCCGGCGACGATTCCGCATCCGACGCCGCATCCGACGCGGCGCATCGATACCCGACAGTTGACGCGATCGACGGCGCGCAGCGTCGCGAGGAGGGTACGATGGACGCGCGCGCGCGGTGAAACGTCGACGCGGATACCGCGGCGCCGGTCGTCGTCCGCGCAGTCGCGCTCGCGAGAGAAAGCGCGAGGGTCACGGCTCGAAGCATGCCGTCGACGCCGCGCTCTGACGATGAATCGATGATGAATGAATGAAGACGATGGGACGACTCGACTCGACTCGGTTCTCGGTTCTCGGTTCTCCGTTACATTGAATCGAAAAGTCGTTCGTCGCGTCACGTGCCCTTCATGCGCTTCGACGCCGAAGATTTTTTAAACTTTTTATCCTTTTTATCCTTCTTCTTCTTCTTGTCGGCGTCCGGCGTCTCCTCCGCCTTGTTCGATTTGGGCTCGAACGCGTGCTTGTCCTTGGATCCCGCCTTGCGCTTGACGGAGAGTAATTTGTTGGAACGACCAGAGGCGCCGTGAAGCGCGCTCGCCCACTCATCCTCCGTGCCGACGACGGCGAAACGTTCCAAATCGGTATCCTGCGCGCGGATGCGCAAACGCGCTCGGTCAGTACCGCGAGAGATGAAAGAGCAAAAAAATAATCGCGCGCGCGTCTTCGTCCGACGTCTTCGGCTCGGTAAGAACGCAGCGATATGTTTCTCAACATAGGGATGTTCTGCTACCTGGTTGATATTCGATTCGTCATCGCCGAAGACGTCGACACCCATCGTCGCGGGTCGATGTCGAATCACGCACCTCGAGGAGTTCTCTTCTCTTCGCCTCCATCTCTGCGTTCACGGCGGCGGCGCTGCAAAGATGAAAAAGAAGACATTCGGTCAGTCGGTCGGTCGAGAAGTCGTCGCAGCGAAGACTCGCGGTGCGTACGCCGCGCCCCGAAGAGTGATGGATCAGGCCTGTTGAGCTTAGTTACCAACACGGAACCCTCTGACTTATAACCCCGCCTAAACGGTGGCGCCAGAGGGCGAAAAAATTCTGGAACTATGTTGTCGTCTATCACTTCCATCCTCTTCGAAACCGTCGCGGGGGACGTGCGAGGAGCGAAAACGCGAAAAACGTACCCTTCATCTAATTCTTCGTCTAAACCAACGGCGTGCGGTTTCAACTCAGGCATGCTCATCGACGGCAGCGCGGCCGCGATTTCAGTCTCTCGAGCCAAAAGAAGCGAACCGTGGATGCGGCGAATCGATTTGTTGAACAACGCCATGATTTGTTGTCCCGGCAATTCCAAACTCTTCATCGCGTCGTCGATGGTCTTGAGCTGTAAACCAAGAATGAGCAAAATGACGGCTTGCGTGTACGACAGTGTCACGGGGATGCGCTTGGCGAAGTACGCGCGCGCGAGCGGCGGCACCAAGTCACCGATCAAGTGATGATCGACCAGAGCGTTGGAATATTTCTGAATTCTCCGTAAATCGTGCGGACTCAAAATTTCGTTATCTGCCTTTAAGACCGAGTCGCGACCGGCACCTCCCTTCTCGTCCCAGCTCAACTTCGGGGTCATGAGGGACAAGCACAGCGCGGGAGCCAAATCTCTGAACGCCGATCCCATGAGTGACGTGAATCGCACGCGGAAGTCCTCGTAGAACGAGTTCACCCACTCGCCGTCCGGACTCTCGTCCAATCCCACCGGGAAGCACGGTCGCAACATGATGCACGTGTGCTCGCCCGTCGTCTCGCTCGCCGTCTGCCTGAGATACACCGGTTTGTATCCACCCTTACTCCAGTAGCTGTACAATTCGGGCGTGAGTCCGAAGGAAGTGCCGATCCAGTTGACATTTTCTGGCTTTCGCTCGGAGAGGTTTGTCAGCAGCGGCGGCAAGTCTTCGCGCGGCTTTAACGTCTCCTCTGTCAATTTTCCAGTCTCTTGCCAATGCTTCGTGTTCGTCTTCACGTCGATATCTTCAGCGTCTTCGCGCAAATCTGTGAGTTTACCTTCGTAGTAATCGTGGATGAGCTGAATGGCTCGAGATCCGTATCCTTGACGCGGTAAATCCGGATGCACGGCGATGCGAACGATGCGCACGCCAGTGAAGGATGGAAATCCTTCATCCTGAAATTGCGACGCCATCGTCCACGGAATGAGATCGCCCTGCGGCGATAACCCAGCCGCAAGCGTCGCGCGCGCACTCTTCTGCGAGATGGCACCCTCTAAAGCAACCTGAATGACGCAGAGAATTTCTGGCAACACGTTTTGAGTCTCATCCACGGGAGCTAGGAGGACGAAGAGTCGATGTGCCGGAGCGTCGGACATGAGCTGCAAGTCATTCGGCGTGTTGCGGTAGTGGCTAGAGACGTAAAGAGCCATCATCTTCTTGAGAAACTGCTCGCTCGCGGAGTGGGCGCTAAACAAAGTATCGCGAGACACTTCGTACAGCTCGCACGCGCTCGGAGGAGGCAACGCCGTGATGAGTGGAGTGAGCGCGTCCGCGGCGTCCAAGCAAAGCAAATCGTTCAACCATTTTTCGATGCGATCACCCGGAGAGTAACGCACGGGTTCGGCGAGCGCGACTTCTCTGAGTAACCTCGATCCTCCGGTCGCGAGCTTTCCATCCTTGTTGGTCTGTTGTGTCGTCGCCGCTTCACGTCGTAAATTACTGATGAGTTTGATGCTGAGCGCGCGACCGGTACCTTCGTAACCATTGATGGTGGAGCACAGAAACACGAGGTACGGTCCGAGTAAAGACTTCACAGTCGGTAACGGAATGGCTGCCGCCTCGTCTATCACCAACAACTCAGCCTGCGTGGCCCGTTCGGCGTGCTGAGGTAAAATGTATTGAATCGTCTGTCTGTGACGTCTGCTGACGTTGATACGAACAAGGCACTTCCCAAAGGCTGGGTTCGTGGATTCCACCAAGTCGTAGTCCAAGTGTTCTTTGTATCCGAGCGAATCAAATCCCTTGAGGATGAAATCGAAGAAGGTCTTCAAGTTTTCAGGACTGGGCGACGTGACAAAAATGTTGGCATAGCCCATTTCCACCGCGCCCGCGACGGCGATGCCCATCGCGGCAGACTTACCTCGACCGCGCGCGGCGGTGAGCGCAACCGTCGATCGAAGCGTCTTCTCACTCGCAGCGTCGAGGAACGTGACGACCGCTTTCGCCTGATCCATTGTCTTGCAGCAACCCACGAGCGGACCCGCCGGCTCAACCTCCGCCATGCTCTCCTTCAAGTCTGTCAATTCTGAAGCCTCCCCATCCTCTCTTTCTTCCATCGGCTCGATGCCTCTGATGTGTGAACTGATTGGCAAAATATTCAACTCATCGTCCATCATGATGCATGTCGGACACGCTCCTAAACTGAGCGTGAACCTCTCGTTAAATCTAGCGACGACGTCTTGATGACCTTCGGTGCGAAATCTCGAGTGCACGTCCATCGTCATATTGTACAACTGCGTCAAGCTTTGCATGTTGGACAAAAGCAAGACAATTAAACCCCCGCCCTCGACGGTCTCAATCGTTCGCGCGAGCAAGTTGGGCGTCAACGCCTCGAAATCTTGCAGCACCGCCATTCCGTACGTGTTACCCAAAATTTTCTGCGTCTCCGCGTAGTAACAGTACCGAATATTCGTCGACGCCACGAACAGCGAAAACGAATCCTCGTTCTCCGCGTCCATCAATCCACTGTTTTGCATCTTTTTAATCTGTTTCGCTCGTTTCTTCTTGTGCGACGACAGATACAGATCCTTCTTATAACACCACAACACGTTCGGCCTCGACTTGACCACCGCCTTGCTCAGCATGTAGTGCAAGTTGACGATCTGATCCCTCCCTCGATCGCCCACGAGCACGAACATCGTGCGCTCGTTCTTCTTCACTCCATTCTCCACGAGCGTACGAATCCGCGCGTCCACCTTTTTCCGCATCGCGCGCGTCGTCTCCTCGCCTCTTCCGCCGCCGACGCACCACCGGTCGACGTCTCTCGCGCCGCTCGCGCGCTCGCTCGCTCGACGAGACCACCGCGACGATCGCGATCGCGCGCACCCGTCTCACGCGCGCCGAGTCTCTCCTCCTCGACCTCGCGTCGACGTGTGCCGCGCGTCATTCATCCAATCGGCACGGCGGCGGCGCTTTTTCACTTTTTGGGGACGAACGCGTCGTCGTCACGCGCCGACGCACCGACCGGTGGTCACCGCGACCGGAGTCGACGCGACGCGACGCCACGCGCGTCCTCCTCCTCCTCGTCATGGGCAAGGCGAGCAAAGATAAGCGCGACATGTATTACCGCAAGGCGAAAGAGGAGGGATGGCGCGCGAGGTCCGCCTTCAAGTTGATGCACATTGACGAGTCGTTCGATATATTTCGAGACGTGCGCGACGTCGTGGATCTGTGCGCCGCCCCGGGGTCGTGGTCGCAGGTGTTGAGTCGAAAATTGTACCTTCCAGCGCTCGCCGCGGGCGTTCGAGAGGAAGATTTACCGAAGATTGTCGCCATCGATTTACAGCCAATGGCGCCCATCGAAGGCGTGACGACGATTCAGGGCGACGTCACGTCGATGGACAAGGTGAGAGAGGTGTTGTCGCACTTTGACGGGAAACGGGTGGATTTAATCGTCGGTGATGGTGCGCCGGATGTCACCGGTCTGCACGATTTGGATGAATTCATGCAGGCGCAGTTGATACTCGCGGGGTTGACGGTGGCGACGCACGCGTTGAAACCGGGCGGGACGTTTATCGCGAAAATCTTTAGAGGGAAAGACGTGAGTCTGTTGTACTCGCAGTTGAAGATTTTCTTCCCGGATGTGACGTGCGCGAAACCGAAGAGCAGTAGAAATTCTAGCATAGGTGCGAGACGATCGATTCGAAGGAGAAGAGCGCGCGCGGGAGAGACGCGCGCCGCCGCCGCCGCGCCGCCGACGACTGACCCGCGCCTCCGCCGCGTTCGTCGACG
>Ga0208410_1000241_pt1 | contig 33727 bp, 34 predicted proteins | sample ETN02SmetaG_3_FD_185787 | JGI IMG/M metagenome (GOLD analysis project Ga0208410, IMG submission 185787) | Marine microbial and viral communities from oxygen minimum zone, Eastern Pacific Ocean - ETNP2014F10-02SV257 (SPAdes) (version 2) | ecosystem: Environmental > Aquatic > Marine > Oceanic ... | reverse complement strand
TTTAATAATGTTGCTCCATCCATTAAACGTTCAAAATCATATGTGACTCTCTTGCTATAAATTGCTGTTTCTAATCCTTTTTCAACAAGAGTAGCTGCTGCTTCCCATCCAATATGTTGCAACATCATTACACCAGACAGAATTACTGATGATGGATTCACCTTATCTAATCCGGCATATTTTGGGGCAGTTCCATGGGTTGCCTCAAAAATAGCATGGCCAGAACTGTAATTAATATTTGCTCCAGGTGAAATTCCTATACCACCAACAGCAGCTGCGGCAGAATCTGACAGGTAATCACCGTTTAAATTCATGGTAGCTATTACATCATACTCGTCAGGTCTTAATAGAATCTGCTGAAGAAATGCATCTGCAATAACATCTTTAATAATAATTTTTCCTTCAGATTCAGCTTTCGCTTGAGCAGCATTAGCTGCAGCAGTATCTTTCTCTTCTTTAATTCTATCATATTCCATCCATGTGAAGACTTTGTCCGCATAATGAGCTTCGGCATGTTCATAGGTCCATCTTTTGAAAAATCCTTCTGTAAATTTCATAATATTACCTTTATGCACGATAGTTACTGATCTTCTCTTGTTTTTGATAGCATATTGTAGCGCAGAATCAAATAATCTTAATGACCCTTCTTTAGAAATTGGTTTAATCCCAATAGAGCTTGAATCTGGAAATCTAATCTTATGCCCTTCACCTAGATCATTTAATAATGCAATAATTTGCTTTGATCCATCCGAATCATTTGGAAATTCTATTCCAGCATATACATCCTCTGTATTTTCTCTGAATAAAACAAAATCTACTCTATGAGGGTCTACAATAGCCGCAGGAGCGCCTTTAAACCATCGCACAGGACGTACACAGGCATAGAGATCTAATTCTTTCCTCAAGGTCACATTTAATGAGCGCATTCCACCTCCAACAGGTGTGGTAAGCGGCCCTTTGATTCCTATATAATGAGATCGAAGCGTATCTAGCGTTTCAGATGGAAGCCATTCTCCAGTCTGATTAAATGCTTTTTCTCCACATAAAACTTCTAACCATTCAATCTTTTTTGAACCGCCATAAGCATGCTCAACAGCAGCATCAATCACTTTTTGGGTAGCGCTCCAAATATCTGGGCCAATTCCATCACCTTCTATGAATGGAATAATTGGATTATCGCTTACAATTAATTTGCTATCTTTATATGTTATTTTATCAGCCATTTCTTTCTTTCATTTTTTTAATCAATTTTTCTTCAATACTGTTCGGTACAAATTTGGATAAGTCTGAGCTATATTTTGCTAATTCTCTTATAATCGTAGAGTTTAAATGAAGAAATTTTTCATTTGACACCATTAAGATTGTAGAAATGTCCGCATTAATACCATGATTTACCATAGCCATCTGAAATTCAGATTCAAAATCACTCACATGTCTTAACCCTCGAATAATAGCAACGGCATCATTATCTTTTGCAAAATTTATTACTAAATTTTTTGGATTAGAGTGGACATAAACATTGTCAATATCATTAGTACATTCTTCTGCCATTTCCATTCTTTCTTTATGTGAAAATAAAGGATTTTTGTACAAATTATCTGATATGCAAATATGCACTTCATCGAAAAGCTTTGCTGCTCTTTTTGTTATGTCAATATGCCCATAATGTAGTGGGTCAAAAGTGCCTGGATATATTACTTTTTTCATGCTTCCCAATATAGTAGTTGTGTGTCCCCAAATTTACTACTTTTATGATATCCTGCAAGTGATTCATTTTTACTACATTCTAACACAAAAACTCCTCCAGGATTTAATTGTTTACATGCTAAATTAACAAGCAAAGGTAAGTTAGCTAGCCCATATGGTGGATCAGCAAAAATGATGTCGTATTTATCGCATTTTTTAAGAAATCTTAACGAGTCTCTTACCAAAAAATTAAAATTTTTATAATTGATTGATTCTGCGCTTTTTCGAATCTGACTCATATGTTGTTTGTTCATCTCTATAAAAGTAACATTATCTGCCCCCCTACTGCTTGCTTCAAAACCAACAATGCCAGATCCTGCATATAAGTCTAGAAAATTCTTATTTTCAAGAGATTTTAGCGTATCAAATAAGCTTTTTCTAACAATAGAAGTGGTCGGTCTGTGCAAAAACCGGTGGTTTATAGTAATTGATTGATTTTTAAATGTACCAGCTAATATTTTCATAATCTCAAAACTGTAACATAGAGATGGACTGAATCATCTGATTTTGTATATGCAATCTTTCGTAAAATTAAGTTATTATATTGCTTTACACTGTCAAGAATTCTCATTGAAATATCTATGTTATCACATCTAATGACAAGGTTGTCGGAGGCCATATCTAAAAATGATCCGTTGATTCTCTTAAATTGATTAGTATTATCTAGATTAGAAACTAATGCTATTAGATCATAAACGGGCATAGACTGCTCTATAAATGGCAATTTGGACGATTTTGCAATATATGTTCCACCTATACCATCATTGGACTTTGTATCAATGCTAATTCGATTATCAATCATAGTAATACTCTGAATCTTACTCATGTTGTCAGACTCTCCAATTATCAAAAATTCATCAATAATAGCATATGAATTGATACGATATTTGTCCAATCGACTAATTGAAGACATAGATTGTTTTCTCTCTGGAACCTCCTGAACATTAAGCGGAGTTTCATTGTATACAAAATCAACATCGCTTATTGTGATCAATGTCAAGCTTAACAATCCTAGAGTAAGTATCCCTGCAATCCCATTTTGCAAATATCGTAATAAGTAAGAATAATCATTTTTATCGAGAGTCATTTTTGCTTTACTATGACTTTCATCGCCTAAAATTTGGACTCCAAAAGGTTTAACAAAATTTAATATTGGGGTCGAGTCTTTTATAATTTTTGCAAGAAACTCAACTATTTTAACATCATTAAAAATAATATATTTGAGATTCGGAGTTTTTAGATCTTTTTCCTTAACCTTAATCACATTTCCTAGTCCAATTATTCTTTTAAATCCCTTCTCCTTTCCGGTGAAGCTACCACTATGAAAAGAAAACCCTTTTTTTGAATAATTAAAAATCGAATATATGCGTGATGATCTAGTAACAGCATATTGGGTGCTTTTAATTCCAGAAAGTACCACACTAGATATTGGAACAAGAAACCTGATATCTATTCCAAAATTATTAAAATTTAACTTTATCTTCTCTCTGAGGTAATGATTCATCCCTGCTGTATGAAATATATTCTTTGAAGACTTTTTACTTTCAGATATTGAAAAATAATTTCTAAACAATTCTTTCCATTTACTCTTTAATTCTTGTTTAATATTCTCAGATAAATTTGATTGCTTTTTCTTTGATATATTGCTTAAAGAATGAGACAGTATGGAGTCATCTATAGCAATAGCTGCTTCTTTGTTTTCCAAGTCTATTTTTTCCCCTAACTCATCAAGGGCTTGCGCAATAACGCTACTTAGTAATTTCGAATTATTATCTATTGATATAAGATTGTGATGAAATTTGACTTTAAGCTCTAGGTGTGCTGAATTTATGTCTGAGCTTTTTTTAAATACAGAAAGAGTATCGCTATGTACTATAAAGTATAGCAATCAATTAATTATCCCAACTTCTAGTTCCGTCTATAATATATCCATGACTTCTAGTCTTTAGAGCAAAGAAACCATATCTATTATCTCTATAAGAACGAATTGGACTTGAAACTCTAACAGAATTTGCTTCTTCATTGATTTCAATAATATAAGGCTCTCCTGTTAAAGGACATACAAGTTGAGATGCATCTGGAAGAAATATAAAATCATAAGGATTAGTCTCTTTTCTGAATCTTCTGTCAAAATATGAGATTGTTTCTACGCGCTCAAAAGTTGCTTCACTAACAACGCTTAAGAATAATGGGTCTTCTTTTAGATCAGAAAGGTTTCTTTTTTGAACATACAACGTATCTTCTAGGCCAGTATCTTCTGACAACATTACCACAGTTACTGTTGTATCTACGATTGTTTCTTTTTCAATTCTTCTTTGCCCAAAAGTTGTGTCATATTCCACATCAAACCCTCGAGGGACATCAACAAGGAATTCCTCGCCATTTAATTTTACAGTCTGCTCTCCTAAGAATGTAGAGTCTGCCATAACCGAATCTCTAACAGCATTTACAAGCGTTACAGCTTTCAAACCATCTTGTTCGTATTTTCCTGATAAAATATTATGGAAGTTTTCGACATTGTATAGTGCTTGCATGCGAGACCTACTCTCATCTCTATACATATCTTCTTCCTGCCATATAACGCTAGGAACATAGATAACAAGTAAGGTGAGTAAAAATACAAAGAAAGTAATAACTTCTAAGTAATCATTAAAAAATTTTTGTTTAGCTTTATCCATTTTCGACTCCACAGAATTTACAATAAATCAAGAACATAGCAATATATTAATCCTCAAATTTTTCAAAAATAGTATCTTTATCTTTTTCGATTTCATAATACTCTTTAATAAGTCTTTTTTCTTCCTTAGATAAGCTTTTAGGAACATCTATTTGAATCTTAACAAGTTGATCTCCTCGACCTGTTTTACCAAGCTTAGGGAATCCTTTTCCTTTAACTCTTAAAATTTGACCAGGCTGTAAGCCTGAAGGAATCTTTAGACTTGCATGACCATTAATTGTTGGAATATCAATTTTATCACCAAATATAGCTTGAGAATATCCAATTTTAGCTTGCAATAAAACATCATTGCCATATCTTGAAAAATGTTCATGATCCTCTTCTTCAAAAAAAACATATAAATCTCCTGCATTGCGATTTATATCTTCATGTCCTTGTGAATCCAAAGTCATATAATTGCCATTTTCTACTCCAACTGGAATTTTAATTTTTATTGTTTCTTCTTTTTTAATCATACCATTTTTATCTGCACCTGATGGAATTTTTTCAATTGTCTTGCCATACCCTTTACATTGTGGGCAAACTGATGTGGACCTCATTTGACCTAAGAATGAATTTGTAACTCTAGTTACCTGCCCTGCACCATTGCACATTGTACAATTCGAAAAAGTTGCTCCGTCTGCTAGTTTAAGTCTTCTTAGCTTAATCTTTTTTTCTCCGCCATTAACAATCTCAGCATACGAAACCTTAATCTTGACTTTCACATCACCACCGCTCCTAGGTTTAGATGAAGATCTTCCTCCTGAGAAAAACGATTCAAATGGGTTGTTTCCGCCAAAAATATCACCAAATTGATTGAAAATATCGTCCATATTCATCGAATTAAATCCTGACTGACCTCCACCCATTCCATTGAACGCAGAATGACCGAATTGATCATATTGCTGTCTTTTTGAAGCATCGCTCAATATGGAGTATGCCTCAGCAGCCTCTTTAAACTTCTTCTCAGCTTCTTTATTGTCAGGGTTCCTATCTGGATGATATTTCATAGCAATCTTGCGATATGCACGTTTTATATCATTCTCGTTAGCACCTTTTGCTACGCCTAATATATCATAGAAATCTTTCATTTTTTATTGACCACAACTTTTGCATGTCTAATAATCAAATCTTTGTACTTAAATCCTACCTCATAAACCTCTACAATTTCATCTTCTTTTTTGTCTTTTAGATTTGCCGTAGTCAATGCCTCGTGCAATTCTGGATTAAAAATCTCTCCAACCTCTCCAAATTCTTTGATTTCTTTGTTGCTCATTTTCTTTAAAAAATCTTCTTTAATAAGCAATAATGCTTTCTGGATATTTTCATCTTTGTAAGAATCAATTCCTCTATTAATGTTGTCTAAAATGGATAAAAAATCGAGAATAAAGTGCTTACCTTCATACTTAAGAAGTGCAGATATTTCAGATTCTTTTCTCTTTCTAAAATTATCAAACTCTGCTTTTAATCTTAACTGTTTGTCCTCAAGCGATCGAATAAGATTTTCTAAATCTTTTTTTGTCACTCTCTTCTTTGGAGAAGGTTTTACTTTTCCAGAAGAATTATCTGATCCGTTTTTCACTTTCTTGCTCATAATAATATCCTTTTCATTGCCCTATTCGATGCATATAAACCTATCACTAAAGATAATCCAATCATCCAAGCCCATAAAAAATTATCAATCTGGATATTCAAATTGAAGTAGGAATTTATTACAATGAAACTATAATTCACTAATAAAAATGCAATAAACGCCCCAATGATAGATTGCAATATTGATTCAATAAAAAATGGTATTTTGATAAAAATATTAGAAGCGCCATTATATTGTAATATTTCAATAAAATCACTTCGATTTGACATTGAAAGTTTAACCGTATTTGATATCATCTGAATAGATATAAAAATAACCCCGATTACCAATACTAGAAAAAAGAAGATAAAAAGATTGATTTTGCCTTCAATATCATCAATATAAGCTCCTCTATACTCTATACTATCTACAAAATCATATTTTTCTAAAGCATTAATCAGTTCTTGAATTTTATTCAAATCAAAATTGTTTTTTTCTAGTGAAACTTTCAGGGATATTGGAAGAGGATTATATCCTAACATATCAACAACATCCTCTCCAAATTCTTCTAGAAATATCTCGGCAGACCTTTCTTTATCAATAAGAGTAACTGAAGATATAGCAGGGTTTGATTCTAGTTGCTTAGCTATAGAAGATGATTGCTCTAAATCTGCTTTATCTTCTAGAAAAATCTCAAAAGTATATTTTGAGCGGAAAAAATTAATCAGACTGTCAGTATTGGATCCTGCTATAAAGAAAGCTCCGAGAATAGTAAAGTTGATTAGAATGGTCAAAATACACAAAAAATTTGTTAATTTATTTCTTGAAAAACTTTTTAATCCCTCAGCAAAAAGAAAAGCAACTTTATCAATCATTCGCTCACCATTCTTCCTTCATCTAGCTCTATAACTCTATAAGGCTTTTCTGTTATTAGCTTATAGTTATGCGTAGCCATTATCACACATGTACCTTCCTTATTAATCTGCTCTAATATTTTTAGAATTCTATGTCCTGTTGTTGGATCAAGATTGCCAGTAGGCTCGTCTGCTAGTATTATCTCTGGATTCTTTACAATTGCACGTGCGATACAAACCCTTTGCTGTTCTCCGCCGGACAGTTCATGAGGAAATTTTTTAGAATAACGTGATAACTCAGTCAATTCTAATGCTTCACTTACAAGATCTGATATCTTTTTTCTTCCCACGCCATTAATGTGAAGAGGTAGTGCTATATTTTCATAAACTGTTCTTTGTTTTAATAGTTTGTAATCCTGAAAGATAACACCAATTTTCTTCCTTGCTTTGTGAATATCTTTTGTCTTTATCTTTGATGAAGAGTACCCAAGAACGTTAACCTCTCCTTTGTCTGGAAAAAAATCAAAATATAATAGTTTTAACAAAGTACTCTTTCCTGATCCTGTAGGACCAACTAAAAAACAAAATTCATCATCTTGGATATTTAAGTCAACATTATAGATTCCCGATTTTGAAGAGTAGTTGTATGTAATATTTTTAAACTCAACCATAGAACTGAAGATAAAGAAATAAGATATATATTGATACCAATAAAAAACCGGATACCTTATTAAGACCTTTATAGAAAAAGCTTAAGAATGCTAAGAGAAACAATAAACCAACACCGAATAGTAACTCAAAAGACACGTTACTTACCGTTAAGGGGTTTATTAATCCTATTACGCCCAAAACAAACAATATATTAAAAATATTCGATCCAATAATATTTCCCAAGGATATACCTACCTCTTTCTTAGAAAGTGCCATTATAGTAACAAATAGCTCCGGTAAAGATGTTCCCATAGCTACAACAGTCATACCAATTGCTTTTTCAGAGAATCCAAATTCACGCACTAGAGGCGCAGCTCCATTTGAAATAAAAAGCTCTGAACCAGCATACAACATTATTGATCCTGACAATAGCCTAACAAATGACTTTTTTAGACAGATCTCTTCATCATTTTCGAGCTCATTTCCACAAGAGGTAATATTAGGTCTTAAAAAACTTGCAATAATATAAATCGTAAATAAAAATAGTAATATTTGAGCATCAGCAGATGTGATTTGATTGTCAGATATGATATAAAAGAGAACCCCACAAGCTAACATATTATAGAAAAATGCAGATATCACATTTTTGTATTCAAAATTCATCTTATAAAACAATGCGGGTAGCCCTAAAGCTAATCCAATATTTGCAACATTTGATCCCAGTACATTACCAATAACAAAATCAGCATGCCCTTCTAAAGATGAAATAATACCAACCACTAGCTCTGGAAATGATGTTCCTATTGATACAATAGTTAAACCAATAACCAAGTCAGAAATTTTTAATCTCTTTGCGATATCTTTTGCACCATCTATTAGCCATTCTGACCCATAAAATAGCCCTACAGACCCGATTAATAGAAAAAATATGCTAGATAACATTAATACAATCCATTTTCATTAATATATTCCCAGACTTCCTTTGGCACCATATACCTGATTGTTTTTCCATCTTTCCAACGTTTTCTTATGTTCGTTGAGGAAATCTCGAATTGAGGTATGTTAGCAAAGTGAACCTCATCTAAAATCCATTGAGGAATATCGCTAGGTGTGAATCCAGGCCTAATTGCAACAATAATGTTACATAGGCTCATAATTTCCTTAGGATCTTTCCAATGATGAAACTCTCTCAAAGTATCACTACCCATTAAAAAGTATAAATCTTTTTTCTCTACACCTAACTTGTTAGAAAACTCAGTAATAGTATCTATAGTATAACTGATATCTCCCTTGTTAATTTCAAAGTCTGATATCTCAAAATTATCGTTATTAGTAAGGGCGAGATTAAGCATATCTAACCTTTTCTTTGATGAAGATATATCTTTGCCTTGCTTTGCTGGTGAAATATTGGCTGGAACAAAGATTAATCTATCAAAGTTTTCAGATTCAATAATAGTCTGAGCAATTAAAAGATGTCCAATATGAGGTGGGTCAAAAGTGCCGCCAAATATACAGGTTTTCATAGTTTTCTGTCTTAAGAGTTGTTATTTAATATATCTGAAGCTATATCCATAAAACTATCATCTAATAGTGATTCATTAGCTTCTTCTAGATCTTCTAATAATGCTTTAGCTTCTTCATTATTGCCCAAAAGTACTAAACAGCGCATTACTTCTAAATTTGCATCTTTGTAGTATCTCGTGTCATAATAATCTTTAATAACAATCTTATAAGCAACAATCGCTGAATCGTAAGCTTTTAGCTTGAAATATAATTCTCCTGTTTCCATATTCTTCTCAGCCAATCTTAATCTAAGCTCTTTAATAAGGCCATCAGCTCCAACAGAATAATCAGATGAAGGATAATCGTCTAAAAATTGCTGAATTTCTACTATAGCCTTCCTACTAGATTCTTGATCGTGATAATAGTTAGGAGATAGTGCCATTAGAGTTTCGCATATTCTCCATCTAGTTTTTTCGATATAAGGACTAAACCCCATCCTTGAGACTAGTTTCTCGTATTCAATGAGGGCTAATTCATACTCTTCATCTAAAAAATAAGATTCTGCGAGAAAAAATAATGCGTCATCTCCTAGATCAGTATGAGAAGCTCTATCAACAATAATATTAAATTGTTGAGCTGATTTTGCATATTTTTCGTCTTCAAAAAATACTAACCCATCTTCAAATCTTGTTTTATAAGGAATTTGATCATCGAAAGGATTTGCCCAACCGCAACCCGCTATGAAAAAAATGATTGAAAAAAATATGAGTTTCATATTAAGTAGTGCTTGATATCTCAGTTCAGGCTTAGAAAGAGCCACTTAGAGAGAATCTCACCATATTTGAATGTGGATCAAGCTCTCCGCCCATCACATAACTTACATCAAATCCAAATGCATCTAAACGAGCACCTAAACCAACAGTTGTATAGCTTAAATCACCAGATGGATCATTTAGCATACCTGCTCTTAATGCAAAGTCGTCTACTAGGTAATATTCAATACCAAGATTAGTTACCATTGATTGATCATTTACCTCATAGTTCAAATCAAAAGCTAGGTTTGCTTTACCTTCAAGAGTTAAGTAACCTAATCCAAAACCAATCTTAGTAGGTAATGGGTCTTCTTCTCCGTCTCCAAAACTAACACCTGGCCCGACATTTGTTAGTACAGCACCCATTGTTAAGTTTGGATTGTCCATTGCATTATGCTTGAAATAACCAACATCAAACGCAACACTACTGCTAGAAGCATCAAGGTTGCTGATAACAGCAAGTTCTTGATAGAAATATTTTCCATTTACACCCCAAGATGAATTTTCATCAATTTTCTTAGCGTAAGATAAATTCAATGCATACATATAGCTCGAGAATGAACCCAGTTCAGCGCCATTAGCGTCAGTGCTAATTTGATCTCCAAGATTTAGATAAGTAAAGTGACCTCCAATTGCTCCATCCTCTCTAAATGGTGTAGCAAATGTAATAAAGTCATAAGCCATATCATCTACTAGATTTGGAAGATAACTAGTGTGCATGAATGAAGCTTGAGTATTGGTAAGGTTGGATAGACCAGCTGGATTGTAGTATGTTGCATAAGCATCATTTGCTACTCCAATTTGTGCCTCTCCCATACCATTAGCTCTCGCTCCTGGATTGATAGCTAAAAATAATGACCCTGCTTGGCCTTGAGCCATAACAAGTTGTGATAGTAAAATAATTGTTGTGATTAGGTTTTTATAATTCATAATAGACAAAGATAAATAAAAATCAGTAAAAGAACAAAGGAATATATGTGATAATTAAAACTCCTAATAATCTGATAAAGAAGTAAGGCATTGTAGCTGCATAAATCGTTGGCATATCCTTCTTAAATCGATATGAAGCTAAGAATAAATTCATACCTACTGGAGGTGTAATATAGCCTAATTCAAGATTCGCAATAAAAATTATACCTAGATGTATTGGATCAATTCCAAAATGGATTGCTAGAGGGGCAATCAGAGGCACTATAACAATGATAGCTGAAAAGATATCCATAATACATCCAGCAATTAGTAATAGGATATTTAAGGCTAATAAAAACACTATAGGAGAATCAATAGACGCTTTTACAAACTGTAAGATTTTTAAGGGGACTTGAGCATCTACTAAATATCCAGTAAATCCCATAGCAAAACCAAGAATGATTAATACCCCTCCTACTAATGTTGCACAATCTATCACAATTTTAGGAATCTCTTCTAGCTTGATATCTTTATATATATACAACTCGACAAATAAAACATATACGACTAATAGTGCCGCACATTCTACTAGCGTGGCGAAACCGCCAAATAAACCAAAGACAATTAATATAGGGATTGCAATTTCCCACTTTGCAATGGATAGAGCTTTAACTGATTTTTTAAAATTGAATTTTACACTTTCTTGTTTTTCGGGTTTGTGATAAAAACCATACAATACAACAACTAATAATAAAAATAGAGCTGGAAGAAATCCCTGCTTAAACAAATCAATTGGATTAATGCCTGCGGTTACCGAATAGATAATTGCAGGCAAGCTTGGAGGGAAAAGAAGCCCTAAAGATCCAGCCGCTGTAATAAGCCCTAACGAAAACATCTTAGAATAACCATCTTCAATCAAGATTGGATATAAGATAGCCCCGAGCGCTAAAATAGTAACACCTGAACCTCCAGTTAATGCAGTAAAAAATGCACACAATAACACAACAATTAATACAGTAGATCCAGGAAGCCAGCCAAGAGATTGTTTAAAGAAACCTAACAACCTTTTGGAGATATTGCTTTCAGCAAGAATATACCCTGCTAAGGTAAATATTGGAATCGCTGCCAGTGTTGGGGACACAACAATACGATAAGCGCTATCACTGATTGTAGAAATTAGATCAAAGTTTGTAGCCCAATCAGTAGGTTCTGATAAAAAGAAGAGTATTGAGAGAGTTGCTAAGACAATAAAAATAGGTAAACCAAAAGCTACCAACGCAAGAGTACCTAACACCTTAATAGTTAATATGATTTCATTAGAAAATGGAAATTGCCAATAATGAAGAATTGTAACGAATAAGAAAGAATAAAAAACCAAGGATAAGCGATAATTTAATCTATCACTGCTCGTCATTATCATATGATACCAAATTAGAAACAATCCAACCGGAATAATGCTTTGTGCAAACCATACTGGTATAAATGGAGCAACAAATGTTGGATATTGAATTCCAATCTGTATCATTTTTAGATAAGAAACAGCAAGAACAAATACTACTCCAACAGATACAGCATGAACCAGAAAATGGCCGATATTGAATTCGGAAGATTGTTTAAATACAGGTTCTTTTACAACTGCTAAAAGTCTATTAGATCTTGTTGCCAGCACTGCTCCAATAAATGCAATCCATAGAGTCATATGTTGTACAATTTCTTGAGAAGCAGGAATAGAAAAGAAATCAATTGATCTAGATAATATTTGAAAAACTGGAAAGGAAACAATTATTGCGAAACAAAAATAACAGACAAAATTCTCAATTTTATTGAGAGTATTATTCATTAAGCGCAGAAGTCACTTTTTTATAAATTTCTTCAGGAACATATGTCTCGATAACATCTGGCATAATTTCTTCTTTGAACTCCTCCCATACTTTTAACTCTTCAGTGGTTGGAGTTTTAATCTTCATACCATACTCTTTCATCGTTTCGATTGCTTGAGCTTCTGTCTTTCTTCCACTTTCTTGATATTTTCCGCCAATTTCATATGCTATTTCCATCATTACTTTTTGGTGTTCAGGTCTTATTCTTGACCAAACTCTCTCATCAACAATAACAGCTCCAATAAATACAGCCCATTTTAGATCTAGCATGTTTGGCATTAAAGCAAACCATCCAGAACTAAGCGATAATATAGGTACTGTTTGCACGGTATTAATCATACCAGTCTGCAAGCTAGTGAGAATATCTGTTTCTGATACAGGGATTGCATTAAAACCAAATTCTTTGAAAAGCTCTACGGTAACATAATCTCCAGCTGTTGTATAGATTTTAGCATTCCTTAAATCGTCTGGGACAGCAACTTCATTTGCAGAGAACCAATGAACCCAACCTATATCCACCAGAAACAATAATTTAAATCCACTTTCAGAAAGTCCATCACTTATATCGTCAAACATTGCATTTTTAACTTTTTCTACATCATCATAATCTTTGAATCCCATTGGGATTGTAAAAGCTTGGATTTGATCTGTTAACTCAGATAAACCTATAGAGGACATCGCTGAAGCTTGGATTTGTCCAATACGCATTTTTCGAATAGTGTCACTTTCACGTCCAACAACACCATTTGGATAAATTCGAAGAATTACTTCTCCGTTTGTCTCTTCTTGCCATCTTTGCCCCATTTCAAGAAGAAGATTATAATATTCAGTGCCCTCAGGAGCAAGTGTAGCTAGCTTAATAATAATTGGCTTAGATAGCAGTGTACCTGATAGAAGTATTATTGTGAGAATGTTTTTTATAAAATTCATTATATAATCTACATATAAAAAAGGTCATCAACTCTAGTTAACAGCCATTTTGCTCTTAATTTAGATAGTGTATTAGCCTGCTTCAAATCTTTATCCTTACTAATATCAATTGTCAAAGCTTTATTAATTAATTCTAAGAAGTAATCTTTATCTTGCTTAGAAACAGCAAAACTTTCTGCCAAAGTAACATAGATACCAATATTATACCCTTTTGCTGCACGATCAGCTAGTTCAAAATATTCTAATGCTTTTCTTTCAGAGTTTTTATCTCCACTCAAATCATTAAGATATACACTCATCATTGCAGCATACAATGATCCTTTTTCCCAATCAGGATCAAGCGCAATGGCATTTTCAAGCAACCATCTAATATTACTTAAGTCAACTAGATATTCTGGATTACCCTGGCTAGCCTGAATTGATCCTGCCATTGAACCGCTAAGCCAATATAGATAAGGAACATCATCTATATGAAAATCTACTTCAGCTTTTGTCTTCATCTTTGATTCAAAATCTTTATGCCTTAGAGATAGTGCATTTATCATGTAATCTCTTGATGTTAGAAAGAAGTCTAGTGACTCGTTATAATACTCTCTTGCTGTATAGTAATCTGCATACATCAATCTGTCTGCTTTTTCCATAAGAATACCATAAGAATATTGTGTTAAACTCTTAGATGCATCTAAGTAGACTTCTGAATTAAATCTATCTTTTTTAATCTTTTTCTCATGCGACTTAAATGAAATTGGTATAGCATATTCAGCTATACTGGCTCCAAACATTAAATCTTTATTAGATGAGCAGGAATTAAAAAATAGACTTAAGACAAGAAATAAGTATATATATTTTGGTTTTGTATTAGTCATAGATTGGAAATGATTTACACAGTTCTTTAACTTCTGATTTAACAGAATCAATAATAGATTTATCTTCACTATTTACTACAACTTTATCAATTAATTCAACTACTTTTTTCACTTCATTAATACCCATTCCTCTAGTAGTCAATGCTGGTGAACCCACTCTTATTCCACTAGTAACGAATGGGCTTTTAGGATCAAAAGGAACCATATTTTTATTAACAGTGATACCAGCTTCATCTAAAGCATGTTCAGCTTGCTTTCCAGATATAGATTTATTCTGAAGATCTAGCAATACTAGATGTGTGTCAGTCCCACCAGATATAAGATTATATCCTCTATTCTTAAATTCTTCTGCAAAACATTTAGCATTATCGAGGACCTGTTTTATATACACTTTAAAATCAGGAGATAATGCCTCTTTAAAAGCTACCGCCTTTGCAGCAATGATATGCATCAAAGGACCTCCCTGAATTCCGGGCATTACTGCACCATCTAAAATTTCAGACATCATTTTTGTTCTGCCTGATTTTGGCGCTACAATACCATATGGATTTTCAAAATCTTTTCCCATTAGAATAATACCACCTCTCGGCCCTCTTAAAGTCTTGTGTGTGCTAGTAGATACCACATGACAATGTGGAAATGGTGAGGGATGCATCTCAGCAGCAATTAAACCTGAATTATGGCAAATATCTCCATGTAGAAATGCTCCAACTTCATCTGCAATTTCTCTAAATCTCTGAAATTCTACTGTTCTTGGATAGGCACTAGCTCCACAAATTATGATTTTAGGTTTATGTTTTCTTGCTTTTTTTAATAAATCATCAAAATCAATTAAACCGTCTTCCTTTTTAACGTGAAATGTTGCAGCATCATATAACTTTCCAGAGAAACTGACTTTAGATCCATGAGTTAAGTGCCCTCCATGGCTTAAATCAAGACCCATAATGCAGTCCCCAGGGTTGAGCATGCCTAAAAATACACCCATATTAGCAGAAGACCCTGAATGTGGCTGTACATTAGCATATTCAGCCTTAAATAGTTGTTTAGCTCGATCAATAGCTAAGTTCTCTGCTTCGTCAACATGAATACATCCACCATAATATCTTTTTCCAGGATAACCTTCTGCATATTTATTGGTTAAGACAGAACCCGCAGCCTCCAAGACAGCTTTGCTTGTAAAATTTTCTGAAGCAATTAATTCAAGAAAATCTGTTTGACGGTCGAATTCAGAATTAATGATCTTAAAAATTTCATTATCTTCTTTTTTCAGTTGAGACATAAATTTACCAATCGCTTTGCTTTGCAAGAGACTCACTTACCCAATCATAACATCTTCCAGCTGGAGACACTCTTCCAGTAGCTTGGACATCTTTATCGAGCATAAACCAATCTGCACGTCCAAATAGCACGTCATTTTCTTCGAGCCATCTTTTTTGCTTAAAATATTTTGAGTTACCCTTCTTGTCAGCTTGAGTAAAATAATTATATGCTAACAAGGCGACTGCTTTGTCAGATCGTGAAAAATTATCACCTCTACACGCTTGCATAGCCTTGTAATATAGATTACCCATATGAGCTAGAGTTTCAGCATTGTTCTTTGATATTTTTAATGCCTTTGATGCCCATTCATATGCATCATCAAATTTATCTAACTCCATACTGTTATCAGATATGAGCATTGCAACTCTATAATTATTGCGATCTAAATCAAATAAATCTTCTAATACTTCGACAGCTTCATCAAAATCAGAGTTTTCATTGTATGCATTACCTAGTGTAAGATAAACCATATTATTTGTCTCATTATAGCTAAGAGTATTCTCGAGAGCCTCTATAGCTTCATCAATATCTCCATTATCGATTAATTTCTGTGCATACTCTATAGCATAAGAAGCATTCTCTGGATTATCCTCAAATCTTGCTTTGAATATCTCAAGAGGGTCCTCACCAGAATTTTCATATACTCTAGCTAACTCAGATTGAATAGCAGAGTTATTTGGATCAAAAGATAGAATCTTTTTCAACACTGATACCTGTTCATCTGTTCTGCCTTGATCTCCGTAAGCAGATGCTAGATCTCGTAATGTATCTGTATCTTTAACGCCAGAATCTAGTAATCGCTCATACTCAATAATCATTTCTTCAATTTTGCCTTGTTTTTTAAAAGAGTATGCTAATCTTTTCATTAAATCTGTATTATCTGGTAATTCCTCTAAGCCTTCAATTAAAACCTTCTCAGATTCATCAAATTTTCCTAGATATTCTAATGCAATTGCCCAATATAAATATACATCATTTGGATTCACCCAATCAGGGTCCCATTCGTCACACCTTAACTTCATCATTTCTGAATAAGAGTTTGCACTTAACTCCCAATTACTGCTTCTATAATACTCAGCAGCGCTGCTTGATAATTGAGGACAACGATCTTCTCTTTCATATTCAATAGGATATGGATACCATCCATCATTATACATTAATCTCATAGCTTCTCTACAATCCACTACTTTAATTTCAACATCATTTGTAATTCTTAATTCCTCTCCTCTTTTACATTGTGCATCTAGAGATGTGGAGAATAGAATATTTAAACCAATTATAATCCATAAGCATTTTTTCATTTTACCATCCAAATTATTTATGTTTGTCTTCTTTTAACAAACCATACATCTCCAATACTTACTCCTATATTGAAAGATTGTATAGTTTCACTACCCACATTGTAGATATTGTCTCGATTTAGCAAATTATAACCAATATCAATCTGATTTCTCATCAAGCCAAATTCAATACCTACACCTAAACCTAAACCTATCTCTTTCACATTATCAAGATTCTTAATATCATAATCGCTCAAAGACAGCCCTGCCCTAAGATGTAGCCTATCCCTAGAATAAGGTTTAGCAAATTTTAGAAATCCAATATTAATTTTACTTTTTCCCTGTATATATCCCGGATAAAGAGAGCTTGATAAGGCATTACTTCCATTATTATTCCATAACTGCATTTCCACCTGGGCATGATATCTTTCAGCAAATTCATAATCAATACCAGCTTTAAAATCACTTATAGAAATCTCATTTTCGAATACTGTTTTAGTAGGCAGTAACGCTGCAGCAACATCTGGATAATCACTTTGATCATGATAGTTATTAGAATTTAAATCTAAGAATGCCTGATAAGACTCATTCTCTACGTCAATATCATTTAAAGAAAAATTATAATTTAGCGATAATATTAACGGCCTATCATTGAACGAAAATCTTCTTGTTGTATAATAAAACTCAATTAATGAACCTGAAAAATAATCTCTTGATTGTAATAAATGATCCTCAGAGTCAATAATAAGATTTTGCGATGATCGAGAAGATCCAAATACAACATCTAGTCCTATTCCTATATCATCTGTCTCATTAAGGTTGTATCCAACAGCAAGCTGCGCCATCGAAGATCCTCCGCCTGTTTTATTCGATCGAGAATAACTCAACGTATCTGATCCAGCAAATATAAATTCATTAAATGTGCTATCTGAGACGGTTATTTCTCGAGAAAACAAAGGTTTAAAGGTTAAACCAAATGAAACTTTCTTCTTAGATGGAATAATCAACTTTGCAGACGCTAGTCCAGAATTCTTACTAGAACTAGAGTTAAAGTCATTAAATTGACCTTGAAAAGAAGTATTGATGTATGTAAATCCCAGTTTATGCCATGTTGATGGATTTGATAATGCAACATCGTTCTTAAAACTAGGCAACAATCCTATAGAGCTTGAACCGGATGTAGCTGCTTCATCATTTTGAGAGAACATCCCATAGCCATACCCATTCATTGTAGATTGACCAAATAACGTACCTATAAGCAAAACTAAAACAAAATTACGGCTTAACATATAATACCTCTACCGATTCCACGTCAAACCTAACCTTATCAAATGGACTGTTTGCTGGACCGCTATAAAGCATAAGCCCATGATTGCTTATTAAATCATTCTTATAATATTGAAGAAAAGATTGGATAGGGATTTCTACCTTACCATCTTCTACCTGTCTTGATATCACGAAACTTTGGTCTACTGCATATACTGTATCGCTATACGACTCATGGTCTGGTAAAAAAGTAGTAAAATCCCAATTCTCTACAGAATCTGCTAGCGCCGCAACTACAACATAAAATTTATCATCTTCATTGAGATTTGAAGACTCTATATTAAGCACAAGATTTGCATTCTTCACAATTGAGTTTCTTTCTAGCTCGTTAATAATATCTATATCATATCGCATCAACGATTGAAGTCCTGATCCAGAATTTAATGTTATATAATTTTTGTCATCCTCATCTACTATTGGAGGAGAAAAAATACTAAGACCTTTATCTCCGAAGAATAAAATTGAAGTGTCTATAGTAGTTGTGTCATTGACTGTCGCCTTATACCACACTCTCATTCTTGGCTGACGATTACTTTCATCGCTCTCAATGGTAAACAACTCATCTAAGATTTCATCATTCTTTAGCATAAAAGTTCTTGCTGGATAAGTGAATGTATCAAAATAAAATTCTTTTAATAAATTAAGATTTTCATCTTTAAATAAGAATTTTAGTGTGTCATATCCAGTGCTATCAGGCGCGATATCAGTCAGAGGAATTTGATGTAACAATGTAGCATTGCTTTCAAAATCTATATGACTATCTAATGAATAATAACTAGTAGAGTCTTCAGAAAAAATACTATCCTCAGTTGCTATCACTGAGTACAAATATAAATTTGATGCCGAACTTAATGAATCTTGAGTTTGCATATATACCAACGCACTATCGACCTGTATTGAATCTGCCAATAAATCATGCAAACTGGTTGGAGGCAAGGAGCCTGAAAACAATGTTAGGCTAAATAGGGAAAATAAATTCTCTGATCCTTTAACATTCCCAAAGAAAAATTTTCCATTTCCTCCAAGTGTTGGGCTAATCTGAAAAACTTTATTTTCTTCCAAAGGAAGTGTGAGTGTGTTAATAGTATAATTTGGATTTTCGATTTCACTATAAACAATAGTTTCTTCTGAACATGCATTAAGATAGAGAGAAATTATACTCACTATTAAACCCCATTTTATAAAAGAATAATTATTCATTTTTTATATTTTTTTTATCCCGCTCTCAATTGTATCTAATAATGGAGAATAATCCGTTTCCTCTCCATGATTAAGGTCTACTACAGAACAATTCTTTGCATCCTTGAACACTTTTAACTTCATTAACTTAGATGAGACTTTCTCCTCTCCGTTAACAATAATGGTCTTATCTGCATACATACACCCTATCTGATTTAGATTTAATGATTTTAATGGAGAAAAAGTTTCCTTATTAAATCCAATATTACTAGGATCAAAAATAACATCTTGATTTAAAGAACTTGTAATATATACAGTTTTTATTTTAGCCAAGTCTTTATCGTTCTTTGCCAACCTATTAATTAGCATCGGTATCAAAGCAGATGTCCATCCACTGCATATAATCACATTAGGATACCAAAACAAATTAGGAAGCATTTTAATCGCTGCTAAAGAATAAAAAGCAAATCGCTGGTCATTATCGCTTAAAAACCTTCCGTTTTTTGCTTTGTAAAGAAGAGTGTTCAATTCTCCAAAAATATCTTCTTGCTCCAAGAAATAAACTTGTAGTCTTGATTTTGGTAGGAAAGCACTCTTAGCCGAACATGAATAGTCTATGTCATCGAAATTAAACAAAATTTCTTTTAGTCGAATCACTTCCCTTAAAATATATTTTCTCTCACTTATAAATCCATACTTCGGCATTAAACATCTAACATCATTACCTTTTTCCTGTAAACCTAGAGGGACTTGAACAGATAAATCAGATAAAGATGAAACCGACGCAAAAGGATCCATTTCACTAGTTATATAAAAGAGTTTTTTTGTCATGATAAATGAGTAGCAAGAAATTAACGATAGAGATGGATAATTTCAACTCTGAATAATAATTAATTTTTTGAAAAACTAACTACTAAACCAATCATAATAAAACAAGACAGAAGAAAAGATCCTCCAGCAGAAATAAATGGTATCGGAAGACCTTTAACAGGCATTAAACCTATTGTCATTGCAGAATTAATGAATATATGAGATAAAAGAATTGAACCAATACCTATAATAACTAGACTAGCAAAATAATCAGAAGATCGAAATGCAATATCTAAAAGGGTCTTTATTAACAAAAAACAAAGGATCATTACAAAAAGAATGCCTAAAAATCCTAACTCTTCAGCTATAACAGATAGAATAAAATCAGATTCTTGCACTGGTAAGAATTTTAATTGCGTCTGAGATCCTTCTCCCCATCCCTTGCCAAAAAATCCTCCTGAACCAATTGCAGTAATGCTTTGAATAATATGATAAGCGGATCCCATAGGGTCAAGATCTGGATTTAAGAACGTCAAAATTCTTTGTTTTTGATATTCAGCTAGATTGTTCCATAAAAATGGAGTTAGCAATCCTGTAAAAATATTTGCAAAATAAAGTGTAGACTTTACAATAGCGCCTGCCTGGAAAGTGAGAAAGATCATAAACATAATTAAAGCCCATACAGTAAAAGTAACAATATTTGACGCTGCTAAGATTGTAATAACAGGTGCTACTATTAAGAAAATTATAAAATTGCTTACTCCCGCCCATAACAACATTGGGATTAAAGGAGCACAGATAATAACTGCAGTTCCCAAATCTGGCTGATTCAATACTATGAATGCAGATATTAATGTTAAAAACCCTGGAACTAACACAATAGAAGGATCTTTTACTTGTAGTTGATTGTTAGATAGATACTTTGCAATCACAATAACAGTAGCACATTTCAAATATTCTGATGGCTGAATATAAAAAAGGCCAAAATCAATCCATCTATAAGTATACTCTACTCTTGGTAAAAAAAATGGGATGATGCAAAAAATCATAGTCATAATAAATATCAGGGTCGAGTTATCATGAATTGTCTTAATCTTTATATTTTTAACAATCAAAAACACTAAGAATGAGAAAATAAGAAAAACACATTGCCTAGAAAATGCACTGTTAAAACTAAGAGGATTATCAGATATGCTATACAGAGCAAGTAGACTGAATATTATTAATCCAAGAATGACAAGGAATAGCCTTACTAAATAATCTTTTGTAACTCCTAGAGAGAATTGTTCTAAAAACATATCTCTAATTCTCCGCAAAAGATTTAGAAGAATTGATATAGTAAGAAACTATATCTCCAGCAATTGGGGATGCTATGGCTCCCCCACCTCCTCCATTCTCAATCATTACAACAATTGAGTATGTTGTATCTTGCATTTCAAAGAAACCAATAAACCATGCATGAGGTTCTCCGTGAGGATTTTCAGCAGTACTCGTCTTGCCAAATAATTTGATATCAGAATCATTTATCTTAGCTCTCCATCCGCTACCTTGATCTCCATTGACAACATCAAACATTCCATTCCAAATATGATCCCATATATTATCTTGATAAGTGATTTTATCATAATAAGATAATTCCTTCGACAAGTTCAATCTAAGTTGTGCTGTATCTCCTTTAGAAGCAATGTGATTGATAAACCTTAATGCTTGAACCGGTGTAATTAAAATATCTCCTTGCCCTAATGTAAGATTTAATAGAACGCCTCTTTCTGACCATCCCCATCTGCCATAATTTTTGATATAAAATTCTTTATCTGGAATTAAGCCATCCTTTTCATTTGGCAAATCGATTCCTGTCAATGTATTAAAACCAAATTTTTTTGCAGTATCTGTCCAGTTTTTTAGACTAATAAGCTGTACTGTTTCATAGAAATATATATTACAAGATTGCGCAATAGCTTTATTCAAATCAACAAGTCCGTGCCCATTTTCATTCCAACAGCGAAACTCACTTGTGCTTCCAGGCGGACTATAAATGCCAGTACATAAAAGATTATCTGATGGATCCAACAAATTATCCTCAATCAAATTAACAACTGTTATTAACTTTAACTTTGAACCTGCTGGATAAAGACCTCCAATAGATCTGTTCAATAACGGATTATCTTGATCGCTTGATAAGCTATCCCATTCAGATTGTGAAGTTGTCCCTCTGTAAACACTTAAATCATAAGAAGGACTGCTAACCATACTTAGTATCTCACCTGTATCAACATTGGAAACTAGCACAGAACCTTTTTTATCTTGTAAAACATTTCTACAATATTGCTGTAAATTAGAATCTATAGTTAAGGAAAGATCTTTTCCTGGGAATGCAGGGATATTATCTTGGTCTAATCTAAAAATTTCACGACCATATGTATCAACCTCTATGTAGTCAACGCCTTTAGAAAATCGTAATTCTCTCTCGTATTGCTTTTCAACCCCTTGCCATCCCATTAATTCTCCAGCTCTATAGAGAAGAGACCTATCAAGCGTAGGAACTATATCTCTATCTACCTCTCTTAAATAGCCTAAAAAATGTGCATCATTCAATATAGAAGAATAAATTCTCTCATCAGATCTATCATACTGAATTCCTGGAAATTCTAGTCTCATTTCTTCTATTTGGGAGATTTGTTCAAATGTTAAATTTTTTGCAATAACTGTCGGTAAAAAATATCCTCTATTGTATTTTTTGTATCGCCTATTCAACTCCTCCAAATCAACATCAATAATAGATGCTAATTTGACAAACTGCTTCTCTTTATCTTTTAATTCATATGGTGTCACTGTTAGAATATAAGTTGGGTAGTTATCCACCAATATTTCTCCATGACGATCTAGAATTAACCCTCTAGGAGCATAAGTTGTAAGCGCTTTAACGCTGTTAATTTTTGACTTAGAAAAATGCCTATCATAATCAATCACTTGTAAATAAAAATATCTACTAAGAAGAGAAAAAAGAATAAGACATAGAAAAAACAATAATGCTCTATAGTGAAAAATATCTGCTTTATTTTCTATTTTAAGCATCTTCAAGCACCTTTTCTTTTACCTTAAAAAGTCTAGTAATCATAAAGCCTGCAAAAGAAGTGTAAGTAGCTACAAAAATCCAATTTTTCAAAAAAAGTAGTATGTCATTAAAAAAGAAAAAATCATATCTAAAAAATGCATATAATCCACTCCCCAATGATACCAAAACTAGCCAATATAGATCAAAATTCCTGTATACAAAATTGAAACTTACCCTCGCTGAGAGATAAGCGCATATTGAGAAAATAAGACTTGATAAACCTATATAAGAACCATTAAATAGTATGAGGTCTGATAATAGTCCGATAAAAAATCCAATCAATGTTGCTCGAGAAATATTTTCCATAGATATAGAAGAGAGAATAACAAATAAAAGTATAATATTTGGCTGAAATCCATTTACAGTTAATAATTCTGAAAAAACCAATTGGAGCACTACTGCTAAAAGAAAATATCTGGTAAAAGAGAGCTGCATATACCTAACTATCTCCTCTCAATATAAATAATTGGTTTAAGGTCGATAAATCAGAGAAAAGCTTCATACGAACAACCTTATTTGAACTGTTAGATTTCTTATAAAAACTAATTACTTCTCCCACAGGAAGATTAGGTGGAAAATATATACTAAGATTTGATGTTAAAACAATATCACCAATTTGAACATCTGATGTTGTTTGTACTTCTACAATTTCGCATGTATCATTTGTAATCCAACGCATAATACCCTCAGTTTCGGAAGGCATTATCTTCACGCTCAGTCTAAAATCTATATCACTTATCAATTGAACTGCTGAATAATTATCGGCTACAAGAATGGTTTTCCCTACTACACCTCTTGATGAGAGGACTGGATTATTGTTTTTTACGCCATCACTTAATCCTCTATTGAGAAGAACAGATGACATATTGGAATTAATTCCCTTAGATAAGATATCTGCTCCAATAAAATCAAGCTCATTGCGATCTCTAAACTTTAACAAATCTCTCAACCTCTCATTTTCAATTTTATTTGAAGACAAGATTTGATTTTCAAGATTAAGTTTTAAATTTTCTTCAGATAGAACTTCAAGTTTCTTGTTTAAAAAAAGTTGATTATCTAACCAATTAAAAGGTTGATATAAAAAAGAAAATGTATCTAATGCAGAAGTGCGTAAGCTTTGGACATTTTTATTATTATTGGTGAAAATCAGTGCGAATGAAATGAAAATACATAAAAATAAAACAAAGCTATCTATTTTTTGTTTAGCGAGTAAGTCAATCTTGGCCATTCTTAAAGAAGGACATGCTTAAATTTTTCTAAATCTTCTATTACAGCGCCACATCCTTTTACAATTGCTAAGTGTGGTTCATCTGCAACATTTACAGGTACGCCTGTTTTCTCGCGCAATACTTGATCTAACCCTCTTAATTGAGATCCTCCTCCAGCTAAAACAATTCCTCTATCTATGATATCTGATGAAAGTTCAGCTGGTGTTGCCTCTAGAGCATCTTTGATTACATCTAAAATTCTTTTTACGGGATCTTTTAATGCTTGCCTGATTTCATCAGATCTAACATCTATTGTTTTTGGTATTCCAGATACTAAGTCTCGTCCTTTTACTAATATATTTTTAGAACGTGACCTCATCGCTGAACCAACGGTAATCTTTATTTGTTCTGCTGTTTGTGCTCCAATTTCTAATTTATGCTCATTTCTAAACCAATGCTGTATCGCATCGTCCATCTCATCTCCAGCAACTCTTATAGCTTTTTTAGTTACTACTCCGTTTAACGAGATTACAGCTACCTCAGTAGTTCCTCCACCAATATCAACAATAATATTACCTACAGGCTTACTAATATCTAATCCAATTCCAATTGCCGCTGCAACAGGTTCGTCCACTAAGTATACTTCTCTGGCTGCTTGCTTCTCTCCAGAATCTTTTACAGCCCTTCTTTCCACCTCAGTTACGCCAGATGGAACACAAATAACCATTCTTGGTCTAGTTAATCTATTTAAATTCACTTTTCTAATAAAACCTTGAAGCATTTCATCTACAGCAGTATAGTCAGCAATTACTCCATCTCTTAAGGGACGAATAGTCTCAATACCTTCATGAGTTTTCCCTAGCATTTGTTTGGCGTCATCACCCACAGCAATGACAGCTCCGGTTTTTGTAGATCGAGCAATAATTGATGGTTCATTGATTATGATTCCTTTACCAGCCAACCATATCAACGTATTAGCAGTTCCAAGGTCGATAGCAATGTCGCCACTAACCCAATTGAAGCTATCACTAAACCCATCTTTAATTTTATTTAAGAAATTCATAGCCTATAACTTATAAAATATTATTCTCATTCCTTAGTTTTTTTTATTTCTCAAGCCCTTCTTTACTTAGAAGATCTGCTTCCATATTCTTCTCTCTCATAACATGCGATACCGACCATTGTGTTAACATTGAACATAAATCTAAAACTCTAGAATGGAGTTTTATCATTCTTTCATTTTTGACTTTGTAATCACCGTTAATCTGCCTTACAATCAGTTCACTATCAGAAAAAATATTCACATGCAATATTTTGCGTTCAATACATAGCTCAATTCCTTTAATTAATGCTAAGTATTCTGCTTCATTATTAGTGCAATCTCCTATATTTTCAGCAAAAGAAAATATGGTTTCATTTCCACTCTTTAGTAAGCCTCCAATACCAGCATTATTTTTATCAAGCTGAGATGCTCCATCTGTAAAAAGCTTAAAAGCAGAGTCGCTATTATTCCACGAGTCTTTTGCATTATCTGCTGATTCAAATAGATTGTCAATCAATGCAATCTCTTTATCCGACAGCTTATCTCTAAATCTTTCTAAAATTTTAATTAATTTTTTTTCGTTATTCATAATAAGTTTAATATAATAATGGCGTTCTAAGCCTATAATCTCCGAATCCATATTCATCAATAAAAGTAAATTCTTTTCCAACTTGAAAATAATACCATGTCTGATAGTTGTAACTACCTTGCATATTCATTGAACGCGTCATATCATCTGGCTTACCAAATAGAATATAAATCATTCCCATATCTGATTTCCAACCACCAGAAGTCCCTCGAGAAAAATTATCTTCAGCAAAATTAACTCTAGTATAATATTCTTCCATCAATTCATTAACTTTTGTCTGTGCAACGGGATCTCTTTTCGCCCAAACCTTCTTAAAGAATTTTTCCTTTTCTGACTGTTTGAGTTCTTTTAGCTCCTTTTTTTCATCCAAAGTTAAAATATAGCTCATCTGATCTAATGCAGAGTCAATATTGCTAATTCCATCAAAAAATGTAGTATTTTTGATTTTGAAAATGAATGACTTGGATGCAGTATTTTTATCTTGGCTAACTACAACCTTAATCTTTAAATCTCTCCTATCAACATCTTCAATAGGAACCTCAATGAAATGATTAACAACATCACTATCTGCAACAGCTTTGATAGAGTCTTCCCATTGGACTTTTTTGTCTGATATAAGGCTAAGAGTGAGAGTATATTCACCTTGATTTAACACGATATATTGATAGAATGAAATAACATTGTCCTTTGGCACTACTCGACTACTTTCAATTGGGAATCTATTGGCATCAAAACCCCATTCCCCTTTTACTTCTTTTGTGAATATTGGATCGTAAATTTTAAAAAAAGTGCTTTTCGACAAATTTTTTAAATCAATCTCTTTTTCCTTTTTTCCTAAGAGCTTTATATCTAGGTCTTTCAAGCTTGATGTGACGGTATAAGTATCAAAAGGCAAAACAAAAGCTGTTGTTATCATCTTCTTTTTTACTCTTGATGTAGTTTCACCAAATTTTTTAACCACAATTTTATCTGAGAATAGTTTAGAAGATTTTTTTTCCTTTTCTTTGTCTAATATGACGATATTTGCTTCATATTGAGCTTCAAACAAACCATCTTTTTTCAGAAATTGTAGCGTATTATTTGATACTTCCATAAATGACAGAATCTCTATAGAATCACTATTAACTGGACGAACAAAAGAGCTAATCTTAAACTGATCGATATTGCGATTTAACCCTTGAGAAAAAATCGTGCTAAATAATACTAGATAAAGTGCTATAAATTTCTTCATAAATTGATATTGAATTTAATTAAACCTTTGCTCGTTAGTAATAATAAATATTCTGACGTATACTTCATTTGATAAATATTTCTTAAAAATGGGAAATCATAATAATTAATTAACTCATTTTCTTCTAAATCAACTATGAATAGACCTCTTGTGGTCGATAGAAACAATACTGAACTATCTACTACAATTAAATCTGTTATCTTATAGTTAAAATATGTGGCTGACGGAACAATCAAAGAACCGTCTTTGTAGTCAATAATACCCAAATCTGTAACTATATATAAGTTATTATTTCTAGAGAAAGTTCTAGACACGGATCTAGATGCTATGTCAACTTGATTCTTTTTCATCAAACCATCAAATGTTTCATTCTCCCAATTAAGAGATGAAACTCTATTGTTTTCATGGTCATATATAAAAACTGAATTACTCAACACAAAGAATACTTTTTCTTCAAATCTCTCTATGTCACCCAAGAATAGATTTCTAGAGAAAACAAATTTCTCTATTGCACCATCTATTCTACCTTTTGACGCGCTATTTATTTCAATAACCCCATTAATAGATCCGGCGAATACTGATCCGTTCTTATGCTCTAAATGAATAATCTTTCCTCTAGGAACACCTTTTTCAAAACCGATGGTTCTAAATGAATCTTTTCTTATATCGTAGACCATGACGTAACTATCTAACCCAAACCATATTTCATTATCAATCATGATACTGGAGTAGATATTATCTTTGTTAAAATTCAGATAATTATCAGATAAGATGTTTTCAAACTTATTGTTATCTATATCAAACTTGGCAATACCATTAAATGATTTATTTCCAATACCTGAAATCCATAATATATCATCATCAATAATCGACGTTGGCACAGCACATGACAATCCATAAAATATTGGTGTTATGAGCTTATTAAATTCATCTATTTTCAATATATATCCATTGGAAAGAGACATCCAATTAACGCCATTATCTGACTCGTAATAAGATAAATATTTTGAGAAATTTCCTCTATTATCTGAGACTCCATTTGATGTTAAGAGCCATGCATCCTCGACAAAATAATCATTAAAATCAAACATCCTCCACCTTAACTCTCTAGAAGAAGTATCTCCCCAATCAATTGATGCTTCATCTGGTGTAGCATATATGCCCAATAAGATTCCATTCACATGATCTAGTTTAAAAAATCTACTATTTGATCGAAGCCATAAATAGTCTTCGCTTGAACCAATGTCAATAATTTGATTTCCAGATTTTAATGATAGTAAGTTATAGTTCAAATCAGTCCAACTGCCCTCTCTTGAGAAACTATACTCAATGAAATTATCTCCTATAACCCATAAAATACCTGTATGATCATCAAAATATACGTGTTCGATTGAATTAGACTTGAGTCCTTGGGCTTGATTAATTGGCTTTGCAAACTGCTGTGAAAACTTATTTAGTCTTAAAATTCCTGCATTCTCTGTACCAAAATAGAAATATGTATAGTCTTCTGATATAGAATTAACTGCACCCGCTGAAGCGTATTGCTCCCAACTAAAAACATTAAATCGATTATCAATTTGACCAAATAAGGGTCTAATCAATAACATCAAACCTAACAAAATTAATATTTTGTTATCTTTTTTTGTTTTTACTGAACTTGTTACGTTTATATCCTTTTCTAACTTTTGATACATGTCCGTTATCCAAATATATGACCACATTCGCAAATTGTTTCACAAAATAATCACTGCTTGAAGACAAGATAATTGTGGTCCCTAAGATATTATTCATCTTCATTAGTCTTTTGCGTAGCATCATTTCATTCTTATTATCGATGTATAATCCATAATCATCGATAATAAGCACTCTAGGATCTTTCTCCACTCCTACGACAATCTTCAGCCAATGTTTTTCTCCATCTGAAAGCTTATTAATAGGAGTTTTCCAGATATGCTCCAGGCTAAAATGTGTGAAATGCCTTGAACGAATTTCCCTTATTTTTGAGGAAAACATACTCTTCATAAATTTCTCTACAGTAGAACTTGTATTGAACATATCTACATGAACATACTGAATCTCTTTATGTGCTTTAATTTTTCCAAAAAAATTGGTTTTAAATTTATCTCCCTGATAAAGAACGTTTCCTGCTGATTCCTTTTGCAAACCTGAAAGAACTCTCATCAAAGAAGATTTTCCCGACCCAAAATTACCGCATACACCATAAATCAAACCGTTATGAAACTTTAGAGTATTAATCTCGAGAGCTTTCTTGGATCCAAATTTGAGTTTTAGACCGCTAATATCGTAAATCTGTTTTAATTCCATTTTTTCTCCTTAAAAAAGACAGAGAAACTATTCTATAAGTCTTCTAAATATTTTTCTGCATCTATTGCAGCCATACAACCAGAACCAGCTGCAGTAATTGCTTGTCTGTAATGACTGTCTTGTACATCGCCACAAGCAAATACTCCTGCTACGTTAGTTAAGGTCGAGCCTGGATTTGTGATTATATATCCTTGATCATCTAAATTAATTATGCCTTTAAATTGATCGGTATTAGGTTTATGGCCAATACCGTAGAATACTCCATCGCAATCAAAGTTTCTTTCTTCTCCATCAGTAGTGTCTTTCAATATAATACTAGAAACCCCATCTTCTTGAGAACCAAGAATGTCTGTTACTACTGCATTCTTAATAATTTCAATCTTTGAGTTATCTAGGACTCTATCAATCATAATCTTCGATGCACGAAAATCTTCTCGTCGATGAATCAGAGTTACTTTGCTAGCAAATTTTGTCAAAAAGCTTGCCTCTTCCATCGCTGAATCGCCACCGCCGACAACTACGATCTCTTTATCTTTGAAAAAATAACCATCACATGTCGCACACGTGCTAATTCCATACCCCACTAAATCCTTCTCTGCTTCAAGACCTAACATTCTTGCAGATGCGCCAGTAGAAATAATGACTGACTCAGCAAGATGTTCTTCATCCTGAACATAGACTTTAAATGGAGAGCTGGAAAAATCAACTTTTGAAACATGTTTATAGAAACATTCGGCCCCAAATTTCTGAGCTTGCTTTCGAAATAGATCCATCATATCTGGACCTAAAACACCGTCAGGAAATCCTGGATAATTTTCTACATCTGTGGTAATTGTTAATTGTCCTCCGGGCTGATTCCCTTCAAAAACAATTGGATTCAAATTAGCACGAGCAGCATAGATCGCAGCTGTTAGACCAGCTGGACCGGAACCGATAATGATAGTTTTATGAATAGTTTTATCTGTCACTTAAATTAATTGTTTAATATTAACTCTTGTTTATGATTTGGTTAATACTATCAACTAATGCCTGTTCAGACTGAAGACCAACCTCTTGTCTCACAATTTCTCCGTTGTGAAAAAACAATAATGTTGGAATGCTGCGAATACCGTATTTTACGGGCACTTCTTTGACTTCATCGACATTTACCTTACCTACAAGGACATTATCGCTAAATTCACCAGAAATTTTATCTAAAATAGGTGCTATAGCTTTACATGGACCACACCATTCAGCCCAAAAGTCTACAATTACAAGCTTTTTTGCTTTCAGCACAAGCTCTTCAAAGTTTTGATCTGTTATTTTGATAATTTTTTCAGACATAAGTTTTCCAAATCATATTAATAATTACCATGGAATTTATAAGAATAATTGAATTTGAGTAACAAAAAAATAAGTTAAATGATTTTTATGATGAAAATTAACCTACAATTTTAAGAAATCTTCTCTTGCCAACTTTAACTATAAGTTCTCCACATCCTTTGTTGACAATATAAGTTGGGTCAGAACATATTTCTCCGTCTATCTTTATAGCATTCTGTCCTATTAAACGTTTCCCTTCTGCTTTACTTTCAATGAGTGTTCCTGATAATAGAATATCAAGAATTCCAGTGTCATTATCTAAATTAAAGACAGGGATATCATCTGGGATAGACTTTTTAACAAATATTTGGTCAAATGCCTCTTCTGCTTTTAATGCTGCATCTTCGTCATAATAGCGCGTGACTAATTCTTTCGCCAAATCTCGTTTTATATCTCTAGGATTTATGGAAGAATCTTCCAATTGTTTCTCTATAGATGCAACCTTTTCTTTATCTGCAAATACAGCCAAGCTATAATATTTGCCAATCATAGAATCGTTAATAGACATTGCCTTGCCATACATGTCCTCGGGAGAGTCATCGAGTGCAATATAATTATCGTAAGATTTTGACATTTTTTCTACTCCATCTGTCCCTTCTAATAGAGGCAATGTAATAATTGTTTGAGGCTCTTGGTCATATTCTCGCTGTAAATCCCTACCAACCAATAAATTAAACTTCTGATCTGTACCACCTAATTCTACATCAGAATTAATTTCTACAGAATCCATTGCTTGCGCTAGCGGGTATAAAAACTCATGCATTGAAATAGGAATTTCAGATTCAAAACGTTTGGTAAAATCATCTCTTTCAATCATGCGTGCAACGGTATACTTACTACTCATTTTTACTACATCAGAGAAGTTCATTTTATTAAGCCAAGTGCTGTTAAATAAGACTTTAAGGGTTTTTACATCAAGTATAACCTTAGATTGTTCTATATATGATTCTGCATTAGCTTTCGCTTCCTCCAGAGTAAGCTGTGGGCGTGTTTTATTGCGCTCAGAAGGGTCACCAATCATTGCTGTAAAATCACCAATTACAAGGATAGCTTGGTGTCCTAAATCTTGGAAATCTCTTAATTTCTGGAGAACAACACTATGTCCAATATGTAGATCTGGTCTACTAGGGTCACAACCAAGTTTCACGACGAGAGGTTTGTTATTTTTAATAGAAGATTCTAGCTTATGTCGAAGGTCTTGAAGTGGAATTACCTCTTCTGTTCCCCTAGATATAATTTCTAACTGATCGTCTACTGGTAAAAATCCCATTATTTTTCACTCATTTCTCGTCGAGCTTCCCTATCTAAATCTTTCATCTTCAAAGCGTCTTTTTTCTGGTATGTTTTCTTTCCTTTGGCTGTAGCAAACTCAATCTTCGCTATACCACTCTTAAAATAAGCCTTTAAAGGGACAATTGTTAATCCTTTTTGAGCAACAACATTCTTCAGTCTAATCATCTCATTTTTGTGCAGCAATAATTCTCTATTTCTCGTCGGAGAATGGCCTGAAAAACCTGTATGAGAATATGAGCTAATATGGGCTCCAATTAACAAAACTTTGTTATCTTTAATTGAAACAAAACTATCTTTCAAGTTTAATTTCTTTTCTCTTAAACTTTTAACCTCGCTACCGAGGAGGATCATGCCTGCTTCATACTTATCAATAATTGTATAGCTATGAAAAGCTTTTCTATTGTTACTGATAATCTCTATATTTTTACTCATAAAAAAAGTTATGTTATTTTAATGTTATTTTCTTAAATTCAAATATTGCTATATTTATAAAGTTGTCAACATTATGTTGATAATAATTGTGTGTTAAGTTTTTTTGTAGCATATTTATACCAAAACTTAAAGAGAAAATAGAATTATGAGTAGTATTTATAAACGAAAAAGAAATGGTGAAAATGATGGATATGTAATGTATTCGATTTATGCTTACGATCCTTTAAAAAACAAAAAAAGGTATTTTAATATAACTTTAGGAAAAATTGGCCCTACCCTAACCTGGGATGATTGCTTAAAACAAAAAAAAGAGCTTGATCGTGTTTTTTCAATTAAAAAAGGTGGAAAACAAGAAATGCAGCTAAATAATGCCATTAAAACCTACTTAAAGCATAAAACCATACATTTTAATACAAAACCTCCTAAAAAGAGCTCTATACAGCTTCAAAACTACCACCTGGATACTTTCAAAGAAATAATCGTTAAAAGATATGGATCTGGTATCATGATGAAACATATTGATGACAATATGTTAAGCTGGTATTTGGAAATAAGAGAAAAAGAGCTAAAAAAGAGTTCGATGATCGTTCACAAGAGAATAATAGATAGTTTTCTAAGATGGGTTAAAGACTGAGCGAGTGACGCGATTCGAACGCGCGACCCCAACCTTGGCAAGGTTGTGCTCTACCAGCTGAGCTACACTCGCATGTGTGGTTCATAATAAAACAAAATTATGGTTTTTCAAAAGAAAAATCTGCGTTATCTGCTATATTTT
>Ga0208410_1000237_pt1 | contig 34017 bp, 29 predicted proteins | sample ETN02SmetaG_3_FD_185787 | JGI IMG/M metagenome (GOLD analysis project Ga0208410, IMG submission 185787) | Marine microbial and viral communities from oxygen minimum zone, Eastern Pacific Ocean - ETNP2014F10-02SV257 (SPAdes) (version 2) | ecosystem: Environmental > Aquatic > Marine > Oceanic ... | reverse complement strand
ATTTCTGTAGGAATTATCCTATATCTTCTTGATCGTGCGTAATTAATTACCACATCAATTAAATTAAAGGGAGACATTGAAAAATGTCTCCCTTTTTTTGTTTTTAGTGTAATGTTCTTTTAATCAGTGGAGATTTAAAATGTCAGGATCAGGTAGTTGCTTGTGTGGAAGTGTGAATTTAGAATATAAGGCAGAACCAAACTTTTTTCTATTATGTCATTGTACAGATTGTCAAAAAGCCACAGGTAGTCCTGTTGCATCTATTATTGGTGTTCCAGAGGATGATTTTATGATTAAAGGTGAAACGAAAAGTTATAAATGTGAAGCAGGTGTAACAAGGTCTTTTTGTATAAATTGTGGTTCACAAATTTTTAGCACTGCAGAAGGCGCGCCTGGTTTAATGTTAATTAAAACTGGAGTTCTTGATGAACAACCAAATATTGATCCAACTATGGTTTGTTGGACAGATAGTAAACCTAATTGGCTTGAAATTAAACATCCAGACATAAAGTTTGAAAAAAACCCAGGTTAATATTCCCAATACTATAAATCTTTTAGTGATTAATGATGAAGAAACTTACTAAGCCAATACTTATTTCTTATGGAGCTTTAGCTGTTCCTCTTGCTGCTTTAGGTTTGCCACTTACAGTCTATCTTCCTCCATTTTATGAAGGGCCTATTGGTTTAAGTGTTGGTACAGTTGGTATTATTTTTATGGTTGCTCGATTTTGGGATATTTTTACAGACCCTTTAATGGGAGCTTTAGTTGATAGATATCCTAGTAAATGGGGTAGAAGAAAGCATTGGATAGTCATTGGTATTCCAGTCTTGATGATTGCTTCTTGGTATGTTTTTATTCCTTCTGAAGGCGAAAAAACGGCTATTTATTTAGCTTTTTGGTTATTTATTTTATATCTAGCATATACTTTTGTTGGTCTTACTCAGCAAGCCTGGGGAGTTGACTTAACCTCAAAATATAATGAAAGATCTCAGGTTTATGGCTGGAGAGAGATAGGATCTATTTTTGGTATGATGGCTGTATTAGCTTTTCCAGCTATTCTAGAAATATTAGATTATGATTTTAGAACCATGATTGCTGGAATGGGTTATTTTCTCTTAGCCGCCTTTCCGCTAACCGCTTTAGTAAGTCTTATTATTATCCCTGACAATAAAGTTTCCAAAGGAACTTATTTTCCTAAAGTTTTTGATATAAAAAAAATTATCAAAAATAACAATCCATTGAAAAGGGTTCTGATCGCAGAAATGTTATGTAGTACTGCTTCATCAATATCTGGTTCTACATTTATTTATCTTGCAATACATGTTTTTGAAATGGGAGATATTTCAAGTAGAATATTGTTTGTTTATTTTTTTGCTGGCTTATTAGCTATGCCGCTTTGGATGTTTCTTTCATATAAAATTGGTAAACATAAAGTTTTATTTCTTTCCGCATTATTATGTTCAGTAATCTTATCTATATATATCCCTCTTTATTATCTAATTGATATATCTGAAGCTTTTTGGCTAGTTATGTTTTTGACGACTTTGTTTGGAGTCGGGTATGGCGCTCCCTTTACCCTAACTAGAGCAATGATGGCTGATATTGTTGATGCAGATGAACTTAGAAGTGGTGAAAAAAGACCCGCTTTATTTTTTGCAGTTTTAACAACATTGTCAAAATTTGGAAGCGCATTAGCAGTTGGATTAGTATATCTTTATCTTGAATCAATAGGATTCGGATCTGGAAAAGAAGTTACCGAAGGCATTAGGGAGTCTTTAGTATTTGCTTTTGCATTTTTTCCAATGTTATTTTATTTTTTGGCTTCATTAATTTGTATTGGTTATGAATTAACGCCCGAAAAACATAAAGATATTCAATTAGAGCTAGAAAAAAGAAACTAATTAATATTTAATTATAATCTAAATAGACCATGATTTGGGAGAATTAAGATGGGACCATTAGAAGGAATAAAAATTATCGATATATCAACAATTGTTTCAGGCCCTTTGGCAGCTTCGATGCTCGGAGATCAGGGTGCTGAGGTTATAAAAATTGAACCTCCATTTAGAGGAGAAAACGCTAGAGTTATGGGTCCTATAAAAGAAGGAAGTGGCGCCTTATTTGCAGTAGTTAATAGGTCAAAAAGAAGCTTAGCAATGGACTTAAAGCAAGAAGAGTCAAAAAAAATAATCTATAAATTAATTGAAACTGCTGATGTCATTATTGATAATTTTCGTCCTGGTGCATTAGAGAGACTAGGGTTGGATTATGATAGTATAAAAAAACAAAACCCAAAAATTATCCAAATGTCTATTACGGGATATGGAGAAACTGGACCTTATTCTAAAAGAAGAGTTTATGATCCACTTATTCAAGCTACTGCAGGAGTTTGTGATGCTCAATCAATCGAGGGTCAGCCCAAATATATGAAAACACTTATGTGCGATAAGATAACTTCACTTACTGCAGCTCAAGCTATGACAGCGGCATTATACAAAAGAGAAAAAACAAACAAAGGGCAAAGAGTAACATTATCTATGCTTGATACTGCTTTATACTTTATGTGGTCAGATTCAATGTACAATTATTCTTGGCATGGTGATGATTGGGCTCCGATGCCTAATATTGCTGATTTTTATGAACCAGTTAAAACAAAGGATGGTCATATTGCATTGGTGGCAATTAATGATAGCGAGTTTGCTGGCGTCCTTAAAGCTATTGGGAAAGAGGATCTTCTAAAGGATGAGAGATTTTCTACAACTGAAAATAGATTAATGAATGTAATGGAAATGCAAGAGATTTTATTAAATGCATATTCAGATTTTACCTCCGATGAACTAGTTAAGAGAATGGAAGAAAACGATGTACCGGCTGCTAAAATTAATAAAAGAGAAGAAATATTTTCAGATCCACAAGTTATCAATAATAATTCTGTTATCAACACAAAGAAAAATGGCGAAGATCTTTTAAAGGGACCAAAACCACCAGCCAATTTTCTTGATAATCAATGTGAAGAACCAAAATTTATGCCAGCTCTTGGCCAGCATTCATCAGAGATTCTTCAAGAATATGGATTTTCTAATGATGAAATTAATGAATTAATTGATAGTGAAGTTATTCAAGGAGATAAAGTTGGTTAGTTTAAGAGGAAGGATTTGGTTCTCACTTATAAATCGTGTATTAAAAAAATTAGATACAGTATTTGATATTGATAAATTAGATAATCAAAAGTTAGGCTCATCTTTTCCAAATTGGAAGAAAGCAGATTTTGTAGATATATCAGAATTCAAAATTGATAAATTAGATGTTCTTAGACTTAAAAATATTAATAATAAAAATAAAAAAACTCTTTTATATCTTCATGGAGGAGCTTATGTTGCATGCGGATCCGAAACTCATGGACCGTTAATAACCATGCTTTCTATGTACTCGCTGTCTGATGTTTATTTTCCAATTTATGGTTTAGCTCCAAAAAATCCATTTCCATGCGCTATTAACGATGCTCTTACCACATATAAATATTTACTCGATAATGAGGTTAGTGCTGATAAAATTTTTGTAGCAGGAGACTCTGCTGGCGGAGGTCTTACACTTGCTCTTTTACAAAAAATTAGAGAAGAAAATTTAGAAATGCCAGCATGTGTTGCTTTAATCTCTCCTTGGACAGATTTAACATTATCGGGAAAGTCCGTTGTTGATAGAGCAGAGAGAGACCCAATGATTAAACTCGATAGTAATTTTGATAAGATCATTGAAGCGTATGTTGGTAATGAGAGCACAAAAAATCCATTAATTTCTCCTATCTTTGCCGATCTGAATAATTTTCCACCTTTTCAAGTTCAAGTTGCCTCAGAAGAAGCAATTTATGATGATAGTACGAGATTAGTTGAACGTTTAAAAGAATTTGGAAATGACAAAGTAGAATTCATTGAATGGAAAGGTCTTTTCCATGTTTTCCAAGCATTTTGTATGGGTTTTTTAGCTATTCCTGAGGCAAAGAAGTCACTAAGAGAAATTGCCAAATTTTCAGAAAAATATATTAGCTGAGAATTTTTTTTACTGATTTACTAATATCTTCAATAGCTTTCTTTGTTATTTTAATGTCGAGTGGCCATGATATAAAGCCGTGTACGGCATTATCATATTCGATATGTTGAACATTATTTCCCGCTTCTTTAAGTTTAGAAACATAATCCCTTCCTTCATCCCTCAGAATATCACTTAGAATGGTTACTATATAACAGGGCGGTAAATTAGATAAATCTTCAGCTAAAATAGGTGAGACTCGCCAATCATTCCTCTCTTGCTCAGATGCTAGATAAAGTTCATAAAACCAATTCATAAGACTGCTTGATAAAATATATCCTTCAGCATTTTCTTTCCAGGATTCATTATCTTTTGATCCATCTATTACTGGATATAGAAGAATTTGGTAGATAATATTTAGATTAGTATCTTCACGCGCCATTATTGCTAGAACCGCAGCAATATTTCCTCCCGCACTGTCTCCGGCGACAATGATTTTTTTTGGATCAACAAATAATTCATTACAATTATCACTTATAAATTTAAGCGCTGAATAACTATCTTCTAAAGGTACAGGAAATTTAAAGTCTGGAGATAATCTATATTCAACTGAAAAAACACGACAACCAGAAGTATTGGCCAAATGTCTACATAAAATGTCATGACTATTTCTTGATCCAACTACCCATCCGCCCCCATGATAATAAACTATTGCAGGTAGTTTATCGTCATATTCGGCATCTTTAGGTAGATAATGATACATTGGTATTGGTCCAAAAGGACCATCAGCTCCAATCTCTACAACACAACCTACATCAGGTATTTCATCATCATCACCAGCGGTCCATGGAATTTGCCTTGCTTCATTTGGTGACATTTCTTCAATTTTTATATTTAGTTCATTAACTGCATCAAGCCTTTCTTGAACTTGCTTATCTAATTTATACTTAGTCATTTATCCCCCTCAGGCATCCTAATGTTATCAACTATTTCATAAACTTCAACTGGTGGTGGTTTTGTAATAGAGCAGATAAATATTGCAACTAAGAAATTAATCATCATTCCTATAACCCCAATACCTTCTGGAGATATTCCTAAAAACCAATGCTCTTGTGTATTATATTCCGGTGAAATAAACTTAAAAAACACTATATAAGAGGCAGTAAAAGTTAAACCAGATAACATACCGCATATTGCCCCATACTGATTCATTCTTTTAGAAAAAATACCCATAACTATCGCTGGGAATATAGATGCGGCTGCTAAGCCAAAAGCAAAAGCGACTACTTGAGCAACAAACGCCGGAGGATAAATTCCAAAAATACCAGCAATTATTATAGCTGTTGCAGCCGATACTCTTGCCAAAAGCAGTTCCTGTTTCTCAGTAATGGAAGGTTTTAATGTCTTTTTCATTAGATCATGGCTGACAGCCGAGGATATCACAAGCAGTAAACCTGCAGCAGTTGAGAGAGCCGCTGCAAGAGCACCTGCAGCAACGAGCGCAATTACCCAATTAGGTAATTTTGCAATTTCTGGATTTGCTAAAACCATTATATCTCTATCAATATATATTTCATTTTCATTTGATGTTGGATTGTTAAGAACTAATCTTTGGTTATGTTTTCCTCGTTCAGGAGAGAATTGTGGCTTTGTTTTTTCTAGTGCATTTCCTGATCGATATTGAATAATTCCATCTTTATTTTTATCTATCCAAGAAATTAACCCAATATCTTCCCAGTTTTTAAACCAGTTAGGTGTATCTGTATAAGCTGTATTATCAACAGTATTAATAAAATTTAACCGAGCAAATGAAGATACTGCTGGAGCTGTTAAATATAAAATTGCTATAAAAAGTAGTGCCCAGCCAGCAGATGTCCTTGCGTCTTTAACTCTTGGAACTGTAAAAAAACGAACTATCACGTGAGGAAGGCCTGCAGTACCAACCATTAATGCTGCAGTTATACAAAAAATATCAATTTTCGACTTATTAAAATCGGTATATGAGTTAAACCCAATATCATTTAGAACTAGGTTGAGCTTATCCAGTAAATATATGTCTTCGGTAAGAAGTTTAGAGCCAAATCCTAATTGTGGTATAGGGTTCCCAGTCATTAATATTGAAATAAAAATAGCTGGCACCATATAAGCAAATATTAAAACACAATATTGAGCAACTTGAGTATAAGTAATACCTTTCATGCCACCTAAAACAGCATAAATAAAAACAATTGCCATACCTATTATCACACCAGTGTTAATATCAACTTCTAGGAATCTAGAAAACACAATCCCAACGCCACGCATTTGACCAGCTATGTATGTGAAAGAAATAAATATAAGGCAAATTACAGCTACTAATCTTGCTATATTTGAATAATATCTATCACCTATAAAATCGGGAACAGTAAATTTGCCGAATTTTCTTAAATAAGGCGCTAACAAAAGAGCTAGCAATACATAACCCCCTGTCCAGCCCATTAGGTAAACTGAACCATCTCTTCCCATGAATGAGATTATTCCGGCCATAGATATAAATGATGCGGCTGACATCCAATCTGCTGCAGTAGCCATTCCATTAGCAATAGGGTGAACTCCACCTCCTGCAACATAAAATTCGCCAGTTGACGATGCTCTAGACCAAAGAGCTATTGCGATATATAAGGCAAAGGCTGCACCAACTATTATGTATGTTAATAATTGAACATCCATATTTAGTCTTCGCTAACTTCAAATTTTTTATCCAATCTATTCATTAAGAAGCAATAAATAACTATTAAGAGGACAAAAATAATTATAGATCCTTGCTGCGCGAACCAGAAACCAAGTTCAAATCCACCAATTTTTATTTTATCTAAAAAATCAGAAAAAATAATTCCTGCACCAAAAGATGAGATAAACCAAATAGAAAGCAATATTGAAACAATTTTAAGATTAGCCTTCCAGTAAGAATATTTATTCATTTTTTCTTTATTCATTTTTAATTATGACATCACATAAGGTATTAAGAAAACAGAAATTAATGCAATTATGATAATACCAATAATATTTAATGCAACACCACTGATCATCATTGATCTTATACTTATAAAACCAGAACCATAAACTATTAGATTTGGTGGAGTTGCAACTGGAAGCATAAAAGCACAACTTGCCGCTAAAGTTATTGAGGCACCAAACATTATTGGATCTTCACCTAGACCAATTGCTAAAGCAGCAATAACAGGTAAGAAAACACTTGTTGTAGCAATGTTAGATGTTAATTCAGTAAGAAAAACAATTAATGTTACCGCGGCAAATATTAAAGCTATAAGTCCTAATACGCCAAATGGCTCTAAACCATTTCCTAGCCATGCAGCTAATCCAGTGGAAGCGACAGCATTTGCTAGGCTTAAACCTCCGCCAAAAAGAATTAGAAGATTCCAAGGAACTTTCTGAGCATTTTCCCAATCCATTAATTTACCATCTTTACTGCCATCTGAAACAAGGAACAGCATTATTGCTGAAATCATTGCTATAACATGATCTGTTAAATTATTAAGGAAGGGGATTAATTGAATTAAATCCCTAAACATCCACGATAGTGCAGTTAGAGAAAAAATTATTGCTACTCTTTTTTCAGGAATTGTCATGGGTCCTAATTTTTTGTATTGGTTTTGGAGATGAATAGCTGTATCACCACCTTTCAAAAAATCTGTTGAATAAACAATTTTTGATAAAGTTATCCATGAAAGCGGGAGTAAGAGAAGCACAACTGGTAACCCAATTGTCATCCATGTTCTAAAACTAATTTCAACACCATAATTGGTTTCAATAAAGCTAGCAAAAATTGCATTAGGAGCAGTACCCACTAATGTTGCCATACCACCAATACTTGCTGCATGAGCAATACCTAAAAGGAGAGCTTTTGCAAAATCAGAGTTTCCATCTGTAATTTGATTTTGCTCATTAATTATATGAGCGACGGAAATACCTATCGGAAGCAACATTAATGTTGTTGAGGTATTCATCATCCACATGGATAAAAAAGCACTTACAAACATAAAGCCAGCTATTAAACTCGGCCCACTTCTACCTGCAAAACGTAAAATATTCAGAGCTATGCGCTCATGAAGATTGGACTTTTGGATGCTTAAAGCAAGAATAAAACCGCCCAGAAATAAGAAAATATTTTTGTTTGCATATGGAATTGCTGTATCGGCAAATGAAGAAACGCCAAGTAATGGAAAAAAAACTAGTGGAAATAATGCTGTTACAAATAATGGAATGGCTTCGGATGCCCATAATACAGCAATTAAAACACCGACAGCTGCAACATACCATGCTTCAGAACTTAATCCATCAGGTTTTGGTGATAGGATAATAACTAAAAATAAAGTTAAACCTACAAAAAGACCGGTATTTATATTAGGAAAAATATTTCTCATTTCTATAACTATTAATAAAGTAATTTATGCATAAAAATTTAAATATAAAAGGATAGAATTTAAATTATATTTATGATTAAGTTCAATTTAAATTTGTATTTGCAAAGGGGTAATTTATGGGAAATCAGATAATTAATAGAATGCTAAAACTTAAATCCAGGCCAATGATGGACGATGTTTCATCTGAAAACTTTGAACTTGTTGAAGAAGAGGTTAGAGACATTGAAGAGGGTGAAATCTTAGTAAAAAATCTTTATCTATCATTTGATCCTACCCAAAGAGGATGGTTAAATGATGTTCCATCATATATACCACCTGTTCAAATTGGTGAGGTAATGAGAGCAGGTTCTGTTGGAAAAGTTATTGAGTCCAAAAATCAAAATTTTTCTGAAGATGATATTGTTCAAGGTTCTTTTGGCTGGCAAGAATATGCTATTTCTGGTGAAGGATCAGGTTTCATGCCTCCACAAAAACTTCATGAAGGTATATCTCCTACATCTGCTTTAAGTATTTATGGAATAACAGGTTTAACAGCTTATTTTGGAATGCTTGATATAGGTAAGCCAGAACAAAATGACACTGTTCTTGTGTCGGGTGCAGCAGGAGCAACAGGCTCAGTAGCTGGACAAATAGCAAAAATTAAAGGGGCAACAAATATAATAGGAATTGCCGGAGGCCCTGAAAAATGCAAATGGGTTGTTGAAGAAGCTGGTTTTGATAGCTGTATAGATTATAAAAATGAAGATGTAGCTAAAAGAGTTACCGAATTAGCTCCAAATGGCCTAAATATTTACTTTGATAATGTTGGTGGCTCTATATTAGAAACAGCACTTGCTAATATTGCTCAAAAAGCAAGAGTGGTTATGTGCGGTGGAATTTCTTCGGGTTATACTATGGAAAGATTAGCCCCGGGCCCTTCTACGATCTTTAATCTAATTATTCAAAGAGCAAAAATGGAAGGTTTTATCGTTATTGATTATGCTGAAAAATTTCCACATGCGGTTATGGAGTTAGCAGGATGGGTCGCTGAAGGAAAAATTAATTATAAAGAAGATATCGCAGAAGGACTTGAAAATTGTCCAGATACTTTAGCTAATTTGTTTAAAGGTAAGAATTTTGGGAAACAACTTCTTAAATTATCAGATTAAATTATTAAGATAAATTCCCAAACTTTTCTATTGTTGCATAGAATTCACTTATTGTTTCGTTAATAATATCTTTTACTGGCTTTTCTTTTTCTATTCGTCCAGCTACTTGACCCGTTAGAGCAATTGAAGATTCCATATCTCCACCAAAATAAAGGTCTAGAGCTGTACCAAATTCTTGCATAGCATTAACATCATCATTCTTTTCAAGTTTATTTGTTTTATCTGTTCTTAAAGCTCTTAGTGCAGGACTTGAAAATCTATTCAACAGAACAGTGGATTGATCATCTGCTGACATTATTGCGTTTTTCCAATTTTCATGAACGGGAGATTCTTTTGAAGAGACCATTCTTGTACCCATTTGTATTCCTTGTGCTCCTAATGAAAATGCAGCAGCCATAGTCTTGCCATCAACAAAACCTCCAGCTGCAATTACAGGAACATTAACTTTTGAACAAACTAAAGGAAGAAGAACCATTGAAGCAACGCCATTAGGACTTTTAAAACCTCCACCTTCAAAACCCTCGACGACTAGACCATCCACACCTGCTTCAATAGCTTTTAATGCTGCAGAAAGTGAAGGCACCACATGAAAAACAGTTAAGCCAGCTTCTTTTAATTCACTGCAATATTTATTTGGATCCCCAGCAGAGGTTGTTACGAATTTAACACCTTGATCTATAATAAAATTGACTATATCTGGATCTCTTACAAATGCTTGCGCAATATTCACACCAAACGGCTTCTTTGTTTTTTCGCGCATAAGTTTAATTTCCTCTCTTATGACATCTAATTCTCCAGAAGATGTTTCTATTATTCCTAAACCTCCTGCTTCTGAAACAGCCGAGGCTAACTGTGAACGAGCAATCCAACCCATTGGCGCTTGAATAATTGGATAATCAATATTTAAAATTTCAGTTAAATTATTTTTTATTGGTTTCATCATAAGTTATGTAAAATTTAATTTTTGACATAAATTCTGTCAATATTTTATACTTTTTAGCATGTTAATAAATATACGCAATTATCTTCAAAACAAATTTTTATCTAGAGCACGAAATAAACTAATGATGAATTGGTCTAACGAAAAATTATTAATTCATGAAAGGAAAAAAAGAGAGAAGATAAGAGTTTCTGAAAATAGATCACATAAGGTATTTTATTATCATCAGGTTGATGATCCTTATTCTATTTTGGTTCTTCCAATACTGGAGAAGCTTAAAAGTTGTTATCAAGTTGATTTAGAATGTATCTTAGTTGGCAGCCCTCCAGAACAAACTGTTCCTGAGCCAAGCATGTTCAAAATTCATTGCTTAAATGATGTAAGGAATATTGCTCCTTGGTATGGACAAGATAAAAAAATTTTAAATTACCCCTTAAAAAATGAAATAGATTTAGCTAATAAAATTCTTTCAAATTGTGAACAAGGTAGATTTATTCAGATAGCCTTAGATATAATGGATAATTTATGGATTGAGAAAAGTAAAAGCCTTGAAACAATATATAAAGAAAACTTTAATTCACTAAATGAAATAAACACCACAATAGAAAAAGGAAATAAATTTAGAAAAGGCAATGGATATTATAGCAGTTCATCATTTTATTATGAGGGCGAAAGCTATTGGGGAGTCGATAGATTAAACCATCTTGAGGATAGATTAATAGATTTAGGTCTTAAGAGGATAGATAAAGATGAATACATTATTAATAAAAAATCTAATAAAAATTATATTTCAAATCAGACTAATAAATTAAATTTAACTATATATCCTTCATTAAACAGCCCATATACATACATATGTTTTCCTAGAGTAAGGAATATAATAGAGAAATATCCTGTAAATATAATAACTAAACCAGTGCTTCCTATGCTTATGAGAGGTATGCATATACCTCGCTATAAAGGTAAATATATTTTAGGAGATGCAGCCAGAGAGGGTAGAATTAATAATATTTATTTTAATAGAATTTACTCTCCTTTAGGTAAACCAGCAGAATTAGCTTATTCACTATTCCCAATAATTAATGCTCATAATAAAGGTTTTTCATATATTGAGGAATTAACAATCGCTTCTTTTCATAATGGCGTTAATATTGGAAATAAAGCATTTCTAAAAAAGTTAGTCATAGAGTTAGATCTTTCATGGGATGAAATTAAAAAAGATCTTGGTAAAAGAAAATGGAAGAAAGTTTTAGATGAAAATCTAAATGAAATGTATGAAGGAAATTGCTGGGGAGTTCCCTCTTTTAAAATTACCGATGAAAATTATGGAAATCCATTTTATCAATGGGGACAAGATAGACTCTGGTTGATTGAAGAAGAAATCAAAAAAAGATTAAATTAACCACCTGTTACAGACATATGTCTTTCTATTTTAGTATTTTTTATTTTTGGTTTGATTGAGAATTCATGTTTTTCCGGCTTTATTCTCATAGCAAGGTTTATAGCAGCATCTAATTTATTATAATCTTTAGATCTTAATATTGATTTAAAATCAATTTTATCATTTTGCCCTAAACACATATATAACATACCTGTGCAGGTAACCCTTATTCTGTTGCAAGAACTACAAAAATTATTTGAAAGAGGCGTAATAAAGCCAATATTTTTTCCTGTTTCTTTAACCTTATAATAATCTGAAGGGCCAGATGTTGTATAAGATGATTTCGTTAGAGTAAACTTCTTTTCAATTATTTTTCTCATTTCATTAATAGAAAAAAATTGGTCATAACGATCGCTATCAATATCTCCTAAAGGCATAGTTTCAATTAAACTGATATCCATTCCATTTTTATGTGACCAATAAATTAACTCAGGAATTTCATCAATATTACTGTCTTTAAGTACAACCGTATTTATCTTTAATTTAAAATTATACTTCTTAGCCTCATCAATGCCTCTTAAAACTTTTTTTAAGTTTTTCCTTCTAGTAATTTTTTCGAAAGTTTCCTCATTTAGTGTATCGAGAGATATATTTATTCTATCAATTCCGGAGTTTTTTAGCTCCCTACTATAATCTTCTAAAAGAGTGCCGTTAGTTGTAAGTGTAATTTCATCAAGCATATTTATATTTTTGAAACTTTTAAGATTATTAATAAATTCTAATATGCCTTTTCTTACGAGAGGTTCACCGCCAGTAATTCTTATTTTTTTAATGCCCCTTGAAATAAAATGCTCACATAATTCATACATCTCATCAAATGACAAAATATCCTTTTTACTCATAAATTTCATTTTTTCAGGCATGCAATATGTGCATCTTAAATTACATCTATCGGTAACTGATATTCTTAGGTAATCAATTTTTCTACCATAATTATCTATCAAAATATTATCTATGCTAGGAATTTTTAACATAAATAATGTTATAATATAAAAAGATACTAATGTAGGAAAAAATTTAAAAATGCAGATTTCTGTAGTTATATTGACTATATGCAATATTCATGCCATTTATATAAAATAAGGTAAATTATGGTAAAAATTTCTTTAGTTCAAAATATCAAACAAAGTCAAAAAATGACTTTGACTCCTCAATTGCTTAAAGCAATTAAACTTTTAGAGTTAAATAATATTGATCTTGATGATTATCTTCAGCAAGAGATCCTTGACAACCCTCTTTTAGAAAAAGCAGGTGATGATGAGAGTTTAAAAGACAACATAAATGACAATGATAAAAATTTATCTTCTCAGGATAAATTAGAAATCTCATTCTCGCATAATGAAGATTTAGAAGGAAGTCCATCGTTTGACACAGCTAATCTTTATGAATCATCATCAACATCAATAGATAATATTATTGAGGAAACACTAGAATCTAAAAACAGTTTATATCAAATAATTACTGATCAAATAAATATATCTTTTCAAAATAAGATTGATAGATTGATTGCTTTATCAATACTTGGATTTATTGAACCTAATGGATATTTGAAAGTGTCTACAAAAGAGCTTTCAATAGATCTAAATATTGACTTATTACGCATTGAGAAAATTCTAAAGGTTTTGAAGTCATTTGAACCATTAGGTGTTTTTTCAAATGATCTTGAAGAATTTTTAACTCTACAATTAAAATCACAAAATTTATTAGATAGTGATTTAAAGCTTCTATTAAGAAACTTAACGATCCTTGCTAATGAGAATATTTTTTCAATATCAAGGAAACTTAAAATTGATAAAGAAAAATTAATAGATAGTTTAGACATTTTAAAAAGATGTAGCCCTTCCCCTATTGATACAGATAGTGATTTAATTTCACATATTAATTCTCCTGATATTATTGTAGAAAAAGATAAGAATGAATGGATCGTGTCTCTTAATGAAGAAACTTTACCTAAAGTAATTTTATTAACTGGGTATTGGGAAGAGTTATCAAGAAAAAAATTATCAAAAGAAGATAAAAAGTATTTGTCTAAAAATTTCCTAGCTGGCAAGGGATTAGTCAAAGCTCTAGAACAAAGAGCTTCAACTATCTTAAAGGTTGCAAAAGAAATTATTAAGAAGCAAGATAAGTTTCTTGATGATGGTATTATGGGCTTGAGGCCTCTAAAATTAAAGGATATTGCAGAGGAACTCGATATTCATGAGAGTACAGTATCAAGAATAACTAATTCTAAGACCATTTATACACCTCGAGGCACTTATGATTTGAAATTCTTTTTTTCTAAATCTCTTAACACATTATCTAATGATGACGGATTATCTTCAAAGGTTGTAAAAGAAAAAATTATTCAACTAATTAATAATGAAGAAAAAATATTATCAGATAATAAATTGTCTAAATTACTAAAGGAAGAAGGCATTAATGTTGCTAGGAGAACTGTTGCTAAATACAGAGAAGAAATGACACTTCCTCCATCTCATCAAAGGAAAAGATTGAAACAGTTAGCTGTTTAAGTTCTGATAATTTTTTTATTTTCTAGTTTCTCTATTTCGGTTTTATCGTAATTTAACTCTTCAAGAATTTGTCTTGTGTGTTCTCCAATTTCAGGGGCGGTTTGAGGTTTTCTTTTCTTTTCATTTTTCATAAAAATTGGACTATCAACAGTTAGTAGATCTTCTTTATCAGTGAATTTAGTAAAAAATTCGTTATCAGCTATTTGTTGATCATTAATATGATCATACGGCTCAGAGATTGATCCAAATGTTACACCGGATTTTTCAAAAAGTTCTTTAAGTTGCCCCCAATCCTTTGAAAGAAATTCTTCATCTAAAATTTTCATTAATTCCAAAGAGTTTTTAGCTCGACCTTCTCTTGTATTAAAACGTTTATCATTATTAACATCTTCTCGCTTTAAACATCTAAGTAAAAGAGGCCATTCTCTCTCTTCATTTAACATTACGAGAATAAACCATCTGCCGTCCTTGCATTTATATTTTTCTGCTAAAGCTCCTTTTGTTCCTCTTCCAGTATTTTCTACAAATTTTGCACCACATAATGCAGCTTGATTATATATGCCATTTGACCAGAGCCCGTTAGCCATTAAAGATGAAGAAACTTCTGAACCTTCACCAGTTATCTCTCTTTTATATAATGCCATCATTATTGCTCCAAAGAGTGCTGAGGCAGTAGGGTGATCTCCCATTCCTGGAGTTGAAGAACTTGGTTCTGAATTTGAATTATTTCTAACCGCGTGCATTAGCCCTGACCTTGCCCACCATGCCGTTGCATCATATCCCGTCTTATCTTTTTCGCGTCCTTTTTCGCCATATGGGGATAAAGATGCATATATTAGTTTTTTATTTTCTTCTAATATATCCTCAGAGTTTATTTTTAATTTAGTTCTAATTGGAAATGGATAATTAGTTATAAATATATCTGCTTTTTTTATTAATTTGTGAAGAATGACATGAGCTTCTTTGAATTTAAGGTTTAGCGCTAGGCTTTCTTTATTTCGACTGGTTAATATCCATGGATAGTTTTCATCGCTTTCCGGCAAACCTGGTAAGCGAAGTAAACTTCTGTAAGAATCGCCAATATCTGGGGATTCTATTTTGATTACTCTAGCCCCAAAATCAGACAATATTGTAGCTGCTGCAGGGCCTGCTATATAGCTAGCACAATCAATAACTGTAATTTTTTCTAATAAGTGATCCATTTTTTTTGAATAAATGATAAATTTTTTTTACAATTTATGCAATTAAACCTTTATAAAGGCCTTTAGTTATTAAGAGAAAGAAATGACTGATAAAATTAAACCAAATTCATATGCAGCCTTAGATGCTGCACATCATTTTCATCCTTATTCTAATGCTAAAAGAATTGAAAATCAGGGGCCAATGGTTATTGCAAAAGGTAAGGGAATAAAGGTTTGGGATGACCAAGGCAACGAATACATTGAAGCTATGGCAGGTTTATGGTCAGTAGCAGTTGGGTTTGGCGAAGAAAGACTTGTTGAGGCAGCAAAAAAGCAACTTGAAACATTACCTTATTATCATTCATTTACTCATAAATCCCATCCCGCAGTTGCTGAGCTTTCGCAAAAATTAACTGAAATTGTTGGTTTAAATATGACTCATGCTCATTATACAAATTCTGGATCTGAAGCAAATGACTCTGCTATGAAGATGATATGGTATTACAACAATGCTTTGAATAGACCTGAAAAGAAAAAAATTATATCAAGATTTAAGGCATATCATGGAATAACAATAGCATCAGGTAGTCTTACTGGTATTCCTTTGATGCATAATGATTTTGATTTACCAATTAAACAGGTTCTTCATACTAGATGTCCTCATTATTGGAGAGAAGGTCAAGAAGGCGAAACTGAAGAAGAGTTTGCTACTAGATGTGCAAATGAATTAGAGGATCTAATTATTAAAGAGGGACCAGAAACTGTTGCAGCTTTTTTTGGTGAACCTGTAATGGGTGCTGGAGGATTAATTGTACCTCCAAAAACATATTGGAAGAAGATTCAAGAAGTATGTAAGAAATACGATATTTTGATTGTTGCAGATGAAGTTATTAATGGTTTTGGTAGGACGGGAAAGAGATTCGCGTGTGAACTTTATGAGATAGAGCCAGATCTAATAATTCTATCAAAACAAATTACATCAAATTATATACCAATGGGCGTAGTTCTGATGACAGATAAAATGTATGAACCTATTGCTGAAAATACTGTAAAAAACAATCTTTATGGAAGTGGTTTTACTTCTGCTGGACATCCTGTTGCATGCGCAGTTGCTCTTGAAAACATTAAAATTCTTGAAGAAGAAGGCCTTATGGAAAGGGTTCCATCTTTAGAGCCAGTTTTCCAGGAAAGACTAAAGAATCTTGAAAAGAAAGAATTAGTTGGAGAAGCAAGAGGCGTAGGTTTAATGGGTGCAGTAGAATTAGTTAAAGACAAGGAAACTTCTATTCCTTTTGATCCTATAGGAAGTGCAGGCCCTGTTTTAGCTGAAATTGGCCATAGTGAAGGTATAATTTTGAGAGCTATTGGAGATGTATTAGCTGTTTGTCCGCCCCTAATTATTAAAGAGAATGAAATTCATGAGTTGTTTGATAGATTTGAAAATACTCTTGATAAAGGACTTCAGGCAGTTAAGTAATTAAAAAACTTCAAGAATAATTTTTCCAATATTGTTGTTATTTTCCATTATTTCATGTGCTTTATCTGCTTCTTTAATCGATAACTTTTTATAAATAATAGGTTTGATCATTTTTTTTTCGAAATGATCCCAAATATTTTCTTGTAACGCGTTCATCACTTTGCCTTTTACCTCAATTGATCTTGATCTAATTGTCGATCCAATAATTTTTTGTCTTTTCATTAATAGATGACCAATATTTATCTTTCCATTAACTCCGCCTAAAATTCCAATAATTATTAATCTTCCATCAATAGCTAGATTATTTAAGTTTTCTTCAAAATAATTCCCACCAACAGGATCGAGTATAATATCTAACCCAGAAGGGCAATGGTCTTTAAAGGTTTTAAATGAATTTCCTAATCTAACAGTGCCAGCGCTAGAACCAAGATCTATACAGAATTTAACTTTTTCTTCACTTCCAGCGGTTATAAATGACTCACATTGAAAAATATTACAAAGTTGAATTCCTGCAGTTCCTATTCCACTTGCTCCAGCATGAAATAAAACTTTTTCACCCTTTTTTAAATTACCTTCCATAAACAAATTCAACCAACAAGTTGCAAAAACTTCTGGTATAGCCGCACCATCACTTAAGTTTATATTTTTAGGAAGAGGAAGAGTTTGAACTTCGGGACATGAAACATACTCTGCATATCCACCTCCAGCAAGTAATGCAACAACTTCATCACCTACTTTTCTGTTAACAACATTTCTCCCTATTTCTTGAATGATCCCGCTGCATTCAAGTCCAAGAATTTCACTTGCTCCAGGAGGAGCAGGGTATAGGCCTGCTCTTTGAGCAAGGTCTGCTCTATTAACAGCAGTGGCTTTAACTTTAATAATGACTTCATTATCTTTACAATCTGGATCTTCATTATCTACCCAGTTGAGTTTGTTTTCATTTATTACAATTGCTTTCATGAATTTATTTATTTTGTCTATTTTCTATTAATTCATCGACAACCATAGGTTCGGCTAGCGTTGATGTATCACCTAATTCTGAATATTCATTTTCAGCGATTTTTCTTAAGATACGACGCATGATTTTTCCTGATCTTGTTTTTGGTAAATTTGGTGCAAATTGAATTAAATCTGGGCTAGCTATTGGACCGATTTCTTTTCTTACCCAGTTTATTAACTCTTTTCTAATTTCTTCGTTACCGCTTTCTCCAGCATTAAGAGTTACATACGCATAAATTCCTTGACCTTTAATTTCATGAGGAAAACCTACAACTGCGGCTTCAGATACTTTTCCATGTGAAACTAGGGCGCTTTCTACTTCAGCTGTCCCCATTCTATGACCAGAAACATTTATAACATCATCTACTCTTCCGGTTATCCAATAATAGCCGTCTTCGTCTCTTTTACACCCATCTCCGGTGAAATAGTAACCATCATATTGACTAAAATAAGTTTCAATAAACCTTTTATGATCCCCATAAACAGTTCGCATTTGTCCAGGCCAACTATCAGCTATACATAAATTTCCTTCATTTTCTCCTTCTAAAATATTTCCTTCAGAGTCTAGGAGTGCAGGTCTTACGCCTGGCAGAGGTTTTGAGGCTGATCCTGGTTTTAAATCTGTAGCACCAGGTAAAGGCGAGATTAATGTTGCCCCAGTTTCTGTTTGCCACCAAGTATCAACTATTGGGCATTTTTTTTCTCCCACTATATTAAAATACCACATCCAAGCTTCTGGATTAATCGGTTCTCCAACAGTACCAAGTAATCGTATACTTTTTCTACTAGTTGATTTGACTGGTGCGTCTCCTTCTTTCATAAGAGCTCTTATTGCTGTTGGAGCAGTATAAAAAATATTAACACTATGTTTATCGCATATTTCCCAAAACCTTGAATTAGATGGGTAATTTGGGACTCCTTCAAACATTAAGGTAGTGGCTCCATTAGCTAGAGGTCCATAAACTATATAAGAATGTCCAGTTACCCAGCCAACATCAGCAGTGCACCAATAAATATCCTTATCATGGTAATCAAAAATTATTTCATGAGTGTATGATGCATAGACTATATAACCACCGGTTGTATGAAGAACGCCTTTGGGTTTACCTGTTGAGCCGCTAGTATAAAGAATAAAAAGTGGATCTTCTGCATTCATTTCTTCAGGAGGGCATTCATCACCAACAAGTTCTACTGCCTCATGATACCAAACATCTCTATCTTCTTTCATTTCAATGTCTCCACCAGTTCTTTTAACAACAAAGACATTTTTTACATCTGGGCATTGCTCAAGAGCTTTATCCGAATTAACTTTTAGTGGTACAATTTTACCACCCCTTATTCCTTCATCAGCAGTTATTAAGAATTTAGAATCACAGTCAAGTATTCTGCCAGCAAGTGCATCAGGAGAAAAACCTCCAAAAACAACAGAGTGAATTGCTCCAATTCTTGAACAAGCTAACATTGCATATGCAGCTTCAGGTATCATTGGCATATATATTGTAACTCTATCACCTTTTTGAACACCAAAGTATTTCATCATATTTGCAAATTTAGAAACATTTTGGTGTAATTCTTTGTATGTAATTTTCTTTGACTCGTTTGGATCATCGCCTTCCCAAATAATCGCAATTTGATCAGATTTATCCAATAAATGTCTGTCGATACAATTATAACTTGCATTCAAGGTTCCATCATAAAACCATTTAATATTTACATCGTTATTGGACCATGTCACATCTTTGATCTTCGTATAAGGGTTTATCCAGTTTATTCTTTTTCCCTCTTTTTCCCAAAAGGCCTCAGGGTTATCCGAAGCAAATTTATAAGCCTCTTCATATTTATCTTTGGTTAAATGAGCACTATCTTTGAAATTTTCAAATACTGGTATTTTGATATTATTAGACATTTTAAAATTATAATTCTTCATTAAGTAATTTAATTACACCTGAGAAATCTAAATTATCAGTTCCATTCTTTTCCATTTCTTCATAAATAGCAGTAGCCTTTTCACCTAAAGGTGTTCTTGAATTTGAAAAAGAAGATGCTTCTTGTGATAATCTAAGATCTTTCAACATCAAGGCAGCAGAAAATCCAGGTTTATAGTCATTATTTGCCGGGCTAGTTGGAACTGGGCCAGGAACAGGACAATAGCTTGTCATCGACCAACATTGACCTGATGCCGTAGAGGCAATATCAAAAAAAGTAGATGCATCTAAACCCAAATTTTTTGCAAGATTAAAGGCCTCAGAAGTTCCAATCATTGATATCGCTAAAAGCATATTATTTGCTATTTTTGCTACCTGTCCATTTCCTGCTTGGCCAGCATGAATAACATTTCCACCCATAATATCTAGAAATTCTTTTGCCTTATTAAATGCATCGGTGTCTCCACCAACCATAAAAGTTAGTGTTCCTGCTTCTGCACCAGTAACACCTCCAGAAACAGGCGCATCAAGCATTTTTAGATTATTTTCGTTTGCACATTTTTCAACTTCACGGGAAGTCTCAACATCTATTGTTGATGAATCAATTAGAAGTAAATCAGTACCAGCATTTTTTATAATTCCATCATCACCCATATAAATTGTTTTTACATGTTTTCCTGACGGAAGCATTGTTATTGCTGTATCAGATTTTTTTAACGCGCTAGGTATATTTTCCTCTTTATTTCCACCTGCGGCAATAAATTGATTCATTTGTTCCTCAGAAAGATCGAAGCCATAAACTGTGTGTCCAGCCTTAATCAGGTTCTTTGCCATAGGAAGCCCCATATTTCCTAGACCTATAAAAGTTACATTTGCCATATTTACCTCGTATTAAAATTTAACTCATTGTTTTCTAAATCCTTGAAAAACTCATCTATGATTTCATCTGAAATTTCTTCAATATTTTCTGGCTTCCATAAAGGTTTATTGTCTTTATCTATTATGAGAGCCCTCACACCTTCATAAAAGTCATGATCAGACATAACCTTTGAAACCATTCTATATTCCATTCTCATGCAATCTTCAAAATCTAATTCTGATCCATTTTTTATTTGTCTAAAAGTAATTTTAAGAGATGTTGGTGATTTAGATTTTAATAAGCTAAGATTTTTTTGAGCAAAATCAGATTGATCATTCTCTAATTTTTTAATAATTTCTTCAAGGCTATCTCCAGAAAAAAGTTTATTAATTTCTTCAAAATTATTTTTAAGATCTGAGTTAATATCATTAGAATGAAATGATGAAAGAATTTCAGTTGGTGAAGAGCCTTCAGATAATTTATTAAATATCTCGTTATAGTTTTCTGACTCAATATAATATTCTGCAATACCCAGTTCAATTGCATCAGATGATTTAATGCGACTTCCTGTTAAAGCTAGATACATACCAACATTATTTTTTAATCTAGATAGAAAAAAACTTCCTCCAACATCTGGAAATAGCCCAATCCCTGTTTCAGGCATTGCAAATGAGTAATTTTCTCCAGCTACTCTAAAAGCGCCATGCACCGAAACACCAACGCCTCCACCCATAACAATGCCATTAACGAATGATATGTATGGCTTAGAGTATGATTTTATTAGTTGATTGAGTTGGTATTCTTCATAATAAAAACCAGTAGCTTTTTTATCATTACTTTTTCCCCAATCATAAAGCGCCCTTATGTCTCCGCCAGCACAAAATGCTTTATCACCAACTGCGTTGACTGCTACAGTTTTGATTTCATCATCTTTCTCCCAAATTTTAAGTTTTGGATGAATTTCCCTTACCATTTTTAATGTTAATGCGTTTAATGCGTCTGGCCTATTAAGTGTAACAAGACCTAAAGAACCTTTTTTTTCAAAAAAGACTTCTTCAACGTTCATTTATTTTCCTTGAGTATTTCTCTAGCTATGATAACCCTCATGATCTCATTAGTTCCTTCAAGAATTTGGTGTACTCTTAAATCTCTAAGGTTTCTTTCCAGAGGATAATCTTTCAAATAACCGTAACCCCCATGAATTTGTAGTGCTTCATTCACAATGTTAAAGCCCGCATCAGTAACAAATCTTTTTGCCATAGCTGCGGCTTTTGTTTTATCAGATGTATTATCATCAACTTTTGTTGCAGCTTCTCTCAAGATTAATCTTGAGGCCTCTAATTCAGTACACATATCTGCTAATTTAAATTGGAGAGCTTGAAATTCTTGTAATTTTTTTCCAAATTGTTCTCTTTCACCAACATATTGAACAGCTTTTTCATATGCCGATTGTGCTGTACCAAGAGAGCAGGCAGCGATATTAAGCCTACCTCCATCTAAGCCCATCATTGCAATTTTAAAGCCATCACCCTCCTGTCCGATAAGGTTCTCCACAGGAACCTTACAATCTTCAAAAATTACTTGAGATGTAGGTTGAGAATTCCAACCCATTTTCTTTTCTTGTCCACCAAATGAAAGGCCTTCACTATCTTTTTCTATAACAAGGGTCGAGATTGAGTTTTCATCAGTTTTGACCATTGTAACATATATATCTGAAAAACCTCCGCCAGAAATAAACGATTTCGTTCCATTTAGAATATAATAGTCTCCAGATTTCTTCGCTTTTGTCCTTAAACCACCGGCATCTGATCCTGCACCTGGCTCAGTTAAACAATATGAACTTATTTTTTTCATTAAACAAAGATCAGGAACAAAACGCTCCTTTAACTCCTGACTGCCAAAATTATCTATCATCCATGTTGCCATATTATGTATAGATAAAAATGCAGCTGTAGATGTGCAGCCTTGACTAAGACCTTCAAAAATTAATGTTGAGTCTAACCTTGATAATCCTGATCCACCTAAGTCTGGAGAAACATAAATGCCCGCAAAACCTAACTGTGCTAATTCATGCAATGTCTCAACAGGAAGGATCTTTTCTTCATCCCATTTTTCTGCATGAGGTGCCATTTTTTCAATTGCAAAATTTTTTGCAACATCATAAAAGGCTATTTGTTCTTCAGATAGTTTCATTTTTCTCTATTGCATTTCTAAATACTAGATAAAGTATCACTCAATTATAATAAATTCAGTTAAATTTAATGACTTTTTGAAAATAATTAAATTAACTAATTTTATTCATAACATCACCGAAGAGCTCTTCATCTGAAATTAATTCTTTGGTTTGAGATAATGGTTTTGATACCCATGTTTCATTAATTAAATCTCTCCAGGAAATATTATTATTGGTTCCATTTCCGCCCCAAGAACCACATCCTAATGAAAATGTTTGTCTCATTCCATTCCATAAGTTTCCACTATTTGATGCTGCCTGAGGTTGATTAACCATAACTCTTGATGTCTTAGTAATATTAGCAAGTTTCATTATATTTTCATCGCTACTTGAATAAATACCACAAGAATGTCCTTGTCCCTGGTACGATTGAATATTGTTAGTAAGTTCAATGGCATGATCTATATCATTTGCTTTATATAATGCCATTACTACCGATAACTTTTCACCTGAAAATAAATTTTCGGGTCCCCATCCATCTTCAGGAACAATTATAAATTCGGTATTTTCTGGAATATCTAGTCCTGCCATTTCAGCAATTTTTTCTGCTGGTTGAGCTACAATAGCTGTATTCAAATGGCCTTCTTCATCCCATATAGTCTTACGAAGTTTTTCTTTTTCCTCTGAATTTGTTAAATAACCACCTCTTTCCTCTAGCTTTGAAAGCATATCCTCATAAATCTTTTCCACTAAAATGACTGAATTATCCGCAGAGCATGAGGCTGCCAAATCAAGAGTTTTTGAGATTTTTATTTTATCAGCTGCATCATCTAAATCAGCAGTTTCATCAACGGTAATAACAGCATTACCAACTCCAACTCCTAGAGCAGGTGTTCCGCTTGAATAGGCCGCATTAACCATTGCACCGCCTCCAGTAGCAAGCACCCTATCACACTGAGCCATAAGTTCATTAGTAAGTTCTAAAGATGGGATTTCAATACCTATTACTAAATCAGCTGGTGCTCCACAGCTTTCAATTGCCGCTCTCATGAGATCACATATCTTCTTGTTTGTTAGTTTTGCTCTAGGATGGGGGGCAACAATAATTGAATTCCTTCCTTTGACAGCATGTATAGCTTTAATAACTGGGGTTGCCTCAGGGTTTGTAGATGGAGCGAGCGCTCCAATTACACCCATAGGTTTTGCAATTTTGACAATTTCTCTTTCTTTATCTTCTTCTAATATTCCAACGGATTTTTCATCAATAATATCCATTAGAGTTGCTCGAGTTTTTCTCTGTATCTTTAGAAATTTACCTTCGTAGTTCCCTAGCTGTGTTTCATCAACTGTAAATTGAGCAATTTCTTCTGCAACTCCAGGTCTTGCAACACACCAAACCATAGCTCTTATAAGTTCATCAACTTGTTCCTGAGTATAGTTTTCAATTTGCTTTTGAGCTTCTCTAGATCTTCTAACCAATTCTTGAATTTCTTCCTTTGGTTCAAGTCCTGATTCATTTACTTGTTTATCCATCAAAATCTCCTCAATTTTAATATTTAGTTTCAATCGGTATTAATACACCACTATATAATCTTCGTCCACGATTCATTAGACAATATAATCAATTAGTTAGTTATTTTTAAAAGTTGTTTTCCTTTATTTTTACCATCAAAAAGACCTTTAAGAGTATTAGGTGCATTCTCAAAACCCTCTCGTAAATCTTCCTTGCAAATCAGTTTGCCGTCTTCAATCCATTTTTTCATTTTATTTCTAGCTGAAGCTGTCTCTGTCATATAATCTAACATCAAAAAACCTTGCATGGTTGCTCTTTTGAAAATTAAATTTGAATAATTTTCTGGTCCGAAATTCATGTTATCGGTTTTATGTCTAGATATTATGCCACAAATAGCAATTCTTGCATTCAATGCTAAATGCAGCAGGCAATCATTTAAAATCCTTCCACCAACATTATCATATACAATATCAGCTCCATCAGGACATAGCTTGCTTAAGCTTTCATTGAGATCTTCAGATTTATAATCTATTGCTCCGTCAAACCCAAATTCGTTGATAAGCATTTCACACTTTTCCTTTCCTCCTGCAATACCATAAACTTTGCATCCAGCAATCTTAAAGATTTGTCCAGCTAAAGATCCTACCCCTCCTGCAGCACCAGTTACAATTACAGTATCGCCGGGATTTGGTTTGCTTATTTTGGTAACTCCAAAATATGCAGTTAATCCTGTGCCACCAAGCGCACCTAAATATGCTGTAGGCATATCTGTATCTTCAATTATTTCTAAATCTTCTTCATTTAATATAGGATGAGTTTGCCAACATGTTTGACCCGAAACAATGTCACCTTTTTTAAATTTTCCGGATTTACTATCTAAAACTCTGGCAATTCCGCTGCATCGCATTACATCGCCTATTTCAAGAGGTGCCACATAATTAGATATGTTTTCCATCCAACCTTTTTGGGCAGGTTGGAATTCAATGACCATATTTTCTAGAAGTAATTCACCATCATTGATTTCTCTAATCTCTTCTTCTTTATATTCAAAGTCATCATCAGATATTGGTCTACCTACCGGCCTACCAGCCAGTAGAAATTTTTTATTAATCATAATTAATCCTGTAAATTGTTATTTTTAATTAGTGATAATTGTACATGCGGAGATGCCAGGAGCGCCATAAACATGAGTATATGCAGTTTTTGGATTATTTGGCACCTGTCTTTTACCTGCTGCGCCTCTTAGTTGAACACAGTTCTCATAAACTTGCCTTAAACCTGAAGCTCCAACTGGCTCACCATTAGCTATACAACCGCCATCGGTATTTACTGGGAACTTTCCATCAATATTTGTATCACCATCTTGAAGCATTTTCTCTTGATCACCATCTTTACAAAAACCATTTTCAGCCATATGCATAATCTCAGCTCCTGACTCAGTATCTTGAAGTTGAGCTAGGTCAATATCTTCATGACCTATACCTGCCATCTCAAAAGTTGCTTTTGCTGCTCCTACAGTTGGGCTAGGGCCTCTTTCAATTTCGAGAGAAGGGCTAAAAACTTCAAAAGATCCAAGAGGTCTAGATCTAAATGCTGCACCTTTAAGGTATAACGGTTTAGTAGTGAATTTGCTTGCAATATCAGCTTTGCATAATATTAAAGCAACAGCACCTTCCGCAGGTGAACAAAACATAAATTTCGTTAGAGGATCAGAAACCATCATACCATTCAATATATCTTCTTTTGAAACAGGATCTCTTCTCCATGCATTAGGATTTAATGAACCATTATTGAATGCTTTTTCTGCAACTAAAGCTAATGCATCAGAAGTAATTCCATAATCATGCATATATCTTTGTATTTTCATTCCAAAGAATTGTGTAGTAAGCATAAGACCTGTTTCGCCATACCATTTTTGAAGTCCGGCAGCTTCCGGATCTGCATTAAATGCACCTCGAGGGTGTTTATCAAAACCTACTGCCATTCCAATATCAAATTGACCAGATTTAATTGTTGTGTAGGCAGATAATAATGCTGAACCACCAGTCGCGCAGCCGTTTGAAACATTCATAAATGGGACTCCAGTAAGCCCAAGCTCACTTACCATTGTATCAGCGCTTCCAGCAGCAGATGAGCCACCATAAGCAAACTCTATGTCTTTCCATTCTATTTCTGCATCTGATAATGCTTCCTTAGCTGCGTGAACACCCTGCTGAAGACCTGATACACCATCAGTTCTTCCAAATGGATGAATTCCTATTCCAACTATTGCTACATCTGTCATAATATTTCTCCTATGAGTTTACAGAAGGTTTAAAAGCAAAAATTAATAATTCTTCGCCTTCTTCATTTTTAACGAATGGCTCTATTGTAAGCTCCATTTCCATACCAATCTCCAATTCCTTGGGATCAATTCCTACTAATCTCGATTCTACCATAATTTCACCTGGTAATTCAATATAACCAACAGCATAAGGCTTAAAATCCTCAGGCGCAACTTGTTCAATATATGGTGTTTTAGGAAGAAACCTTTGTACTGTCCAAGTCCAAAGCTTTCCTTTATTTGATAATTCAACTTTTTCATGTTGATTGGAATTCTTAGCAGGAAAAAAATATCTTCCTGTTTCAGTATCTTTACTACCAATTAACTTCGGTGAATCTGAAGGCCAAGTGAATAAATTATCTGCTATGGGTTTTTGTGTAGACATATCTCTCTCCAAATTTAATTTATTGCTCTTTCAAAACCTTTCCAATAAGGTTTTCTCAATTCTTTTTTTAATATTTTACCAGATGGATTTCTAGGTAACTCTTCAATAAAATCTACAGATTTTGGTGTTTTAAAGCCAGCAATTTTTTGCCTAGTAAAATTAATTATATCTTCCTCCGATGTTTCGCAGTTATCTTTTAAAACTACCAAAGCTTTAACAGCTTCTCCCCATTGTTTATCAGGAACTCCAATAACCGCAACATCTGAAACCATTTCGTGGCTAAATATAGCGCTTTCTACTTCCGCGGGATAAACATTCTCACCGCCTGATACAATCATATCTTTTACTCTATCATGTACATAAATATAGCCATCTTCATCCACAAAACCTGCATCACCAGTATAAAGCCATCCTGATTTAAGAGTCTTCTTCGTTTCTTCTGGTAAATTCCAGTAACCAACCATATTTGAAGTTGTTCGAACAATTATTTCACCCACTTCCTTTGTATTAACTTCTTTACCTTCTTCATCAACAATTTTTATTTCGCAATGCGGCAATGCTTTTCCTGCTGACTTCATTCTTTCATTACCTTCAATTGAATGGTCCTCAGGCGGAAGATATGTTACGGATCCAGTTGTTTCTGTCATGCCATATAATTGAATAAACCCACATTGGAAAACCTCAATAGCTTCTTTTAATAAGTCTAAGGGAATAGGAGATGCTCCATATGATATAAATTTAATTGTTGAGTAGTTTGTTTCTCTTGATAATGGATTATCAAGTATCATTTTCATCATTGCAGGAACCATAAAGATTTTAGTGATACCATAATCATTGATAGCATTTAAAACTGCTGTTGGTTCGAACTCTTTCAAAACAACATTTGTTGCTGATGCATATAAACCGCCAATTCCTGATCCAGCTCCACCAATATGGAATGTTGGTGCAGTAACTAATTGAACTTCATCTTCTGTCCATTCGCTCCATTCTAATCCTTCCTGTGGTTCCGGATTCCTTGATGAATAGAAATTATCATGTGTTAATTGAACGCCTTTTGGATTACCTGTTGTGCCAGAAGTATACATTTGAATCGCAACATCTTTTAATTGAGGCTTTCTGTCGCATATTGAGTCGCTTTGTTTATCTCTCCAATCTTCATATGTTGGCCAATCTTTATTTTTACCTGACATACAAATCACTTTCTCTATACTAGGAACATCTTTTAAAATTTTTTCTATCAAACCAAAAAAATCTTCACCTACAAATAAAATTTTAGCACTTGAGTCATTAAGAATATAAGCAACTTCTGGAGGTGCTAACCGCCAATTTATACCAACTATTACTGAGTTTGATTTTGCGCAACCCATAACAAGTTCATAAAATCTATCAGAATTCTTATCCATGTAGGCAACACGATCTTGTTCAACAACATTTTCTAAAACTAGACCATTAGCTACTTTTTCTGAATTAATATCGAACTCTTTATATGTCACTACTCTATCTTCAAAAACAAAAGCTTTTTTTTCTGGACATCTATCTCCATGAACTCTTGCTATATCAGATAAATGGACAATTTCTGAAAAATATGTCAATCATTCCTCCCAGTAAATATTTATGTCTATTACAAAATACTATGACAAACTAATCAAGTATGTTTTATAATAAATATGTAATTTTTTGATTTTTTTATTTGGAGAAAAAAATGGATTTGAGTTTTAAGCCTGAACATGAAGCTTTTAGACAGGAGGTCAGAGACTTTCTTGATGAGGAGTTAACTGACGAACTGAGAGAAGCGGGTAAACTTACAGCAAGTGTATTTAGTGAAGTAGAATATTCATCAAAATGGCATAAAATTTTATACAATAAAGGTTGGATAGGTTCTCGCTGGCCAGAAGAATATGGTGGCACAGGATGGGACGACATGCAAAGGTATATATTTAGCAGTGAATGTGCCTCAGCGGGGGCGCCATCACCAACTGCTATGGGTTTGCATATGGTTGGTCCTGTACTAATGAAATACGGAACACAAAAACAAAAAGATTTTTACTTACCAAGAATTTTATCTGGGGATGATTTTTGGTGCCAAGGTTATTCTGAGCCAGGATCAGGTTCTGATCTAGCATCACTTCAATGCAAAGCTGTGAGAGAAGGCGATCATTATATAGTTAATGGTACTAAAATTTGGACAACACATGCTCAATACGCAAATAGAATCTTTTGTCTTGTTAGAACTGATAATACTGGCAAACCTCAACAAGGTATAACTTTCTTATTAATTGATATGGATACACCAGGAATTGAAATAAAACCAATTATTACAATGGCTGGAGATCACGAGGTTAATCAAACTTTCTTTGACGATGTTAAGGTCCCAGTTGAAAATATTGTGGGAGAAGAGAATGATGGTTGGACTGTTGCTAAATATTTATTGGAGTTTGAAAGGGGTGGCGCCTATGCAGCTGGTTTAAAAGCTCAAATAAATAAAATAAGAAAGATTGCTACTATTGAAAAATCTGATACTGGAGAAAGTTTAATTGATGACAAAAATTTCTTAAAATCTTTAAATGAGGCTGAAATAGAAGTTCAAGCAGTTTTAATGACTGAACATAGAATTATGTCAGATATTGCAGAAAGAGGTCATCCGGGTCCTGCTTCATCTATTTTAAAATCCAGAGGATCCGAGCTTAAACAACATTTAGATGGCTTAACAGTATCTGCATTAGGTTATTACACTAGCCCTCAGCAAAATGAAGCTAGAATACCAGGTTCAAATTTTGATGTTATTGGACCAGATTATTCTATTACAGCGTTTCCAGCTTATTTAAACAATAGGGCATCTACCATTTATGGTGGATCTAATGAAATCCAAAGAAATATCATGGCTAAATTTGTCTTAGGTCTCTAATTCTCATATGGAATTTGATGAATTAAAAAGTTTTTTAGGAGACAGATTTACAACCTCGAAAGCTATTCGTATAGAGCATAGCCATGATGAGTCTTGGCATTTACCAAAAAACATTCCTGATGCAATTACTTATCCTGAAACCTCAGAGGAGGTTTCCAAAATAATAAAATTTGCCTATCAAAATGATATACCGGTTATTCCATTTGGGACAGGTACTGCTTTAGAGGGCCATATACATGCCTTAAAAGGAGGCATCACTATTAACTCGAGTAAAATGAATCAGATTATTGAATTAAATAATTCAGATATGGATTGTAGAGTTCAAGCTGGTGTTACAAGAAAAGAATTAAATGATTATTTAAGAGATACTGGATTATTTTTCCCTGTTGATCCAGGAGCTAATGCATCGATCGGTGGTATGTGCGCTACACGAGCATCAGGAACAACCACCGTTAAATATGGCACTATAAGAGAACAAGTAATGGGCCTCGAGGTAGTGATGCCTGATGGTAAAATAATTAAAACAGGAACTAGAGCAAGAAAATCTGCAGCTGGATATGATTTAAGCCATCTAATGCTTGGTTCAGAAGGAACATTAGGTTTTATAACAGAAATAAATTTAAAGCTTCATGGTAGACCTGAAGCAGTTTCTGCTGGTGTTTGTACATTTAAAAATTTGAAAGGTGCAATTGATACGGTAATTGAGTCAATTCAAATAGGTTTGCCATTATCTAGGATAGAGTTATTAGATGAAGTTCAGATTAAAGCTATTAATAAATATAAAAAAACTTCTCATGAAATTGGCCCAACATTATTTGTTGAAATTCAGGGAATGCCGTTAAGTGTTAAAGAGCAGTCTGAAATATTTAGAGATATTGCTAAGGCAAATAATATTTTAAAATTTCAATGGTCAGACAGAAGTGAAGAAATTGAAGTTTTATGGAGCGCTAGGCATGATGCATATTATGCAGCTTTAGCTTTAGCGCCTGGCAAAAAGGCATTTACAACTGATATATGTGTTCCAATTTCAAATTTAGCTGATTGCATTATTGAAACAAAGAAAGATATAGAGGAGTCAAATATTATAGCTCCAATTGTAGGTCATGTAGGGGATGGTAATTTCCATCTAATTATGCTTTTAGATCCAGAAAATGAAAAAGAAGTATCTGAAGCAAAATATTTAAATGAGAGGTTAGTTAATAGGGCTTTAAAAATGGAAGGTACCTCAACTGGCGAACACGGAATAGGGATAGGCAAAAAAGAGTTTTTAAAAACTGAACAAGGTTTATCTGTTGAGGTTATGTCTCAAATAAAAAAAGCTATTGATTCAAAGAATATTATGAACCCTGGCAAAATTTTTGATATTAATTAACACCTTTAAGTATGGTGTTGAAGTTACACACCCTAAAACAAAAAAAAATATCAAAAAAATAAATTTAAACTAAAGTTGGCATCTAATTTGCTTATTACTCATATCATAAATTAGGAGGTTAACATTATGATTATCTTAAAAAAAATTAACAATTATACAAGAAAGGCTTTTTTTGCCGTTTTTCTTGGTTGTGCAACTGTAGGAACTACTTTTGCGGGTTCTCTAGATTGGAATGTTGGAGCAACTAGTCAGTACATGTGGCGCGGTATGTCACAAGGAAGTGGAGCAGCTGTGTCAGGTGGATTGGATTATTCAGCAGATAATGGATTTTCAATTGGTACATGGGTTTCTAATGTAGATTTTGGCGATGATACTACTTATGAATTAGATGGATATTTTGGTTATAGTTTTGGACCTGTTTCAGTTGGTTACATTTACTATGCTTATCCAGATGGTGATGATTTAGATTTTAGTGAAGTTAGCATTAGTGCGGAATTAGGCGCTGTAACCCTTGGTGTAGCTGTTTTAGCTGACGCTGATTGGGAAGGCACTAGTTTTGGAGATGATCCATACTTCTTCCTGGATACAGGTTTTACTCTTGTAGAAGGACTAGATCTTGGTCTTCATATTGGACATTACGATTATGAAATGGGTGATGCAGAGACTGATTACGGTCTTAGTTTAAGTATTGGTGACTTTAGTTTTGGAATTATTGATAGCAGTCGTGATGATAGCGATCCTAAGTTTATTATTTCATATGGTGTTTCAGGAAGCCTATAGGTTTTAATTAATTTTAAAGGATTTTTATTATGAATATTTTTAAAAAAATATTTTTCTTAAGTTTAATGTTATTTGTAATTAACGGTACAGCATTTGCTGAAGTGAGTGAAGAGACGGCTTACATTTTTAATACCTTCTCTTTCTTGGTTCATGGGTTTCTTGTTATGCTTATGGCTCTTGGCTTTACTTGTTTAGAGGCTGGTTTAGTAAGGACAAAAAATACAGCTACTATATGCCTAAAAAATGTTGGATTATATAGTTTAGCGGGAATTATGTTCTATCTAGTTGGTTATGGTTTTATGTATAACGAAGTTAATGGATTTATGGGGCAACCTACATTATGGAATCCTGAAGTCGAAGTAAATTCTGCTGATGGTTATTCTAAAATGTCAGATTGGTTCTTCCAAATGGTTTTCTGCGCTACTACAATGTCTATTATTAGTGGCACTGTAGCAGAGCGCATCAAGCTACTTCCATTCTTTATTTTTGCTATTATTTTAACTGGATTTATTTATCCAATCCAAGCTTCATGGGTATGGGGCGGAGGATTCCTATCAGAAATTGGCTTCTCAGATTTTGCCGGTTCTACACTTGTTCACTCTGTAGGTGGATGGGCTGCTTTAACAGGAGCAATAATTATTGGACCTAGGTTAGGAAAATATGCATCTAATGGTTCTGTTATTGCTATTCCAGGATCGAATTTACCTTTAGCTACTATTGGTACTTTTATATTATGGTTTGGATGGTTTGGTTTTAATGGTGGATCACAACTTGCACTCGGTAGTGCTGCTGATGCTGCTGCAATGGCTAATGTATATGTAAATACAAACATGTCTGCTGCTGGTGGTTTAGTTGCCGCTATGATCTTAGCATCAATTTTATATGGTAAAGTTGACCTAAGCTTAGTATTAAATGGCGCGCTTGCAGGTCTAGTAAGTATTACAGCAGGTCCAGATGTAGCAACACCTCTACAAGCCATTATTATTGGTGCTGTAGGTGGCGTGTTATGTACTCTAACAATTCCTCTATTGGATAAACTGAAAATAGATGATGTTGTAGGTGCAATTTCTGTTCACTTAATTGCCGGTATATGGGGAACACTAGTGGTTGGAATACCTGGTTTAGGTACATTAGCTGCTGACTTTATGACACAACTTATCGGTGTAGTTACTATTGGTGTGTTCGTTGTTGTAGCTAGCTCTATTGTTTGGCTGATCTTGAAAGGCATTGTTGGTCTAAGACCAAATGAAGAAGAAGAAATGTCTGGATTAGATGTCTCAGAATTAGGTATGGAGGCATATCCAGAATTTAGAAATTAGTCATTCTGTTCTCCTCCCCACATTATATATGACTAATTACCACCGCGTTTATTTAAAGCGCGGTGGTTTTTTATACCTATAAATCTCTTACTAAATGTCCGCCATCAACAACTAATGTTGATCCAGTCATATAAGATCCAGCATCACTAGCAAGTAATAAAATAGGACCTTGAAGCTCACTTATATTTCCAGGTCTTCTAAAAGGAATTCTTTTTATCATTGGAGCGCTCATTTCAGAGTCTAAGAAATCGCTATTTATGTCAGTTCGGAAATAACCTGGCGCAATAGCATTTACACGAACATTATATTT
>Ga0208410_1000235_pt1 | contig 34161 bp, 28 predicted proteins | sample ETN02SmetaG_3_FD_185787 | JGI IMG/M metagenome (GOLD analysis project Ga0208410, IMG submission 185787) | Marine microbial and viral communities from oxygen minimum zone, Eastern Pacific Ocean - ETNP2014F10-02SV257 (SPAdes) (version 2) | ecosystem: Environmental > Aquatic > Marine > Oceanic ... | reverse complement strand
CGTTCGCACCTTCATCGTCATGTATCGAGACATTCCCTGCACGCCCGACTCTTTTTGTTCCGTGCACTCGAGGGTCACCTGGAGGCGCACATCCTTCTTTTTACTCGCGGCGGTCACGACGAGGACGCCGCGGCGAGAGGAGGACGCGGCGGCGACGCTCGAGACGTGGGCGTTGAGCGCGCTCGTGCTCGCGACGTTGGCGCGGGCGGCGAGCATGACGACGAGGCGCGCGGCGTCGACGATGTGACGACCGAGCGACGGTGGCGGCCGAGGGTGGGCCACCCCTCGATGGTCGCTCGTGTGGTGGTGTGATCGGGTTTGAGATGGTGTGTGTATAGAACGAATGTCCGAGGTGTGTGTGTGTGGTGGGCGCGTGACGTCGCGTCTCGGATTGGATTGGATTGGATTGGAATCGATTCGTCACGTCGACGCGCGCGATGGCGACCGACGACGACGGCGCGACGACGACGACGACGACGACGAGTAAGATTTACACCAAGACCGGCGACGGGGGGTCGTCTTGTCTGTATAACATGGAGCGTCGGGACAAGGATGACGCCGCGTTCGAGGCGCTCGGGGACGTCGACGAGTGTAACGTCGCGGTCGGGATCGCGCGCGAGTTTTGTCTCGACGAGGCGAACGGATTAGAGGCCGAGGTGCGTCGACGATGGGCGACGCGCGCGCGAGAGGGTGAGGTGGGATCGGGAGAGGAGGGAGGAGACTGACTGCGGACGCCGCGCTTTTTCGGGACGCGCAGCTCGCGGAGATACAGAGTCGATTGTTGGACGTCGGATCGGCGGTGGCGACGCCGTTGTATGGAAGTTCGGAGAGTAAGTGCGCGCGAGCGTCGTTTTCGGAGACGCACGTGGAGACGTTGGAGCGATGGATCGACGCGTTGGACGCGCGACTGCCGAAACTGACGAGCTTTTTGCTCGTGTCGGGAGGAAAGGCGAGCGTGTTTTTGCACCAGGCGCGCGTCGTGTGTCGACGCGCGGAGAGGCGATGCGTGCCGTTGGTGCGCGCGGGGGCGGTGCCGGACGTCGTGCGGGTGTACCTGAATCGTCTGAGCGATTACATGTTCACGGCGGCGCGTTTCGCCGCGATGCGAGCGGGCCGAGAGGAGGAGAGTTACAAAAAGGCGTGACTCGGGAAGGATTGAATGCGTAGCACAAATACAAATATAACAAATAGCAACACTACATCATGAATCACGCTCGCGAGAGAACGGCGAAGAGACCGCGCTCGAGCTCTTCGACGGTGTCGAAGACGACGTCGAAGTGTCGCGCGTTTTCCGCCTCGGATAAATTGTGTGAGCCCCAATTCACACCGACCGCCACGCACCCCGCCGCTTTCGCCGCCGCCCCGTCGCTCGGCGCGTCGCCCACGTACGCCGTCGTCGACGGATCGTCCATCACCCCCATCTCTCGCATGATGAGCGCCAATCCGTCGGGCGCCGGTTTCGCAGCCGGCACGTCGTCCGCGCCGTACACGCGCTCCATCACCTCGCTCACCCCGTTCGCCGCCACCACCGCTCGCGCGTACGCCCCACACGCGTTGCTCAACACCGCCTGCCGCCTCTCGCTCGCGCGCAACCGCTCGACGACTCTTTTCACACCTTCATAAAATCCCGTCGTCTCGCGCGAGACCAGCTCGACGTACGCCGCGTCGAAAGCCGCCCCCAGCGCCTCTCCTCGCGCGTCGTCCGGATCCTTCGTCGCGTGCCACGCCAAGCGGCGCGGCGTCGTATACTTGCATCCGATGCAGTATTCGGCGCGATCGATCTCGTCGTACCCGCTGGCGCGCAGGACCGCGTTCGTGCTCCCGAAGGCGAGCTCGGTGCTATTCGCGAGCGTTCCGTCGACGTCCCAGACGACGGTGCGCGCGCGAGCGAGCGCGGAAGCGCGAGGGCGCGTCGAGTCGCCTCGTGCGCGGGTCGTCGACGTCGCGGAGGGCGAGACGGTGGACGCGGGGGTGGTCGGGCGCGTCATTGTGAGGGCGAGCCGCGAGCCGCGGATTGTAATGTAATTATACGTCGATGCGATGAAACTAAGCGGACGCGCCACCGGCGGTGCGTTTGGTGTTATTGGACGGTCCGTCGTGGTCGTGACCGGTGACGTGATCGAAGAGACGAACGGCCTCGGCGAGGACGCGTCTGGGCGTGCTCTTCACGGCGTCGCCGGCTTCCTCGAGCGACGGGATGCGAAGGTCACCCTTGGTGTGCGCGGACTTGACCTTTTCGGACGCCTTCGTCGCGGTGGATTTGCCCACCTCGATCGCTTTGACGCTCGCCGAGCGCACGTGGGGGGTGGCGAAGTCAACGAAACGTTTCGTCGCCGAAAAGGCGGATTGCACCGTCTCGCTCGCCTTCTCCGCCACCAACGCCGAGGCGGATTGACGCTCGGCGTGCTCGAACGTCTCCTTGATCTCGGGGATCGGGGCGACGACGATGCCGTGTTCCGACGCGATGTGCACGACTTGCTTTCGATACCTGAGCGCGTCTTTAAATTCGTTGTCCGACTCGAGTTTTCGATCGTGCGTCGAGTGCACGAGAGAATTCGCCTCGCGAACGGCTTGCATGAGCTTATATCTCGGATGTTCCGGGTGCGTCGGGAGATACTCCTCGTCCGCGTGGTGGTGTTTCTCGAGAAATTGTTTCTCGCCCTCGTTAAGCTCGGCCGCATCCTTCGCCTTCATCATTTTCACGAATTCTTCAAAGTCGACTTCGCCGTTACCATCCGAGTCCGCCTCCTTCATCATGTCGGAGATCTCGTCATCCGTGAGATCCGCTCCCGCGCTCTTCATGACTTCGGTAAGTTCCTCGATGGAAATCGACCCGCTCCCATCCTTGTCGAACACTGAGAACGGTTTTCGATACTTTTCCTCGTCGCGCTCGGCGTTCTCCTCACTCGGCGGTTCCGTCCCCTCCGCCGTCTCCGAAGCCACCTCTGCCGTCGTCAGCGGCGGCGACGGCGTCGTCTCCGCGCTCGTCGACGCCCCCGTTCGTTCGTTCACGCTCACCACTCGAACGTTCGCGGTTTCGGCGCCCTCACTCGCGGGCGCGACCTCGGCGACCGTCGCCGCGTCTCGCGGCTTGGGCGCCTCCGCGCGCTCCGCCGCCGGCGCCGGCTCGCGAGTCGCCTGCTCCGTCACCACCGGCGCCGCCACCACCTCCTCCGCACCCGGCGCTGACTCCGACGTCTTTGACGTCTTCGACCATCGAGACCGCGCCGCGCGCTTCTCCAACTTCTCCGACTCCGCCGCGAGCGCCGCGTGTCTCTTCGCCACCTCCTCCGCCTCGCGAAACTCCATCGCGAACTGTTCCTTCTCGAACCTCGACGGTTTGATCGTCGCGAACACCAACCACGCCACCGGAGACATCACCACCGCGAGCACCACCGCGAAGAACGCGCCTCCATCGCACGCCGAACCGACGTCCGGCGTCCTCGCGAGCGTCCACGAAAACCGCGCGCGCGCGTCGTCGTCGCCCGCCTCCCCCTCGTCGTCTGCACCACCGTCACCGTCACCGCCACCGCCCCCACCGAACCCACCGCGCCCGTTCCCATCGTCGCGTTCACCATCGTCCCACCCACCGCGATCGACGCGCGCGCGCGCGTCCGAAGTCTCTCGCGCCGCCGCCGCCGCGTCCCCTTCGAAGACGCTCGCCTCGCCCTTCGTCGTCCCCGTCGTCTCCACGGACTCCCCGGCCGACGCGGAAGACGACGCGCGACATCCACCGTCGTCTCCCGCGCGCGCGCGCGCGAGCACGCTCGTCTCCCGCGCGCGCGCGCGCGAATTCCGCACCGCCGTCGGCACCCATCGTCGACGCGTCGTCGTCGTCGTCGTCGCGCGCGCGCGTCGTCGTCGTCGCGCGCGCGCGGGTGACGCGGACGCGACCGCGACGCGCGCGCGAGATGGCATCGTCGAGCGTCGAGCGTCGAGCGTCGCGATGTGACGACGACGATTCGATTCGATCCATAAATTCGTCAATTCGCGTCAATTCGCGCGCGACGCGGATGAATGAATGACGAAGGGAATGATTCGATCGATGTATCGGTGCGTTCGTGCGTTTGATTGAATCGTGCGAGGTGCGCGCACGTTCGATGCGTGCGTGACGACGCGCGCGAGTCGACGGCGCGAGCGTCTGTCTCCTAATCCTCGTCCATGGCGACGGGCGCGTCGGCGTCGGCGTCGGCCTCGCCGGCGGGCGCGGCGGCGGCGCCCGCGCGATAGGCGGTCATCTCGCGTTCGTACCGAATCTTATCCTCGTCCGCCTGTTGTTGGTACACGTTCTTCTCCTCGTCGGTGATCGTCTTCCATCGTTCGCCGAGCGCCTTGGCGACGTCGGTGATCCCAAAGTCCGGGTTCGCCGCGGCGACTTCGGCGCGCTTGGCGGCGGAGAAGAACATGTACGCCGAGAGGGCGCGTTTGGGCGCGTTTGGATCCTTCTTGGCGCGTTTACTCTTCTTACCCTTTGGTGACTTTCTGGATTTTTTCGACGGTTCGTCGCTCTCGGATTCGGAATCGCTGTCGGTGGGTTCGCCGCCGTCGGATTCGCTTCCCGCGGCGAAGTCCTCGTCCTCCTCGCTGTCCTCGTCGTCTCGCGCGACGTACCCGTCGTCGTCGTCGTCGGACGCCTCGGCGATGATCTCGTCGGCGCGAGCGTTGGCGTCAACGTTGGAGATGCGAACTTGCTTGGCGGTCAAGAAGTTGACTAAATTTTGAAACTCGGAGCGCTGAATGCCGTGGAAATCGTACGAGGAGCCGCTCTTCATGTTGATGGAGACGTCAAACGTTCGCCCGCTCGAGTGTCCGCCCGCGGCGTGACGCTCAAACTCAACCTCGTCCACTTCGCTATAGTGTAACAACAGCGGCGGCTTCGGGAGGTAGAAGAACGCCTTTTCGAGCGGGTAGAGGAGACCGACGTCCGCCTTGTGAGAGACGCGAATGGCGTGACCGCCGGCGGAGGCTTGGAACAAGCTCTGTCTCGTCAACTTGACGCCCGCCATGTTCTTCAACACGCGCACGAACACCTCGCCCGCGGGACCGTCGTAGACGGATTCGAGCGTGGGAAACTTTTCCTTCATCTCCGCCTCCAATTTCGGCTCCACCGTGAGATGCTCGTCGTCGTTGAACATGGCGAGAATGTGCGGGTAAAACGTTTGCCCCTTGCGAATCGGAGGATCGAGCGCGATGACGGCGTGCGATTGATTCGAGTGCGGTTTCGGGAGCAAGTACACGCGCACGATCGAGCTGTACTGTACCTTGAAATCCAACGTGCTCGATTGCATCTTCATGTACGTGTGATGCAATTCCATCGACACCTTGCCTCTCGGCACAACCATGGAGACGCCGTCGAAATCCGCCACCGGTTCGCCCGCCTCGGCGTCCGCGGCGGCGATGGACATGATCGCCGCTTGCACGCGTTTCGCCGCGGTGTCCTCGGGATCTTCCGGATCGGCACCGGCCCACGTCTCGTTCCCGGGAGGGACGTAAAAAGACATCTCCACGAGAGAATCCTTCTCCGCCACCGTATCGTCGCTGTGAAACTGCATCACCACTTCATTCTTCCCCACCACCGTCGTCTCCGCGATGTATTTGCCCTCAATCTCAAACTGCGTCTTTCCACCGACCTCAAACACCGCCCCTCGCCCCTCGATCGCGACGTCTCCCCAATTCCGTCCGTTCACGTTGATCTTCTTCTCCGCCGTCGAGCACCCAAACGTTTTTTCGGCGAACTCCGCCGCCAACCTCGCCTCCTCCGCCCGCATACCCCCCAACACGAGCGACTGCCCATCGCTCGATCGCACCCGCAGCATCCCACCCGTCGGCGCTTCGCTCCAGTGCACGGCGCTCACCTTATCCGCGGCGATATCGAGAGACCGCGTCTCCGCGCCCGCGCTCGCGTTCGCGCCTCGAAACCGCGCGCCGATCTCTCGCCCCATCGTCAACTCCCCCGGTTCGCCCGCCCCTCGACCGACGGCGCGCGCGGTGACCGCGAACGCATCCGCCATGACGACCGCGCGACGTTCGCGCGCGTTCGAGTCTCCTCTCGCCTCTCGAGTCGAGTCTCGCGACGTCGAGCGTCGATGGATGGTTTTTCAAAAACCAATCGATCGATCGACTCTTCGACGCGCGGAAGACGTCACGCGCGCCGTTCGGTTCGGTTCGCGCGTTCGCGAGACGTTCGCGAATGCGTCGTTCGTTCCTCGTCGGTTCGCGCGAGACGCGAGACGCGCGCGCGACGTCGAATGAGGACGTCCGTCCGTCGCGTCATCGGTCGCGTCCCGTCCGAAAGACCCGAGTCCCTCCGTCGTGTCGAGTCATGACTCGTCACCACACCTCCGTCATCATCATCCCACGTCTTCCCTCGTCCGCACTCACCGCCGCATCGCATCGTCGCGTCGACATGATCGCCGCGTCTCACGCGCGCGCCGCCCCCGCCCTGAACTCTCTCATCGCCCGTCGCGTCTCCAGCGCGCGTCGCGCGACGTCCACGACCACGCGCGCGGCCGCCCCGTTCGAGGTGCCGGCCCAATACACCTCGGTCGTCCCGTGCGGCGCCGGCGTTCTCGTCAAGGTGGCGGCCGCGGAAGCGGTGACCAAGGGCGGGATCGTGCTCACGGAGAGCGCGCAGCGTAAACCCACGAGCGGTGCGTGAAGGGATCGACGCGCGATGCACCCCTTCCCCTCGCGCGGGACCCGAGGCGGCGGCTTGAGGGTTTGAGCGCGCGCGGGGACGCGAGGACGCGACGCGTGGACCCCGCGCGCGCATCGATCGATGGATGACTGACCTCGCGATGATTTATTTTCGCAGGCGATGTCTCGGCCGTCGGTCCGGACGTGAAGAACGTGACGACGGGCGCGACGGTTTTGTACAGCAAATTCGGCATCGGGTGCACGGATATGGTCGTCGACGGCGTCGAGTACACGCTCATCAAAGAACAAGATCTCATCGGTACCCTTCCGTCGAGCGGTGCGCGCGCGAACGATATTCCCAAGCTTCAACCGTGCGGTGATCGCGTGTTGTTGTCGGTGGAAAGCGCGAGCGCGGAGACCAAGGGGGGCATCCTCCTCACCGAGGGTTCCAAGGAGAAGCCCATCGTCGGCACCGTCGTCGCCGTCGGTCCGGGTAAGGCTGACGACGACGGCGAGGTCAAGCCCCTGACCTTAAAGGCGGGAGACAAGGTCATCTACTTCAAGTACGCCGGCGATCAAATGTCCGACGAGGAGGGCAACGCCTTCGTCGTCTTGCACGAAAACGACTGCTTGGCCAAGTTGTGAGTCGCGCTCGTTCCTTCGTTCGTTCCTTCGTTCGTTCCTTCATTCGTTCCTTCATTCGTTCCTTCATTCATCGGAAAATCACACACACAACACACAACACACACACACACACACACACCACGCACGAACGACTCGTTCTTCTCATCGCGTCCCTCGCGTCGCGCGCGCTCGCGCTCGCGTCCATCGGTCCCGCGCGCCTCCGGTCGGTCGGTCTCCACCACCGTTCACGACTCCTCACCACACCCCCCACACAGACCGCCCGCTCGATCGACCGCGCGACCGATCGACCGCGCGATCAATCGATCGACCGATCGACCGCTCGCGTGGGTTCCACATGTCCGACCACGCCGCCCCCATCACACGTCTCGCACGCTATACACATACAACCACCCCCACAACTAGTATCTATCACATAGTATCAAAAAATCAAAAAAATCAAAAAAAACACGCCCGCGCGCCGTCCCGCGTCGTCTCGGCCGTCACACCCGCACACACGTTCGACGCGCACGATGCAAGTGAACGCCGCCCTGTCCAAGCGAGCGACGCCCGCGCCGAAGAAGGCGCCGGCCAAGAAGACGGCCGTCAAGAAGACGACCGCGAAACCGGCGGCGAAGAAACCGGCGGCGAAGAAAGCCGACGGACCGTCGCTTCCGAGTCTTCCCACGAACCCGTTCGCCGACGACGGCAAGACCAAGCCGGTGGTGAAGAAACCGGTGGTGAAGAAGAAGCCGGTGGCGAAGAAGGCGAAGAAGCCGACGCCGGTGAAGAAGGCGGTGCGCAGGGCGATCAAGTCCAAGGTTTCCCCGGCCGAGGCGCTCGCCAAGTGGTACGGTGCGTATGCATTGTCGCGCGATGCGATGCGATCGAATCTCGAATCGAGCGCGTATCTCGAGATAAGGAGGGGAATGATTCGGTCGACGCGGATTCTCGACGTCGCGCGTGGACGCGGGCGCGCGATGGGATCGATCGCGCGTTCGAACGCGATCGCGCGCGGTCGACGGGGGGTGCGATCGACGACCGGTCGAGGGTCGACGGCGACGAACGCGCGCGATCGAACGCGCGATCGATCGCGATCCGACGGTGGGCAGAGGGGAAGATATGGTGTGTGGATGGGGTGTGTGTGTGTGTGATGTTTGATGGGGGAATGTGGGGGGTATATATGGGGAGGGTGGATGTACAGAGGATTGGGTGGCGAAGGAGACGCGCGTCTCTCCGTCTCTCTTCGTCGCGTTGTGTGTCTTCGTTCGAGGGTGTGCGTCGTGATGACTGACCGAGGTGTCGTTCTCGTGTGTGTGTTCGTTCGTATAGGCCCGAAGCGTAAGTTGTACTTGCCGGGTGGTCTCATCACCGCGTCCGAGTTGCCGAGCTACCTCGACGGTAAGCTCGCGGGCGACTACGGTTTCGATCCGCTCGGACTCGGTGCGGATGGTGCCATCGCACAATACCGCGTCGCGGAAGTGCTCCACGCGCGATGGGCGATGCTCGCGGTTCCGGGTATTGTCATTCCGGAGGCGTTAGGCATCCCGGGTGGCGTCTGGACGGAAACCGGTCAGGTGTTCTTGGACGGCGAAACCGGTCGCCAGTCGCTTCTCGAATTCTGGCCGATCTACGCCGCCATCCAAGTCGGTCTCATGGGCGCCGCGGAAAAGTTCCGCACCGACGGTACCGGCCCGGCCGGTTTCGTCCCGTTCAAGGGTGAATTCACGGAGAAGGACTTCAAGGGTCTCGACCCGATCAACCCGGGCGGACCGCTCGATTTCTTCAACGTCGCCGCCACTCCGCAAGATCTCGCCATCTTGAAGGTGAAGGAGATCAAGAACGGCCGGTGCGTCTCTCGATTAGTCTCGTCTCGACGCGTCATCGCGTGACTTTTGTGTGTCTCTCGACTCGCGCGAAGCGCGCCGCGCCTTTCCCACGCGGCCCGACGAAGACTCAACCGACTCGACTGACTTTGATTTTTTCCTCGACGACGCAGTCTCGCTATGATCGCCATGTTGGGTGTTTTCATTCAAGGTCTCGTGACGAACGAAGGTCCGGCCACCAACTGGGCCAAGCACGTCGCCAACCCGTTCGGCTACAACGCCGTTCAAATGCTCGCCGGCGGCGACCGCACCCCGGTCCTCTAAGCGCGTAGGTGAAACGATCTGTTCCAAGAAAGATGATTCGCCGCGACGTCTTTTAATTTAGTCTCGCGTGCGCACTTTAATTTTGTGGTGTAAGAACTTTTACAACAAGCGGTGACGCGCGCGTCTTCTCGTCTCGCGCGTCTCTCGACGAACCCGCACACCATCGCGCGATGTTCGCGCGCGTCGTCGATCGAGGCGTCTCCGCGCGCGCGCCGATCGCGAGACAAAGCACGCGCGCGTCGTTCAAGACGCGCGCGGTGACGCGCGCGCGCAGCGGCGCGTCCGACGCGACGGTTCATTCGTCTCGCGCGGCATCTCCTTCGAAGACGACGGCGACGCCGCGTCGCGCGCGCGGATCGCGCGCGTCCGCGCGCGTCTACCCACGCGCGAACGCGGTGACGCGCGCGTCGTCTATCGCGTCGGCGGAGTCCGAGTCGAGCTCGAACGGTGGAAACACGACGCTCGCGCTCGCGGGCGTCGTCGCCGTCGGCGCGGTGACGGCGACGCACGCGGCGGGCGACGCGACGGTGCGCGTCCTCGGCTCGGCGATTTTGGGATCGTTATTGGCGCTCGTGGGGTATAAGAAGAAATCGCTCGACGCGAGCGGGGCGTTGGCGGCGATCGGGGTCGGGTTTGGTTCGATTTACGCCGACGCGCGATTCGGCGCCGCGCTCGCGTCCTTCTTCTTCACGTCGAGCGCGGTGACGCGCGTGCGCGCGGACGTGAAGAAAAAGGTGGAGGAGGATTATAAGGTGGGCGGTGGACGAAACGCCGTGCAAGTGTTCGCGAACGGATTCGTGCCGACGATGATCGCGTTGGCGTTCGAGTTCGGCGGCGGCGCGTTTGGGTCGTCGAGCGCGTTGGCGAGCGCGTATCTGGCGTATTACGCGTGCTGTGGAGGAGACACGTGGGCGAGCGAGTTGGGCGTCTTGTCGAAGAGTAAACCGCGTTTGATCACGAATTGGGCGCGCGAGGTGACGCCGGGCACGAACGGCGGCGTCACGGCGTTGGGATGGGCGTCGAGCGCGAGCGGAGGCGCCGTCGTCGGCGCGGCGTTCCACGTCGGTCAAACTGCGCTTCGTGCGTTTGCCTCCGACGGTGTCGCGCACGAGCCGTCCAACGCGCTCGTCGTCATCGGTTTCAGCGCCTTGGCTGGCGTCTTCGGCTCTCTCGTGGACAGCGTCCTCGGCGCGACGATTCAGTTTTCCGGTTATTGCGAAGAGCGCAAACGCGTCGTGAGCAAACCGGGACCGACGGTGACGCGCATCAGCGGTTTGGAGGTTCTGAGCAACAGCATGGTCAACCTAGTCTCCGGAATCATCACCGCCGTCGTCGCCTACGCCTTAGCCCCGTTGTAATCGTAATCGCGCGCGCGCGCGCTTTGACGTCCCGCGCGTTCATCTTTTTCCCCGCCTCACATCTGCCCTCGAACCGTTCGCGATGTTCCCACCGCGTCCCGGTCAGTGCGCGTACGTCATCGACGGCGCGCACACCGAGTTCCTCGTCACCGAATACACCGATCGTCTCTTCATCGTCGTCACGCAGATCGGCAAGCTCGGAACCGTGTTTCATCTCTCGCGGAGTCAGACGGCCGAGCTCTCGCGCGCGCTCGCCGTCGACGGCGTGAACGACCTCGCGGACGACGCGTTATCGTCCATGGACGCCGTCGTCGCGCGCACGCTCATCGGAAGACGAGACGACGAGACGCTTCGCGCGTGTGCGAGACGCATCGGGGAGGTGTTGTTCTCAAAGGGATACGAAAAGTGCGCGCGTCGACGCGCGCGACGGAACGTTTTATTTCATCTCGACGACGACGGACGCGTCGGCGAACTCGGTGACTGACGGGCGGTGATGTCGTGCATCGTTGTAGGCCGGTTTTGTGCGCGTTGGGTCTGCGACCGACGGCGAGTTTAGAGGCGAAGCGAGCCGTCGCGTCGCTCGCCGCGGAACGCGCGGCGGAGTTGATTCTCGCTGGGGCGTGTTGACGCGCGAAAAATTAGAGTAGAGTAGAGTAGAACGTTACAACTGTAGATTATAGTAGCATACAAACGACCGCTTACCGATTAGAGTTCGTCCTTGACGGACTTTTCCGCGGGTTGCGCGACGAACGCGGCGCACTCGCCCTCCGTCTCCCCGCTCGCCGCGCACGCTCGTGCCTTTGCGTCTCGTTCCTTGGCCTGCTTAAGCTTTTCATCCAAATTCGAGTAATCTTTCGTCTCCGTCTGTTTCATCGTCATGTTCGTCCCATCCGAGTGCACGTTGACGTCGATATCAGTGTTGTGCTTCATGTCAAAGTCGTCCACCGTCGTGTTGAGCAAGCTGTCCACGTCCACATCGATGCCCTCGTTCATGACGTGTTCCTTGAACTGTTCACCCTTCTCTTTTTGCAGACGCCTCTTTCTCTCCGCGCCCGTCTCCTGTTCATCCGCGCCCGAATCTCTGAGTATCTGCGCGATTTCTTCCTCGCCCATGAGTTGCGCGAGCTTGGGCGCGGTGAGTCCCAGATCCATGAGATGATTCTTCTGCACGTAATTCACCACCGCCCCGGCCTCGACTAGAATCTTCACGCACTCCACGCACTTCGACAGCACCGAACGCATGAGCACCGAGTACCCGAGCGAATCCATCTCGTTTACGTTTGCGCCGTAATCGAGCAACATGTCCAACGCCTTGGCGTTGCCTAAATACGCCGCCTTCATGATCGGCACCATGTGTCTCGTCTCCCCCAGTTTCTGACATTTTTCGCGCAGATTCGGTTTCCATCGAAGCAAATCCTCGAGCTCCTCCATGTCATCGTCGTCGATGGCCTCGTGTATGGAACCGACGGCGCTCTCGCCTTGGCCCAACTCGGGATCGTACGGCTTAAATTCCTCCTCCTCCTCGGCGGGTTTCTTCACCGCCTTCTTCATCGATTTCTTCCTACGCTTCACACGCGTCGGTTTCGTCCCTTCGTCGCCCTCCGCGGCGGTCACCGCGCCCGCGTCCGTCGCCGTCGGTTCCCTCGTCGCGTCGCCGTCGTCCCCGCGCGTCGCCGTCGCCGCGGAATCCACCTCCGTCGCCCGCACCGTCGGCGTCTCGACCACCGCGAGCGCGACGAGCGCGACCAAAACGACCATCACCATCCGCGCGACGACGCCTCGCGACCGTCGAGCCGGGCATCGCGCCATCGCGTCGGATTCGGATCGCGATCCGATTCGTCCCTCCGCCCGTCGCGCGCGCCCGCGCCCGTCGCGCGTTCGATCGATCGACGCAGACGCCGACGCCGACGCCGACGCCACCGCGCGACGCCTTCCCTCTCGACTCGCGTCGACCCGCGCGCGCGTCTCTCGCGCGTCGGACTCTCGAGCGTCACTCGCCCACTCGACATCGTGTTCAATGTCGTCACCGATGACGTCGATCGCGCGCGCGACGACGCCCTCTCGCCCGATCGAGCGATCGTCCCGTCGCGGTCGACCGAGACGAGCGCTCGCGAGCGGTGACTCGAGGACGACGTCGTCGGACGTCGTCGTCATCGGCGCGGGACTCGGTGGGTTGTGCGCGGGCGCGCTCTTGGCGAAATCTGGATTAAAAGTCACCGTTTTGGAGTCGCACGTCGTTCCGGGAGGCGCCGCGCACGCGTGGGAGCGAGATGGGTACACGTTCGAGTCCGGGCCTTCGTTGTACAGCGGCCTCGGGAAGCGACCGACGACGAATCCGTGTGGACAGGTGTTGCACGCGATCGACGAGGACGTCGAGTGCGCGGAATATAACACGTGGATGTGTCATCTTCCCGAGGGAACGTTTCTGACGGAGATTGGAAACGATCAGTTTTTGGAGTGTTTGCGGGAATACGTGGATGAGGACGCGGTGGAGGAGTGGAGACGTTTGAAGACGCTGATGGAACCGCTCGCGACGGCGTCGGCGGCGTTACCGCCGGCGGCGGTTCGAAGCGACGCGTTCGGGGCGTACACGCTCGCGAGATTCGTCCCGGGATTGGTTCGTTCGGCGCCGTACATTCCGAAAATCATGGCGCCGTATTCAAAGTTTATGGATGAGAACGACATTCGACACCCGTTCATTCGCAACTACATGGAGATGTTGTGTTTTCTTCTGAGCGGCGCGCCGGCGAGCGGGACGATGGCGGCGGAGATCGGGTACATGTTCGACGATTGGTACAAACCGAACTCGATGTTGGAGTTCCCCAAGGGTGGGTCCGGGGCAATCGTCGACGCGCTCGTGCGAGGGGTGGAAAAATTCGGAGGCGAGTTGCGTCTCGGCACGCACGTGGAAGAAATTCTAGTCGAGGGCGAAGGGGACGAGAAACGCGCCGTCGGCGTGCGCGCGCGAGGCGGTGAAACGTTCATGGCGTCGAAATCCGTCATCTCGAACGCGACGCTGTGGGACACAGTGCCCATGTTACCGCGAGACGCGATGCCGCGAGAGTGGATCGACGAGGCGACGTCCACCGCCATGTGCGAATCCTTCATGCACTTGCACCTCGGCATCGACGCCGCGGATCTGCCGGACGATTTAGAGATTCATCACATTTACGTCGAGGATTGGAATCGAGGCGTCACCGCGGAACAAAACATGGTGCTCATCAGCATTCCGAGCGTTTTGGATCCGTCCATGGCGCCGGCGGGCAAACACGTCATTCACGCGTACACGCCCGGAAACGAACCTCTGGAGATTTGGGACGGCTTGGACAGGAACTCCGACGAGTACAAGGCGCTCAAGGAGGAACGCTCGCGCGTGTTGTGGCGAGCAGTGGAAAAGGTGATCCCAGACGTGCGTCAACGCGCCGAGATCACCATGGTGGGCACTCCGGTGACGCAACAAAGATTTTTGCGGCGCGCGCGAGGAACGTACGGCGGCACGGGGTGGATCTCTGAGGATCAGGACACGATTCCCATCACGAGCGCGTCCACCCCGCTCGCAGGGTTCCTCGTCGTCGGCGATAGTAATTTCCCGGGACCGGGCGTGCCCGCGGTCGCCGCGGGGGGCTGGTCGGCGGCGAACGAGCTCATCGGTCCGCGACAAACAGCCGCGTTGTTGGACAAGGTGTGTCCGCCGGGAACGTCCAAGTGAGTGATAGTGAGTGATTTTTTATTAATTTAAATAGGTCGTACACGTGTCGTATTAAATAAATGTTCGACGGCGTGGCGTGTAATGCTAATCGGTTTCGTCGTCGCGCGCTCGCGCTACGCCGCCGGAGGCACGTCGTCGCCGTCGTCTGAGTCGTCGGCCCTGATTATCGCCTCCTTGGCTCCACCGTGCGAGGCATGTCTGGCACCCTTTCCACTGTGTTTCTCTTTGTGTTTACGGATCGCTCTCGCGACGATATCCGCGCACGAATCGATCGTCGCGTACAAGTTTTCCGCCGCCTCGTCGGCGTGCAGCGTCGTCCCTCTCGTCATCAACACCGTCACCTCCGTCTTGTGTTCGTGTCCACCGCGCGAGTCCTCACCACCTCTCGCGCTACATCTCACGTTAACCTCTCGAATCTCTCTCGGATCGATGTGCGAACACGCCTTGCCGAGTTTCGCCCGACAGTACTCGTCGATCGCCGGCGTGATCTCCAGGTGCAACCCCTGCACGAGCATCTTCACGTCCCCTCCGCCCCCGGCGGCGACGCGAACCCGCGCGCGCCTCCCCAAGCGCGTCACCGAAGAATTAGTATTTTTCCGCGCGCGTCCACCGCTCGCGCTCGCGCGAATCACCCTCGCGCGCGCCATCATCGCCGTCGTCATCGTCCCGATCGTAACCGTCGAGCTCGATTCGATCGATTCGTCGCGCGTCCCCTCGTCGTCTCCTTCGCGCGTTCTCACCGGTGCGAACCGATCGATCGATGCGAACGGTTTTCCACGGTCGATCGCGCGCGATCGCGGCTCGCGATCGCTCTCGCGCGTCGCTGTGACGACGCCGACGGCGTCCGATCGCGCGCTGACGCGGATCCGCGCATCGGCCCCGTCCCGCGTGTCGAACGAAAGTTTATGGTCTATTTATGGTCATCACTCTCGGTCGTGAGGTACGTACACACTGGTTTCATAAACCCATGTGCCCTTCCGCGTGTATACACCGGGTCGGTGATTTTTTCGGTACCACTGACGGACATACAATGCGTAAAGTACGCGTTCTGTGCGCGCGGTCGTCGAGGGGTGGAGGGTCGTCGCGCGCGCGACGTCGACGGCGGGGACGATTCCGAGGGCCCACCTCGCGACGCGAACGACGCGCGATGTGGACGTCGACGTGGCGACGGGTCGCGAGCGGGGCGCCCGCGGCGACGACGCGGTGCGTGACGCGGGACGCGAGCGCGGACGCCGAGCGACGGGCGCGAATCGCGGGCGCGGGGAGACGCCGTCATCGAGCGCCTCGAGGACCGACGTCTCGGTCGACGACGACCGAGGCGTCGCGCGAGGGCGGCGGTGGACGCGAGACGACGACGATCGATCCGACGACGAACGCCGCGCGGGGGGGTTCGAGGCGGACGATCGATGTGCAACCGCCCAAGGGGACGAGGGACTTTCCGCCGGAGGAGATGCGGCGGCGGTCGTGGTTGTTCGGACACTTTCGAGAGTGCGCCAAGGGGTTTGGATTCGATGAATTCGACGCGCCGGTATTGGAGAACGAGGAGTTGTTCACGCGAAAGGCTGGGGAGGAGATCACGACGCAGTTGTATAACTTTGTGGACAAGGGCGACCGACGCGTGGCGCTGCGACCGGAGTTGACGCCGTCGTTCGCTCGGTTGATTTTGCAACAGGGGAAGTCTTTGGCGACGCCGGCGAAGTGGTTCGCGATCGGACAGTGTTGGAGGTACGAGCGCATGACGCGAGGACGTCGTCGCGAGCATTACCAGTGGAACATGGACATCGTCGGCGTGAGCGGCGTGGAGGCGGAGGCGGAGCTCTTGGCGGCGATTACGACGTTTTTCAAGAGGGTGGGGGTGACGAGCGCGGACGTCGGCATCAAGGTGAGCTCGAGAAAGCTCTTGCAAGAGGTCCTGACGCGGTTCGGCATCGGCTCGGAGAAGTTCGCACCGGTGTGCGTAGTGGTAGATAAAATTGAAAAGCTCCCGCGGGAGAAAATCGAAGAGGAACTCCGAGAGCTCGGCGTGAACGAAGAGGCGGTCGAAGGCATTCTCGCCGCGACGTCCATGCGCACGGTCGAGGAACTCGAAGCGCTCATCGGCCCGGACGCCGAGGCTGTGCAAGACTTGAAGAAGCTCTTCGAATACGCGGACGCGTACGGCTACCGCGACTGGCTCGTCTTCGACGCGTGCGTCGTTCGAGGTTTAGCCTACTACACGGGCATCGTGTTCGAAGGTTTCGACCGCAAGGGCGAACTTCGCGCCATCTGCGGTGGTGGTCGCTACGACATGCTCCTCGGCGCCCTGGGAGGCGAGAACCAACCGATGGTTGGTTTCGGTTTCGGCGACGCTGTCATCGTCGAGTTGCTCAACGATAAAGGCTTGATGCCCGACTTTTCCAAGGGCGACACCCAGGACTTGGTGTTCCCGCTCTCCGAATCTCTTCGCCCACAGGCGATGAAGGTCGCCGCCAAGCTCCGCGAGTCCGGACGCACGGTGGATCTCGTCCTCGAGGATAAAAAAGCAAAGTGGGCCTTCAAACAAGCCGAACGCGTCGGCGCCGAACGCGTCGTCTTGCTCGGCGAAAAGGAATGGGAAGCCGGTAACGTCCGCGTTAAGGATTTACGCACGCGCGAGGAGGTGGACGTCAATCTGGACGATCTCGAATGAGTCATCATCTATAATAAATATTTACAGCCGCATTCGTTTCCTCTTCATCACTTTCCGAAGCACTGTCCGCCCTCGACGGGGACAGCCTCGGGTACGTATCCGAAGTGTAACAGCTGGTTCACCAACACGCCGAGTCCGACGAGGGCGACCAAAAACGAGATCCCCTCCGCGCCTCCCAACACTCCTCCCGGTCCGGCCGGTAACCCGCTTCCCGTCTTCAATTTCTTCGCCGTCGCCGCGACGACGAAGCCTCCGGTGGCGAGATACGAGACGCCCTCCGCCGCGCCGACGACGCCTCCCGGACCGGGCGGCAACCCGCACCCGGTGTGCGCGAGCACCCACAGCGAATACGACGTCACGGCGTTGGCGACGAGACCGCCCACGCCGACGAACGCGAGCGCGTCGCCGGCTCGAAGCGCGTCGACGATGTCCTCGGAAGACACGCTCTTGAGGTCGTTCGCCAAATCCGCCTCGAAGAATCCCTTCTCCTTCGTCGGTGGCCTCCCGGCGCGCGCGAGGACGACGCGACGCGACGTCATCGATCGCGCGATGGCCCTCGGACGCGACGGCGGCGGCGCGACGACGACCGAAACGGGCATGATGTCTGAGACGCGCGCGTCAGTGACTGCCGATTCGCCGGGATGGGCGCGCTCGAACGTCACGCGTGCGCGGCGTGCGCGCTCCGATTTCGCGGTGAAACGTCGCGAGAGGCGTACGCGCGCGCGTGCGCGCCGCTCGCGACGCGCGAGGACGGCACGCGCGAGCGCGCGTGTGCGTTTTGTCTCGGCATCTTACAAATCGCCGTGCACGACGACGCGCCCTCCGCGTCGTCGTCCGGCGCCGCGGACGTCGACGACGAGGAAACGAAGCACGCCGATCGACGAGTGCTCGATATCGCGTCCACGCGCGAGTTCGCGTGGCGCGCGAGGGCGCGAGGGCACGCGCCGGCGTCGTTTAAACTCGACGTCATTTTACCGGCGGCTGTGCACACGAGAGAACGCGCGGCGCGCGCGCGGCCGCGAGACGGTGAGTCCGGACGCGATGTCACGCCCATAGACGCGGTGTTGCGCGCGCTCGTGTGTCCGTTGCTCTCGCGCGCGCTCGGGTGCGAGGAAGACGCCGAGAACGCCGCGTACGCGCTCACGGCCAAGTACAAGTATCGCGACGACGACAAGGAGACGCGCTTTCTCGCGGGCGTTCCTTTGAAGCTCACGGCGCGCGAGCGAGAGGAGAGGAATAAATACCGCGCGAGCGCGAGAAACCATTGGCGGCGAGAGAAGGGGTCGAAGCGGAAGCGAGGAGGTGGAGGCGCGGCGGATGCGTTTTTCGCGCACCTGAGTTCGCCGGAGGATCCGTTCGAGGAAGAATTCGCCGCCGCGAAACGCGCGTACGGCGACGCGGGGAATCGTCTGGCGCAGATGGACGACGAGACGTTTTTAGACGTGGTGAACGAACCTCCCGCGCCCGAGTTTCCGGCGAGGTGCGTGCTCGAGGCGTTTCATCAACCCGCGCACGTGGGCGGTTGGTACGTCAAGCTCGATCGAGGCGTGCCGCAGTCGAGATGGATTAGTCGAGAGAGTGGAGAGAGAATCGGTCGAGGGAGTGTGGTGGAGTCCATAGAGAGCGTGGTTTTAGAGCACATGCGCTCGCGGGGGGCTAAGTTTAACAGTTCGGGGAGAGAGGATATGGACGTGCGCATGCTGAGCGACGGACGACCGTTCGCGTTGCAGGTGCACGATCCGAAGCGCGCGCGCGTCGACGCCGAGGACGTCGCCGCGATGGAACGAGACATCAACGCGCGGTACGAAACCACCGGTGTGCGCGTTCGCGGTCTGTGTCTCACGAGCAAGGCGTGTTACCACGCCGTCGGACAAGCGTCGAGCGAACACGAAAAGGAGAAGAGTTACGTCGCCGTCGTGCGTCTCTCTCGGCCCGCGACGCTAGAGGATCACGAAAAGATCGCCTCCACGTCTCGTCTCGTCATTCAACAGGCCACACCGACGCGTGTCGTCCATCGTCGCTCCGACATGGTTCGTCCGCGCACCATCGTGAGCATGTCATCGGAAGAAATACCGGGTTCGCCCGATTCCGTGCTCCTGCGTCTGCGCACGCAAGCCGGCACGTACGTCAAAGAGTTCGTCCACGGCGACGGCGGGAGGACGACTCCGAGTCTCGGCACTCTCCTCGACTGTCGAGCGAACATCATTCAACTAGACGTCACCGCGATCAACGACGATTGGAACCCGAGAGACGCGTCGATGACGGACAAAGACTAGTCTCGCGCGCGGCGTCGACACTCCGCGCCTCGCGACGCCATGACGCGTCCCCGCGTCCTGTTTTGCGGTTTAGAATTTTCAGACGGATTCAATCACACGAAATCCTTCGTCAAAGAGCGCGGACTCGACGTCGACGTCGTGCGATGCCCGCGCGAGCGCGTGCTCGATGAAATACGCGACGCGGACGTCGCCGTCCCGCTCATGACGACACTGGACGGGGACGCGCTCTCTCGCGGTGCCTCGGGGCGATTGCGACTCGTCCTGCAGTTCGGCGTCGGTCTCGAGGGCGTGGACGTCGACGCCGCGTCGAGGCACGGCGTCAGAGTGGCGAGAATTCCCTCGGAGAAGACTGGAAACGCGACGAGCACGGCGGAGATGGCTGTGTATTTACTCTTGGCGGCGTTGCGTCGACACGACGACATGCGAGCGAGCGTCGAGCGACGCGCGCTCGGTGCGCCCACGGGAACGGCGTTGGAGGATTGTGAAGTGTTGATCCTGGGGTGGGGGGCGATTGGGGTGAAAATCGCGGAGCGGTTGCGCGGGTTCGGGTGCTCGATGACCGCGGCGAGACGGTCCGAATGGCGAGACGACGAGAGCGATCGCTGCGGCGCGTCGTTGCGCGCGATGTGTTCGACGAGCGACGCTGGGACGTTTGCGACGTTGTTGGGCGCTGCGGACGCGGTGTGCGTCGCGTGCACGCAGGATGCATCGAATAAAGGGATGATCGACGCGGCGTTTCTCGGGGCTATGAAACCAGGCGCGGTGCTTGTCAACGTGGCGAGAGGTGGATTGTTCAACAGGGACGATATTTTAGACGCTTTAGAGAGCGGTCGTTTAGGGTACTTGGCGAGCGACGTCGCGTGGAGCGAACCTGTCGATCCGAACGACGCCGTAGTGAAGCATCCGAGGTCGTATTTCACGCCGCACGTCGGCGGCGTCTGCCACGGAAGTTACAAAACGATGGGTCGTATAGTCGCCACGTGGTCGTCGCGTCTGTCCGAGATCGAGAGCTCCGTCGACATACAGCTCGTCAATTAGTCCTGTGAATTAATATCAAAAAATCTAGGCGAGTGCGAGTGCGAGCGGTGCATTTGGTTTATTCGTCGGCAATGGACGATCGAATTTGTGCTTGCAGGTGTGCGGGCATGATGCCTCCTCGTTTCCCGACAAGGAAACCCTGACCGCCCGCGGTCGTGTTGACTCCCGAATCCTTGAACTTGACGCGACCTTTTTCCTTCTTACCCTTCTTTTGGTACTTGTGTTCGGCGCGCGTTCGCTCTTTACCCTTGCCTTTGTTCAATCCGAGCGTCGCCATCATGTCGTCCAAAACGGCGGCGGCGAGAGGATCGTCGTCGGTTTCGGCTTCATCTTTCGCGTCGTTCTTCGGCATCGGTTCGATGGCGCCGGCGCCGTATCCCATCATCGCGTCTTCACCCGCGCGCGACGCGCCGAGCGGGCCCTCGTATCCTTCCGGTCCGACGCAGAAGAGTAATTTGCCGTTGATGTAATCCTTGAGCACGGCGCGACCAGCGCGAACTTCGTCCGGTCTGTTTCCTTGCACCGTGTACCCACGAGCGGCGCAGTACGCGCGAACAAATTCGCGCGCGGTCGGTTTCCGTCCTTGGTCCTCGTGCAACGCGGGTAGAGGTAGTTTGAGGTTGTACACGTGTTCGATGGTATTTCTCGGAATGCGGTCGGCGATGATTTCGATGGGCTTCATCACGTCAGTGAGACGATCGACCGGAATGACGCCGTTACACACCAAGTGCGCCTTGGACGTTGAAAACGTCGGAAAGACGAGACCGGGACAATCGGCCAGAAGCAAGTCATCGCCGAGCTCGAGCGTTTGAAAGTGCTTCGTCTTACCGGGCGTCGCGCTGACTCCAGTTTTCTTTGACGCCATGATGGCGTTCACCGTGCTCGATTTCCCGACATTCGGGTAGCCTACCATGCCGATCACCGCTCTGTGCGCCTGCGCGCCTTTTCTCTTCACTCGACTCTCCCCCATGGCGTCGATTGCCGCCTCGGCGCGCTTTTGTAAAATGTCCAAAAGCTCGGCGCGCGACCAAATGTGCGCGGGATCGTTCGCCTTCTCTTCGACTCGTTGCAGATTTTGAACCGTCTCCGCGTGGGCGTTCGCAGCCTTACGTGCGGCTTCCGCCTTCAATCGTAACTCTTCCGCGAGTTCCATCGCGTCGTCGTCCTCGTCGTCATCTTGCATGGCCATCCTACGATTGGCGTCGTCCAACTCCTTCGCCGCCTGTGCCGCTTTCGCGGCAATTTGTTCCGCCTCAATCTCCTCGTACGCCGCCTTCGCGGACCAGAACAAGAATGGAATGTTTTGCGCGTCAAAATATTCCGCCCACGCGCGTCGAAGCTCTTCACTGAGCAAATCAGCCTTGTTGAGCAACAACATCGTCGTCTTGCCCGGATTGAGCTCCTTGACGTACGCCTCCAAATCCTCGCATCTGTAAAACAACGGATCTCTCGCGTCCACGACTTGCACGACGACATCCGAGCGCTCACACACTCTCCACAACTGACGCCAAATCTCGAGGTTCTTCTCGAACGGCGTCACCGAACACCTCGAATCTTCCTCCACCTCCGCCAACGCGCGTCTCCACTCCAAAAACGCCCGCCGTTCGTTCACATCCAATTCCTCTGACGTCGTGTCGTGCGTCCACGCCGGTCGCCTCGGCACGCTCAACGCGTCTCGGTGTAACGTCTCCGCCTCATCTCTCGCCCGAGCCGTTTCCTCCGCGCTCATCCTCGCCGCCGCCGCCGCCGCCTCGCCGTTTTCGCCCGGCGCAGAAATCACCATCGCCCGCTCCCGTCCGCGCTCCGTCGTGAAGTCCCGATTCGCCAGCTCCGCCAGGTGAAAGAACTCATCCAACTCGCTTCGCTCGAGCACCGAACCCGCCCCATCCGTCTTATTAATGTCCGTCGTGTGCGCGTAATTGATGTACTGCCCAGCCTCGTGCGCGCGGTACCCACTCTGTCCCGGTCCCGGCGCCTCGTTCCTGCGCTTGCTCCGCGCGAGCAAACCCCCCAGACCCGCGCTCTTGGGCGCCTTCCCTCCATCTCTCGCCCCGCCCATCGCGCGCGAGGTCTCTTCGCGCGCTCGACGCGCCGAACACTGACGCCCCCGAGATGGGCGCCCATTGGGCGGCGCAATCGCCGCCCAATGGGCGCCCGCGCGCCGGTCCCGCCAGTGCGCGTCGCGCGACGCGAACGAACCCGCGCGCGCGACGAGAAGAGACCACAAAAACAACCCCGCGTCGCGCGCGAACGCTCAGAGGCGTCGAACGAGGCGCCATGGCGACGAAAGTGCAGCGAATCATGACGCAACCGATCGTACGTGCGCGCGCGCGCGCGCGAATCGACGCGACCGAGACGCGAGGGAGGACGCGCGCGCGCCGCGCGAGCGAACGAACGGATGATGCGCGCGCGTGGCGTTCGAACGAGCCGTCGACCGCGCGCGCGTCGACGCGCGCGCGCGAGAGAGAGAGAGAGAGGGGACGCGTTCGCGCGGAGGGTAGGGAAATCGAAATCGAAATCGAAATCGTCGGCGTCCTCGACCGATCGACTGACCCTTCTCGCGCTCGCGCTCGCGCTCGACAGAACTTGATCTTTCGTTTCTTACAGACCAAGGCTCGGGTGCAGATCTGGATGTACGAAAACACCGACGCGTGCGTGGAGGGTCGCATCGTCGGTTTCGACGAGTACATGAATCTCGTCCTCGACGACGCCGAGGAGGTGGTGGAGAAGAAACAGCGACGCGTCTCCGTGGGGAGAATTTTACTCAAGGGGGATAACATCACGCTCATGCGCAACGTGACGCAAAAGGAGAAGTAGCGCCGTCGATCGTAGTAGCGCGTAGCGTAGAAATAAAAAATGTAACGCGTCAGAGCGCGTCAGTCATTCATTCGTTTCGGGTTCGATCCGCAGTGGTGCGCGCGCGGGAGGCGACGCGAGATCGACGGGCGTCGTCGAACGATACGCATGTCGACGACGCCGAGGGCGCGACACGCGCGCGCGCCGTCGGTGTCGATGACGGATGCGTTTGAAGCGCAAAACTTTAATCCAATCGCATTCGTCAACGACGTCATACCGGACGAACGCGCGCTCGCGGGCGTCGATAAGATGATCGAAAAGCTTCGTCAGCGCGTGAAACTCGTGGACGCGGAGATTATGGGGTCGCTGCGCGCGCAGAGTGGGAGCGAGGCGCGCGCGAGGGATGATTTCGAAGTGATCGTCGGCGGCGTCGACGAATTGCGAACGCGCATGGAAGAGACGGAACGGAAAGCGGCGGAGACGGAGGCGAGCGTGCGAGAGATTTGCGCGGACATCGTTCGATTAGATCGAGCGAAGAATCATCTCACGGGATCGATCACGACGCTGCGACGATTATCGATGTTCGTGAGCGGGATGGAACAACTCGAACTCTTCGCGTTGCGTCGGCAATACGGAGACGCGGCGAATTTATTACAAGCCGCGGCGCAGTTGGCCACGCATTTTGATTCGTACTCGGGGATTCCGAAGATTAAGGAACTGCAGGACAAGCACGTTCAGGTGAAGAATCAGTTGCGAGCGGCGGTGTTTGATGATTTTCACACGACGTGGGTGCCGCACGTGATGGAGGGCGACGAGTCGGCGCAGAGAAAGTTGCGAGAGGCGTGCTTGGTCGTGAACGCGCTCGAACCGAACGTGCGCGAGGAACTCGTGGGGAATCTCACGAATCGAGAGCTCACGAATTACGCGTCGGTGTTCAGCGCGCACGAGACGGGGGATTTTTTAGGAAGAATCGCGAGACGGTACGATTGGATCACGCGACAGTTGCAGTCCAAGGAATCCATGTGGGCGGTGTTTCCCGCGCACTGGCGCGTGCCGCAGTTGTTGTGCGTGTCGCTGTGTAAACTCACGCGCGCGCAGCTCGCCGAGGCGCTGGACACGCGAGGTCCGCACGAGGTGCAAAAGTTGTTGCACGCGATGCACGTCACCATCGAGTTTGAAACCGAGCTCGACGAGCGCTTCGGCACGGGGGGCGTCGGGGAGGATGAGGAGTTGGAGGGCGATCGCGCGTCGGCGTCCATGGTGCGACAGAAATACGAACGCAGCGAGCGCGATAAACAGACGCAAAATTTGCGAGGTGGGCGAGTGTTACCGATGGACTCGGCGGCGGAGGCGGCGGCGACGTTTATGTTTAGAGGAAGCGTCGTCTCGTGCTTCGAGGGACATTTGACGGAATACGTCGCACTCGAGCGTCGCCAGTTGATCGATCAGCTCAACGAAACGCTCCGAACGGAGACATGGGCCGGGGACGAGACGAATCCAAATATTTTATCGAGCGCGTTGAGCGTCTTCTTAAACGTGAAGAAGGTTTTCAAGCGGTGCTCGAATTTGACGCGCGGTCGCACGCTCTTCGCCGTGCACGAAGTCTTTTTACAGTTGCTCTCGGCTTACGCGAAGACTCTCAGAGAGCGCGCACAAGCGGCGTGCGCGAGTGCGATCGATCATCGACTTCCGGAGGCACAGAGATCGAGCGAAATCAAGACGATGTGTCTCATCGTCAACACCGCCGAGTTTTGCGTCGAAACCATCGGCCCGCTCGGAGACTCGATGATCAAATCTCTGGACGATGGGTTCAAGGACAAGGTGGACATGATGGACGTCGAGGACAGTTTCAGTGCCACGCTCTCCGAGGCGCTCAATAAACTCATCGCCGCGGTCGAGATGCGATCGAACGTCGTCTCGGGGATGCTTCGCGTCAACTGGGGCGCGCTCGACGTCGTCGGTGACCAGAGCGAATACGTCGACACCTTTGAGCGCACGATCGCCACCGCGCTCCCGATTCTGCGAGCCAGCATCAGTGACATACACTTTACATTCTTTTGCGAAAAGTTGGCGGCGTCCATCGCGCCGAAACTGTACGTCGCCGTCTTCAAGTGTAAACGCGTCTCTGAGACGGGGTGTCAGCAAATGCTCCTCGACGTGCACGCCGTCAAGACGCTCCTCTCTTCCATGCCCACGATCGGCGCGCCGACGACGGACGGCGGCGGCGGCGAGCCGCCGGCGCCGTCTCTGAGCTACACGAAGATGATCGCGCGCGAGATGGGGAAAGTGGAGGCGCTCGTCAAGGTGCTCTTATCGCCGAGCGACGGTTTAGCCGAGACGTTCAAGGCGCTCCTTCCCGTCACCGCGAACGCGGTCGATTTCCGCGCGCTCTGCGAACTCAAGGGTTTAAAACGAAACGACGTACCCGAACCCCCGTTTGGGTTGTTCACCGCCGTGGGCGCGCCCGCGAGTTCGAAATCGCTCGCCGACGACCTTCCGGCGGCGCCGAAACAAAAAATCGACGTCGCCGCGAAAATGTCCAGCATGTTCAAAAGCAACCCAAAGCCGTGATCGCGCGCCCTAGAAACGAATAGCAAAAACTTCATCACATTGTTTATACACATCGCCGAATCTGTGGCGGCCACCCACTCGAAGATGTCCCGCGTAAAGCGCGCTTTCGCGCGTTTTCGCGCTTTTCGCCGACACTCATAACCAATCGCATCCTCGCGCGTCATTCGTCGCCATGACGCGCGCGCTCGACGCCGCGCTCGACGCTCGAGCGTCGCGCGTCTTCCCCGACCTCGCCGACGAGCTCGACCTCGCGCGCGATCTCGCCGACGACGCGGACGACGCGCTCGCGGACGACGCGTTCGCCGCCGCCCACGCGCTCTACGACCGCGCCCTCAAAACGCTCGCCTCGGGCGACGCCCAGGACTCGCACCACGGCGCGCGCGTCGAACGATTGCGCGTTCGTTGCTTCCTCGGCGCCTCGCGCGCGAGACTCGGCGAGGGCGACGCCGACGCCGCGCTCGCGTTGGCGCACCGCGCGTTCGGCGAATCCGCCTTCGACGCGGACGCGACGACGACGCGCGAGACGCTCGAGCTCAACGCCAGGGCGCAGATGACGCTCGGAAACGTCGATGCGGCGGTGTTGTGTTGTCTAGACGCCCTCAAGCGCGGATGCGAGGATGTGTCGGGGTTTCCATCCATCGTCGTCGAACGCGCGAGAGAGGCGAGAGGCGCGCCGTGCGAACGCTCGTTGGATACGTTCGTGACGCTGACGATGCGTTTAAATCGCACCGAGGAGGATTTATTGCGCATAGGAGGTGCGCTGGACGCGCTGGATCGAGCGCACGCGATCGATGCGAGGGATGAGTGGGGGAATAACGTGTTGTGGGGGGCGCTGATGGGCGCGCGAAGAGTCGCCGCCGAGGAGAACGTCGACGCCGCGGAGGACGCCGTCGGCGCGGTGCGTCTCGTGCTCGAACGCGGGGCGAGAGCGAATCAACGATATGAGCGATGGACGACGCCGTTACACCTCGCTGTGACGAGCGGGGTGGTGGGAGCGGTGGAGACGGTGTTGGAATTCGGTGGACTCGTCGACGCGAGGGACGACGACGGGAAAACGCCGTTGCTGACGGCGTGCGGACGCCCGGCGGCGGAGTGCGATAAAACATCGAGAGTCGTGGACGCGTTGCTCGCCGCGGGGGCGAACGCTGAGGCGAGAGACGCGAACGGGATGACGGCGTTACACTCGGCGTGTAAATTTGGAAACGGTGGCGCGGTGGAGTCGCTGTTGCGCGGCGGCGCGGATTGGCGCGCGCGAACGCCGAACGGCGAGTCTCCGATTATGCTCGCGTACGCGCACGCGCGTCAATCGGGCGTCGTGGGTGAGATTTTAGCGCACGTGGAAAATAGTCCGGACTATGACGACGCGCTCGCGCGCGAATCTGCGTGGTTTCTCGCGACGCACGACGACGCCGAGCGCGAGTCGACGACGGCGGCGACGCGATGCGTCAGAGAAGATCTTCGTTTGATTAAATTTTGCGAGCGCGAAAAGGCCATCACGCGCGCCATCGCGGAGACGACGGGCATGAATCGTCGCGATGCAAGCGCGTTGGAGTCTCTGAGCGCGCGCGCGCGTCAGGACATCACGCAGTCGTACATGGATTTATGCGGCTTTGAGCTCGACGCGCCGAGCGACGACGTCGCCAAAGCGGCGTACGAAAAATACGGCGACGTGCTCGACGCGTTCAAGACGTATCTCGAGTCCACGCTCCCGAAATCACTCGTGTGTTTCATCAAAGAGGATGAATTGACCGAGTCGTGCGTGTCGGACGATGACGTCCATCGTTTGGTGTACGCCAAGAACGCCGTCGGCGCTGCGTCGGCGTGCGCATCCTTCGACGTCGGCCGCCGCGTCGCGCTCGCGTCTCCGGTCGTGGTCGATCTCGAGCGAACGTTGGACGCGAGTCTGCGTCGCACGTTCGCGCACGGGCAACCGCTGTGCGAGGCCGCGCGACCGTGGCTCTTGACTGAAAAATCCTTCATCGCCGCGAGTCGAGGCGGGTCGTACGCGGCGACTCGTCTCCGGGACGCGCTCGGCGCTGACGTCGCGGCGTTCGTGGTGCCGGCGCCGTCGTCGTCGTCGTCGTCGTCGCATTTTATCGACGACGCGACGATCGTCCCCGAGGATGATTTCACCGCGAAAACGCTCGAGACGCACGCCGAGTCGACGCTCTTCGTAGAACTCGCGCCCGGCGACGCCGCGCTCCTTCGTCTCGCCGTCGCCGCCTACGCGGGCGACACCGTCGTCACCGTGAGTCGCGTCGCCGACCACGACGCGATCATCGACGTTATGTCGTCCCACGATTTCATCGAGGACGCTCCGAAACGCGCGACGACGCGAGACGCCGTCTCGGCGGTCCCGATTCTAGTCGCCTTCGCGCGATGGACGCGCGACGGACGCGCCTAGCTCCCCGTTCCCGAAATCACACGCACGCGCAAACAACCCCACTCAAAACCTCGGTCTCTCACACACCGCGATCAACACGTCCGCGTCCACCGCCTCGCTCATCGCCACGGGAATCGTCCGTCGTCTCAACGCCCGATCGCTCCGTTCGCACGCCTCGTATCGATAAATCGCTCCCTGCGCGTACTTCTCCGCCAACGCCACCATCGTCGCCGTCCCGTCCACCCCCTCCTCGAACGCGCACACGAATCCATCCTCACGCCAATCTTTCGAAAAACCAAACGATCGCCAGTGCGCTCGCACGCCGTCCAACCCTCGAATGTCTCGCTCCAACTTCGCGTTCGCCGCCGCGTTGGCCTTCGCCGACGCCGGCTCGCCCATGGGATTATGTCCCGTCACCGCGAACGTCACGCCGCGTCTCGCGATGGCGGGCGGTCGGGGACGTTCGGCGAGCACGTCGTCGTCGACATCGAGCGCGAGCGGTTCGAAATACGTCGTCGCGTCGTCGTCGAACGCGTGGGCGTCGTCGTCATGCATTTTGGGAACGTTCACCCATCCGTCGTACGACGACGCCCAGAGCGCGCGTAATTCATCCTCGCGCGACGACGCCGCGCGCGACATATCCCTCAGGTTATCCCGTCGCGGTCGTCTCGATCTCGATCGCGCGAGCGTCGTGGACGCGCGCGCGGCGATGCGTCGCATGATGTCGCGTGGTGACGGTCGTTACGTAGTGTATGGTTTTTCACACCATGTATTTTTGTTTATTTTTTGTCAGAGATGTCCCGCGACGCGCGAGATCTCGTCGCGCGATTGGTCGACGCGCCGCGATGCCGCCGAAGAAAAAAGCCGCGCCCGCGCCCGTGGAGGAGGAAGAGGAGGAGGAACTCTTGGATTACGACGAGGTGGCGGACGCCGGGGTGGACGCGGTGGAGGCTGACGGGGGAGAAGATGATGGGAAAGATGCGAACAAGGATGCCACGAAGAAGGGTTACGTCGGGATACACAGCACCGGGTTTCGGGACTTTTTGCTCAAGCCGGAACTGTTGCGAGCGATCGTTGATTGCGGGTTCGAACACCCGAGCGAAGGTGCGCGCGCGCGACGTCGGGGGAGGGGGCAATCCGCGGATTGACGCGATTCGCGAATTCGATGGATTGATTCGATGGATTGATTCTCGCGTCTCGGTCGCGAGGTGGACCCCGCGCGCGTGGATGAGGTGGACGCTGAGACGTGCGCGAGTGTCGCGTCCGCGTGAGCGAGCGATGTGTGACGGGGGAAAAGACTGACGAGGAAGCGACCGACGACTCGTTCGCGCGCGTTCGCAGTGCAACACGAATGCATTCCGCAGGCGATTCTCGGCATGGACGTTCTCTGCCAAGCCAAGTCCGGCATGGGTAAGACGGCCGTGTTCGTGATCACGGTTCTTCAACAGCTCGAACCGGTGCAGAACGAGGTCGGGGCCGTGGTGCTGTGCCACACCCGCGAGTTGGCGTACCAGATTTCTCACGAATTCGAGCGCTTTTCGACGTTTTTGGGCGACGTGACGACGGGGGTCGTCTTCGGAGGCATTCCGATCGTGCAACAGAAGGAGCAACTCAAGTTGCAACCGCCGAACATCGTCGTCGGTACGCCCGGCCGTCTCAAGACGCTCGCGCTCGACGGTACGTTAAACTTGAAGAAGTGCGCGCACTTCGTCCTCGACGAGTGCGACAAAATGCTGGAAGAGATCGACATGCGTTCCGACGTGCAAGAGATTTTCAAGTGCACACCGCACGACAAACAGGTGATGATGTTCACCGCTACCTTATCCAAGGAGCTCCGCGCGCTGTGCAAAAAGTTTATGAACGATCCGATGGAGATCTTCGTCGACGACGAGACCAAGCTCACCCTCCACGGTTTGGTGCAGCACTACGTCAAGCTCGAGGAATCGGAAAAGAACCGCAAACTCAACGACTTGCTCGACTCTCTCATGTTCAACCAAGTCGTCATGTTCGTCTCCAGCGTCTCTCGATGCAAGGCGCTGGATAAACTCTTACAAGAGTGCAACTTTCCCTCCATCGCCATTCACGGCCAGATGTCGCAACAGGAGCGTCTCGCGTGTTACAAATCCTTCAAGGATGGCGATAAGCGCATCCTCGTCGCCACCGATCTCGTCGCTCGAGGCATCGATATCGAGCGCGTGAACATCGTCATCAACTACGACATGCCCTCGAGCGCCGACACCTACCTTCACCGCGTCGGTCGCGCCGGTCGTTTCGGCACCAAGGGTCTCGCCGTCACCTTCGTCGCCTCCTCCGAGGACACCGACGTCTTGGCCTCCGTGCACGAGCGATTCGAGGTGGAGATCAAGGAGCTTCCCGACGAGATCGATCAGTCCACGTACATGCCGAGTTGATCGACGCGCGCGCGTTCACCCTTTTAATAACCGAACAGAGTCGAATCGCGTCGCGGCGCCGAGGTAACACTAAACCACCCCACGATGCATCTTTCGCGTCTTCACACGTCGTCGCGCGACGCCGCGCGCGAGATGACGCGCGCGAACGACGAAGAACGACGTCCTCTCGCGCATCGAGGCGCGGGCGACGCGACCGGGACGTTGACGTCGACGCGCGCGAGGGATGAGACCGCCGACGCGCGAATCGCGGCGTCGGGACGAGCGGTGGATTACGGCGTCGCGCGCGAGGCGCGAGGCGACGGTGACGGTGATGCGTCCGGATGTGATGTGCGCGTCGATGTCGACCGCGTCGAGCGACGCGAGAGACGGGCGTCGATGACGTGCGCGCCGTCGAGGCGGACGCGCGCGGCGACGGCGACGGCGACGGCGCTCGCGGCGCTGGCGGGGACGCTCGTCGCGTTCCAGCCGCGAGTCGGGAGCTTTGAGTCGTCGTTATCGTCCATGCATCGAGGTGTGGGGAGAGATTCGGACGTGGACGCGGGATGGGTGCGAAGCGACGCGGCGGAACGCTCGTCGTTTCCGGGCGGTTTGCGTTTGCCCAAGGGATACAAACGGTCCGACGCGTGGTCGATGAGCGAACACTCGAGCGCGACGTCGTACTCGTTGACGACGGGGTGGACACAACTGGGGTCGATGTTTTCGTGGCCGTTGCAGGGGTTGCCGGACGCGCGCTCGTGGGATCCGACCAAGGTGAAGTTGACGACGGGCGGGACGCTGCCGAGCGAATTCGACGCGAGAACGAAGTGGCCCGAGTGCGCGTCGCTCATCGACGATCCCATCGATCAAGGGGAGTGCGGTAGTTGTTGGGCCGTCGCGCCGGCGAAAGTGATGAGCGATCGGTTGTGTATCGCGACGAACGGACGGGTGTCGACGCACTTGTCGGGCTTGCAGTTGCTTTCGTGCGCGGCGAAGCGCGGCGATGGATTCAGGCCGTCGAGCGACATCGATGGATGCGGTGGTGGATTCCCCATGAATGCGTACGAGAACGCGAAAGTAAACGGGCTCGTGTCCGGTGCGCAGTTCGGCGACCGACAAACGTGCATGCCGTACTCGTTCAAGCCCTGTCATCATCCGTGCAAACACGGCGAGGAGGCCAAGTGTCCGGGCACGTGCTCGAACGACGGCACCAACGCGTCGTCCATCTTTCGAGTCGACTCGCTCGTCTCGTGCCGAGATGGCGATTTCGATTGCATGGCGCTCGAAATTTTCAACAACGGTCCCGTGTCCTCGTTCGTCGGGACGGTCTTTGACGAATTTTACAAGTACCAATCCGGCGTCTACAGTTTATCGAAGGATGTGAGTATTCGCGGCTCATCGCACGGCGGACACGTCATGGAGGTGATCGGATGGGGTATCACGGAAAAAGGCGTGCGTTATTGGAAGGTGTATAATTCGTGGCTCAACTGGGGCCAAAACGGATACGGTAAAATCGCTATGGGCGAGTTACACATCGGCGAAACCGTCGAGGCGGCGAACATGCGCCCCGTCTGAGAAAAAACTAGCGCAAAGTAATGAAAAAATGTAGTGTCTCGATCATCGATTAAAGCAAACGATACTAAAGTGTAACGCGAATGAGAACGTCCCGTGGTGCGGGACTAGACGAGAAACACGGTGTCCTCGAGCTTTTTCACGACGAGGGAAAAGTTTTCCGACTTGTCCAAGCGTTCGCGTAAAACGTCCTGCATGCACGCGCTCGGCGTCATGCAGCCACCGCCGCCGTTTTGCACCCACGGTAAACGTTCGCGCTCGGACGGAATCGCCAGACACAGCGCCACCTCGCACGCGAGCGCGGCGGTGCCCTTATATCCCGGGTCGGCGTGCTTAAACTCGAATTCAGCGCAATACGCGTCGGCGGCGCCGCCGTCGGCGCGAGGCTCGCCCTTGGCGACGACGTACACGTGCGAGTACCCGTTCTCGCGCGTGTCCTCGCTCGGCCCGTCGCCTTGTTTCGGTAAAATCGTCTTTCGCATCAGCCAACGAAGCGGCGACGTCAGAAACGCCGCGCCGAACGCACCGAGCGCCAACGTCCCGCACACGGCGTTCGTCTTCGACGAACACAAATCCGCCTCGTCGTATTCGAAATTCGGTCCATACTTGTCTGGATTCAGCGCGTACGACCGTCCCACAACCTTAGCGTTGATCCCAGCCATGATGCTCGGCATCGTCCACCTCTTTGTGTCCTCATCGTACCTCCACCACCCCTGCGGCGATTTCCATCGCCTCTCCTCCTCGAGCGCGCCCCTCGCGAGATACAACGGATCCCCGATCCCCCGCGTCTCCGATTTCGGTCGACTCACCGCCTTCGCCGCGCTCGCGATCGTCCCTCCGCTCACCCCACCTCTCGCCCTCCCCGCGTGTCCGAACGCCGACGCACACGGCGCACCACTCTTCGCGCACGCGTCCGCCGCCGCGCGACACCCGACGTCCCACGGCACGGAATCGTATCCGCAACACGATACGCACGCCGACCCCATCCCCCGCGCCTCCTCATCGCACGCCTCGATCACCCGTCGCACGAATCGAGGCTCACCGCTTATATCGCAATAATCCGTCCCGAGCTCCGCGCACGTCCTCGCCAAAGCGACGCCGCCCGTATCGCCGTCGGCGTCGTACGGCCCGGCGAAGGTCAACACGCACGCCGCGCGCGCGCACATCTCTCTCATCGTCCGCGCGTCGTTCGCCACGAGCACCGGAAGCGCGGACGAGGGTAAAGAACGTTTGGTGACGATCGTATCTCGCGTTCGAGCGAGTTTGGTGCCGTCTCGACCGGCGAGGGCGACGCGAACGTCGCGCGCGTACGTTTTCGCGAGATAATCCACCGCGAGCGCGCCGGTGAATCCATTCGCGCCGTACACGACGAGATCGAACTCGCGGGACGATCGAGGGGGCGGTGGTGACGCGAGAGACATCGTCGCTTCGGTGCCGAGCGAAAGTCTGCGCGAATCGTCGGTCGAGACGCGTCGTCGCGGGCGAATCAATGACGCGTGCCATGACGCCACTCGTTGACTCGAATGGCGACGCCGACGAGTTTCGTTCGTCGCGGGCGTCGGTTTCGCGCGTCCGCGCGCGAGGACGTCGGGGAGAACGCGATGGATCCGTCGGACGACGCCTCGCGCGACGCGAGCGTCGACGACGACGGTGGCGCCGCGGGACGCGTTCGCCGCCGGGAACCGAGCGCGAGGCTTCCCAACGCGCGCGCGGGGCTTCACGGTCGCGTCGTCGTCTCCGCGGGGCACGGGGACGTGGACGCGCTCTTCGGTGGGGGGGTGCCGCTCGGCGCGTCCGTGATGTGCGCGAGCGACGGCGCGAGCGCGCACGGGGAGACGCTGTTTGGATTGTACTTTTTAGCCGAGGGCGCGGCGACGGCGGGACATCGAGGGTGCTGGGTGCGTCGAGGACGATTGGATCGCGCGAAGGCGATGCGTGGGTTTCCTCGACGCGTGCGAGAGATGGATGTGGGGAGGGGTGGGGGGAAGAAGGCGTC
>Ga0208410_1000233_pt1 | contig 34366 bp, 22 predicted proteins | sample ETN02SmetaG_3_FD_185787 | JGI IMG/M metagenome (GOLD analysis project Ga0208410, IMG submission 185787) | Marine microbial and viral communities from oxygen minimum zone, Eastern Pacific Ocean - ETNP2014F10-02SV257 (SPAdes) (version 2) | ecosystem: Environmental > Aquatic > Marine > Oceanic ... | reverse complement strand
ATCTCGCGCGCGCGAGCCGCGTTCGTCTCGCGAGACGTCGCCGTCGTCGTCTGCCGTCCGCCGTCCGCCGCGCGCGCGCGAGAGGGAGATACAGCATAAGAAAACCCCGGCATCCCATATACTAGTAAAGAAAAGCCATATCGTCGCGCACACGCGCGTCGGTCGGCGCGCGCGCGAGGTCGCCCCCGTCCGCAGAGACGCGCGGGCCCCCCCCCGAACGCGCGCGCGCACTCGAACGAACACGGCATGGTCGCCGCGGACGTCACCGCGGGCGCGCGCACCTCCCTCGAGTCCTCCGACGCGCCGAGACGCGCCGAGGAGATCGAAGGTTTCGACCGCGCGCGCCCGAGACGGAGCGATCCGGTGGCGCTCATCGACGCGCGAGAGCTGAGCGCGCGCGAACAGATGGTGGCGGTGGAGCGGGCGAAACTGTTGAGAGAGCGCGTGGTGGCGTGTTATCGAACGGAGGGGGTGAATCACTTGGAAAAGTGTAAGGGACACGTCAAGGCGTACCTGGCGAGCGTGAAAAACGTCGGGACGCACGCGATCAACGCGGGCGAACACGATCGGTGAGAGGTGAGGCGAACCGAATCGATTACTACTAGCGCTATAATTGTAAAAATCTTCTTCCATCTACGTCGACGGGCGCGCGCGGGACGGGGGGTGAATCGTTCACGCGAGGTCGCGATAGGGCGACGAGAGCGCGGCGAGAAACTCTCTGGCGGGTTCCCAATCGTCGCGTTCGCACGCGGCGCGAACGACGGTGTCTAAAACGTGCGCTCTCGGGACGATGGCTGGGTTGGAGGCGTCCTGTGTGAGGCGTCGTTCGTGGGGGTCGACGTCCGGGCGGCGTAAGAGAGCGTCGGCGTACGCTCGGCCGAAATCCGAGACGGCGGAGGCGAGCGCGGCGTCTGATTCAAAAGCCTCCTCGACGCCTTCCTCGCGACGGACGTGCGCGAACATTTCGAACGCGAGCGTCGATGCCGTGGCTGATTCACCGCGGGCGACGACGCACGACGCGAACGGTCCGAGCGCTCGATGACTCGTCGTGAAATCGAAACGGCCTCGCGCGAGAACGCGGTGAAACCGACCGACGATCTCGTCGTACGTGCGCGAATCACGAATCTCGACCCCAAACTTTTTCGAATATTCAGCGTACAGTGTTTTCGTCAGTGCGTCGTCGAACGCCTCGAGCGCTCGGCGTCGCGCGCTCTTCGGCGCTATGCGAGCGAACGCGTCGCACAATCGCTCGACGTTCCAGCGCATTCGACTCGGTTGACTCGCGTACACATACATGCCCGTGTCGTCGTCCACATTCGGTGAATAATTTTCATCAAACGCCTCCATGAATCCAAACGGACCGTAATCTAACGACAATCCCAAAATGCTCGCGTTGTCCGTGTTCATGACGCCGTGCACGAAGCCTATTGATTGCCATCTCGCCACGAGTTCGCCCGAACGCCGCGCCACGGCGCACAGAAACGAGCCGTACGCATCATCGTCTCCCACACTTTCCAACTCTCCATCCATCCAGGAACCGCACGCGATGACGTAATCGGCGAGCGCGCGCGTCGTCTCGTCGTCGCCTCGAGACGCCGGCCACTCAAACGTCCCGAATCTCAACGCGCCGCACCGTTCGAACACGCGCGTCAACACCCCTCCCGGTAATAACATCGTCTTATTCGACGCCGTCTGACGAACCACGCCGTCGTTCGTCGCCGTCACGCACAACGCGCGCGTCGTGCGCACGCGCAAACACGCCATGGCTTCGCTCGCCAAAAATTCCCGTAAAGCGGACGCGAGACTCGCGCGTCCGTCACCGTACCTACTGTACGCAGTCTTCCCCGCTCCTTTGAGCTGCACCTCGAACGCACCGAGTTCCTCGCTCTCGATCACCGTGCCGATCGTGATGGCGCGCCCATCACCGAGCAACCCCGCCCATTTCCCAAACTGGTGTCCCGCGTACGCGTGCGCGCGCGTCTCTCCTCCTCTCCAGGCGCTTTCGCCCGCCGCCAACGCCGCGAACGTCGCCTCGTTCGCCTCCTCGCGCGACAGTTCCAACAGCGCGGCACACGACGGAGACATGATCCCGACCACGGGTTCCCCGCCCGTCGCGCTCGCCTCGGCGCGCGTCCAGAGTTCGGTTCGATGCCGACCGCCCGTGGGGAACGCGCGCTCGAAATGCGTCGGCGACGACGCATCTTCCCACCGAAGGAGCTCCACCGCGCGCGCGTTCGACGCGCGCGCGCGAATGCGACGTTCTCGCGCGTCGCGACACCGCTCGACGACGCGCGGCGTCGTCGCTCGACGCGCGCATCGCGACATTGTGGAGTCGCGCGCGTTGGTGTTGGCGCGAGTCGTCGACGCGCGCGCGACGAGACACGCGCGACCGCGCTCGAGCGAGGCGGTGCGCGACGCGGGCGAGGGCATGGAGCCGTCGAACGGGCGCGGCGCGGAAGCGGGCGCGAGGGCGAGGGAGGACGCGCGAGAAGAGCGGGCGCCGTTCGTCGGGAAATTCGGTAGAGCGGATTGGGACGCCGCCGACGACGGTGAGAAAGGAGCGGGGACGTCGGACGCAAAGGCGCGCGATGGCGGTGGAAACGTCGATCGATCCGTCGCGAGGCGTCGGGCGGACGCGGAGGGCGGTGACACGGCGACGTCGAGCGAGAGCGAGGCGGAGAGCGACGCCGGTTCCAGCTCGAGCTCGAGTTCGATTTCGAGTTCGAGTTCGAGCGCGCGCGTGCGAGTCGCGGCGAGAGGGCGCGCGAGATCGAGTTCGGAGAGTGACCCGAGCGATTCGGCGCGACGGTACGACGTCGAGGGTCGACTCCCACCGCGCGCGGTGCCGCACGCGAAGGATGGCGAGAAGAAGGCATTTTGGACGAATTGTTACCAGGAAGGAATGAAGTTTTGCGGTCTCGGTGTGTTGCTCGAAGACGTGCCGGAGAGCTCGAGTGATGACGACGTTTCCGATTCGGATAGCGACGCGTCTCGAGAGCGTAGGCACTGGGCGCAAGCAGATACGTTCAAATCGACGTTTACGCTTGACACCGACGAGGACATAAACGACGACATCAGAGGCATGGTGGAAGAGGAGGAAAAGGTTAACTTGTATCCGTCGCCGACTATTATGGACTTTTTGTTCAACAAAATGAAGGCGAGACTCGAGAAGAGAAAGGAACGTGAAAAGTTGACGAGCGAACACACGCGCGAGTTGAGGATGTCGCTGCTCAAGGATCGGAGGAAAAGAAGAGCGATGACGTGGATGGTGCATCGAGTCGTGGAATCACGATTCTTCACGCTATTGACGTCGTTGATGATCACATACTCGGCCGTCGTTCTCGGTATAGTGGCACAGAGCCCAACTAAGTGGGAAAATTCAAAGTTTGAAGAAGTCAGTTTTCTGGTGCTGAATGTGGCCTTCGGCGTAGAGATCTTGCTCCGCATGCTCGCGAGCGGCGAAACAGTAGAAGAAGATGGCGTTTGTCACTTGGTAAAATTCAGGCCGCATCAATACTTCCACGACATCATCAACGTGTTTGATTTTGCGGTGACGATACTGTCGTACTTGGAATACGCCGTCAGCGGTGACAGTCAGTTAGACGCCGTTCGAACGTTGAGGTTGGTTCGATTATTGCGCGTTTTGCGCTCCATAGAAGACATGCGCATGATTTTAGATGCCGTCATTCAGGGACTAACTAACATCGTCTGGATTCTGATGCTTCTGTGCGTCGTCATGTACATCTACGCCGTTTTCGGTGTGGTATTCTTTGGTGAAAACGATCCTCGTAATTTCCGAGATCTGGGTACTGCGTTTAAAAATGTCATATCGATGACCACGATGGCAGATTGGATGGACTTTTTGTACATCAACTATTATGGCTGTGACGTGTACGGCTACTCGGGTTCGCACGCGTCGTACTGCACGAAGCCCAAGGCACAAAAAGTCTTGGCATCGGTTTACGTCACCACGCTCATAATCACCTTAGGGAACATCATGATGAGTCTCTTCATCGGGGTTATAACGAACAGAATGGAGGAGGCCACTTTGAAGCTCAAAGAAACCAAAGAAGAGAAAGCGTTGAAGAAAGAGGCGGTGCGAATAGATGCTATATGGGAGGAACCTGGTCGTCTACCATACGTCCTCGGCAGGGAGTCCCACAATCACTTGATGCGACACCTGAACTTACTTTCTGGTGTTCGAAGAGAAGGTGAAGCTTTACCAATTTCGAAACTACCCGCGTGGAAACATTTCCAGCTGTCTGTGCGCAGACTCGTGGTGCACCCAATCTTTGAATGGTTGATCGTCTCGGTTATCCTCGCCGCGGCCATCACATCTGGTGTGAATTCGGAAGGGTCGAAGAATGCAGCGAAGTATAGCGATTTGCAGGATGCTTTTTTGCTATTATTTGCCGTTGAGCTGGGTGTGAGGTTCTTCGCTCATTTCGACAAAAATTTCAGCTTCTTCACGGGAAAAGACAAATGGTGGAATATATTTGATACGATCGTGGTCGCAGTCGGGCTCGTTCCGAGCAACTTGAACCAAGCCGCCACGGTCATCCGTCTCATCCGCCTTTTGAGGATTCTGCGATTGGTGCGCGTCATCAGACAGCTGCAGGTTGTCGTGCTCTCGCTTCTTCAGGGTCTCAAGTCAATCATCTACGTCGCGGCGTTCATGGTAATTGTTTACTTTGTATACGCCGTCGCTGCGGTGCAATTATACAGAGAAAACGACCCGTTTCATTTCCGGTCTTTATCCAACGCGATGGTCACTCTGTTCCTGGTTTCTTTCCTGGAGGAGTGGCGACCGGTGTTTGACATCAACTACAACGGTTGCAACATCAACGAGTACGGCAAGGCCGATGGTGGTGCGTACTACGCAGAGGTCACAGATCAAGCCGTCAACATGTGTACGCAACCCGGTGGACAGAAGGTATTCTCCATCCTCTTCTTCGTATCGTACATTCTCATTTCAGCCATGGTGCTCGTCTCCGCCTTTGTCGGTATCGTCGTGACGAGCATGCAAAGCGCAAGCGAACAGGTTCGCGACCGCTTAGCCGCTCGCGAACGCATCCTCTCCGTTCAACACTATTTCTCACTCACGGATGAATCTGTGAAGCGTTCCGGCGAGGTTTTCGACCTGTTGAACGCAGGTTTTAGCGAGGAGCTCACCGCGCAAATGCTGCTCGACAAGTGCAAACTGCTCGGTATTCCGACGAATGAGGATTTCCTCCGTCTTACTTACACCACCGTGAACGGTCTCACGAATAAACCATTCGATAAAGGAGACTTCATACTTCTCACCGCCCTCGCTGAGCGCGCAAAGATCATCCAGGAGAAGCTCGCGAACGAAGAGGCGGCGTTCGTCGACGACATCGTCGACGACGCGGACTTCGTCGAAGCCCATCGGACCGCCTCCGGTCGCAAAGTGCAGAAACCGATGAATTAGGACTCATGCATTAATTTAAAACACATCATTCGGCCGTCAACGATCATTTCCGATGTTCGCCTCGCGTCCGTTCAGCGCGCCTCAGACCTCGACTCGACCATGACCAAACGCACGGTGCGTGTCACCGCTCCGCGCGCGTCTCGATCGCGCGAAAACATCGCGAACGCGACGATCGCTCGTCTCGACCGTCTCACGCGCGTCCTCCCCGCCGCGCGTCGCCCCGAACGCGCGCGTCTCACTCGCACAATCCAGGGACACCTCGCGATCGAATCGTCGACACTGACCCCGCGTACACATCGCGCGCGCGCGCAGAAGGACGCCGACGCGGAGGAAACCCCGCGCCGGCGCGCTCGTCAACAATTGGACGTGCCTCCGGGCACGGAGCTCCCGTTAGAGGTCGGCACCAAGGTACAATGTCGATGGCGAGGGAAGGATGAGTACTACCTCGCCAAGGTCATCGAGCGTCGCCAAGGACGCACGGACGCCGACGAGGATTACGAGTATTACGTGCACTACGAACAGTTTAATCGACGGATGGACTCGTGGGTGGTGCTGGGGGACATGGATCTGGGCACGCTCGAGCCCGTGGAGAAGACGGAGGACGGGAAGAAGAAGAAGGAGGCGCACGAGCCGGATGCGGAGCACGCCGAGTTTGATCCGCGCGCGTTGCAGGAACACGAGGAGTTCACCAAGGTTCGTAATATATTACAGATTGAGCTCGGGAAACACGAGATGGACACGTGGTACTTTTCGCCGTTTCCGCCAGAGTATAACGATTGCCAAAAGTTGTACTTTTGCGAGTACACGCTGCAATTCTTCAAGCGCAAGGAACAGTTGCAGCGACACCTGAAGAAGAATGAGATGAGACACCCGCCGGGGGATGAGATTTACCGCAAGGGGAAGCTGAGCTTCTTCGAGATTGATGGGAAGAAGCACAAGCTGTTTTGCCAAAACTTGTGCTACCTCGCCAAGCTCTTTTTAGATCACAAGACGTTGTACTACGACGTTGACTTGTTCTTGTTCTACGTGTTGATGGAGTGCGACGAGCGAGGCTATCACATCGTCGGGTACTTCTCCAAGGAGAAGTGTTCGGAGGAAGGGTACAACTTGGCGTGTATTCTCACCCTACCCCCGTATCAGCGCAAGGGTTACGGGAAACTTTTGATTTCGTTTTCGTACGAGTTGTCGAAAATCGAAGGCAAAGTCGGGACGCCCGAGCGTCCGCTCAGCGATCTCGGTCTCGTGTCTTACCGCGGGTACTGGACACGCGAACTCCTCAAGATCATCAAGGACGAATCCAAACAATTCGTCTCCATCAAAGACCTGAGCGAGATGACGATGATCAAGACGGAGGACATCATCTCCACCCTTCAACACCTCGGATTGTTGGCGTACACCAAGGGCGCGTACGTCATCTGCGCCTCTCCCGAGCTCATCGATAAACACTTCAAAGCCGCGGGCAGCGGCGGCGTGCCGTGCGATCCGGACGCCATCGTGTGGTCGCCGTACGATCCCGAACGCGCGAGAGACTTGTAACGCATAGAATTGATTGACTTTGACTCGTAGCGCCAGGCGTCGCTCGCCGCCCAACCACCTCTTCGACGCCGCGCGCGCGCGCCACCGCACACACGGGCGCGCGTCGTCGCTCCCGGTCGCCATGCGCGACCAGAGCTTTGAACTAGAGCTGATCACCCTCGGACTCGCACCCGCGGAGACTCGCGCGCGCGCGGTGGAGCTCACAAAGTCGTTGGATGTTTTGGTCGCGCGCGTGACCGAATCCATCGATTCGCGCGCACGCGCCCACGTCCAGCGCGTTGAGCGTCTCCGCGCGCGCGTCGATCGATTGCGCGCGAAAGTTCACGGCATTGGTTCGAGCAAGAGCGCGCGCACGGTGATGCACGCGGCGAGGTACCCGGAAGATGCGCTCGGTGGGAAATACCACGAGAATTTGTTCGGCGACGCGCCGACGAGACGTTTGGTCGAACATCGCGACGTTTCGCGCGAATTGGACGAGATTGAACGGAAAACGATGGAAGGTTTGATTCTGATCGAGCGACAGAGGTCTCACGGGGAAGATTTGGCGCGGAGATATTGGGAGACGGAGACGAGAGACGCGGAGCGCGCGGAGACATCGACGCGAAGCGGACGGGACGGATTGGGAACGCTTCCCGCGTGCGTGGAGAGCGTGAACGAGTGTCTGTTGTTCAACTCGAACGTGAATCCGTACGTGGAGTACGCGTTGGTGGATCATCTCATGAGCGACGTGGAGGAGGGGAGCGACATCGGCGACGACGTGGAGAAGGAGGACGAATACGAGGATTGGAAAAATTTAGCCGACGCGCCGACGGACGCGCGTTACGATTCCGCTAACGCGACGCAGTTCGGGTTCAGGCCGACGTTGGGACAGATGCCCGAGGTGAACTTCCCGCCGTCGTTGCCGTCGTTGCGCTACGCGGCGGATATATCGTGGTCGGGCGCGGAAAAGTCGAAATCCATCGCGCCTTCGGCGTCGGCGACGCCGCTGCCTGACGTCGTGCTCTCGGATCCGATTCCGGGACTCGGGTCGACGATTCCCGCGCCACCGCCGCCCCCACCGCCGCCGCTGAGACCGAGCGCAGCGCCGCCGCCCCCACCGCCGGGCGCGGCTCCCGCCAGCGCGCCGCCAGCGCAACTGCCGCCCGGCGCCGACGTTGGCGATTCCGGACGAAGCGCGCTCATGGCGGCGATTCGAAACCACAACAAATCAAAGCTCCGAAAGCGAGGTGACGCGTCGTCGACGCCCGCGCCGCCGACGCCACCGCGCGCGAGCGTCGCACCGACCGCGAGCGCGGCGACGGAACCGGATTTACGAAGTGCGTTGATGGACGCCATTCGCGCGAAACCGACGTTGAAATCGACGTCGACGAGGGACGAGACGCCGCCCGCGCCGGCTTCGACCACCGGCGCGCCATCCGCGGCGCCGAGACAGATGTCCATGATGGAGGAATTGGCCGACAGTCTCGGACGACGACGTTCCGCAATCGTGGCGTCGGGCGATCACGACGTGCGCGAGAGCGTCGCCGCGCCTCAAAGACGAGACGCCGCGCCGCGCATCGTCGGTTTGGACGCGTTTATAAAATCCAAGGGCGCGGGCGCGCTCGGCGACGACGACGACGCGACGGACAGCGATTGGGACGATTGAATAGTATTCTAAATCTATCGATACAGTACTAGCAGTGGTCGTAACGACTCTCAGAGTTTACTCCTCGCTCGATTAAACGCCGCGAAATTCTCCCGCGCCGCCTCTCTATAATTCGCAAACGCGCGTCGTCTCTCCTCCGCGCGCACGTCCGCGACGTCCAACCCATCGTTAATCGCCCGTTTGATCCCTTTCGCGCCCGGTAACCGTTTCACCCGTCTCGCCAACGCCATCGCGTCCTCTCTCGCCTCTCTCGCCGACGCGCGCGGCGTCCCCGCGACCAATCCCAACGCCGTCGCCCGAGTCGCGTCGATCGCCTCCCCGAACACCGAACACGCCCGCGCCGCGTTCGACCCAATCGCTCGACTCAGTTTCACCGATAATCCCCACGACGGCAGGATCCCGATCTTCGCGTGCGTATCGACGAATACCGCGTCTCGCGACGCCACCACGACGTCGCACGCCAACAAGATTTCAAACCCCGCGTTCACGCACGCCCCGTGCGCCGCGCCGACGATGGGACAGTCGCACGCCTCCATCGCGCGCACGGGATCACTCCCAATCTCCCCCTCGTCCGTCGCGAACACATCACCGACCGCGCGAAGATCGATGCCCGCGCAAAAACTCATCGACGCGTCGTCGCCGACGAGCACCACGCACGACGTCTCGCGAGGACGCTCGTCGAACGCGCGCGCGAGGTCCACGAGCATGGGTTTCGTCAGCGCGTTCATTCGCGATGGATTCCGTATCTCGACGACGCGCACGCCGTCGTCGTCGGCGACGTGGATGGACATGTGATGTTTGATGGGTTCGCGCGAGACGACGAGTGTCGATTACATTCGCGCGCGACGTCGACGAGGAGGCGACGGAGACGCGCGCGCGAGAGAGCGCATCACTCGCGCTCGTCCGTCGTCGCGGCGGGCGCGCTCGATTCCGACGCCGACGCCGACGACGCCGGAATCTCTCGGTGTCGCTCGAGGTATCGCTTCACGGCGTCCGCGGCGGGGTCGTACGTCGACCCCGGGAGCTCGTAGCGCGGTTTCCCGTCCGGCGGTGGGGGCGTGCACGGATGAATCCAATCGCACGTCACCTCGGCGCGCGCGGGGAGGGCGGTGAGGACGAGAGAGAGGGCGCACGAGGCGACGATCGTTTTCGTCGTCGTCTCGGTCATCGTCATTCTCGTGGGAACGTCGACGTCGTTGGACGACGATCGCGGCGATGTCGACGCCGAGACGACGCGCGAGGACGATCGCGATCGCGCGCGCGCGTTCGGCGCGAGAGGGGGCGTCGGCGCGATCGTCGCGAACGGCATGACGACGAGTGAGGAATGAGTTGATTGTTTGTCGACGCGCGCGACGCGACGACCCCGACACACGCCGTCCCGTGCTCGGCGTCCCGATGGCGTCCGTCGAGGACGGCGACGACGACGCGCGCGCGCGAGAGGACGAGTGCGAGGCGCTTCGCGCGATATACGGCGACGAGAACGTCTCGTTCGCGCGCGTTCGCGATGGGCGCGAGGATGACACGGTGGTGGAGCTCGCGCTCGGAGACGGCGCGTGGCGCGCGAGCGCGACGCTGCCGGTCGGGTACCCGAGCGCGCGCGCGCCGATGGATGCGTACGCGCTCGCGGTTCGCGAGCGAGGGGCGCGCGAGCGCGAGGTGGAGGCGTGGGCGAGCTCAGCCATGGAGAGGGTGTGGGTGGAGAATTTGAGGGAACCGTGCGTGTACGCGTGGGCGGAGGCGGTGATGGCGCGCGCGGAGGCGGCGGCGAGGGAAGATGGGGAGGAGGAGGGAGGTGGTGAGGGTGTCGACGCGTCGACGTCGGAGCCGGTGAGTCTGGAGGATGTGGAGGCGGAATTGGCGGTCATCGAGGCGGCGGCGGCGACGCCCGCCGGGACGGACGCGGCGCGCGAAAGACGAGACGACGTAAGACGACGATTGACGAGCCACGAACCCGTGACGGAGAAGAAGAGCGTGTTTCAGGCGCACGTGTGTCGAGGGGTCGAGAGCGTGGACGAGGTGGAGATGGTGATGGATATTTTGAACGAGTCGCGAAAGGTGCGCGCGGCGACGCACAACATTCTCGCCTATCGCGTATCGCGTCCCGACGGGACGTTTTATCAGGACCACGACGACGACGGCGAGACCGCGGCGGGTGGACGGTTGTTGCGTTTGCTCGTCCTCGCGGACGCGCGGAACGTCGTCGTGGTCGTGTCGAGGTGGTACGGAGGCGTACATCTCGGACCGGCGCGGTTTCACGTCATCAACACCGCGGCCAAGGTGGCGCTCGAGTCTTTAGGAGAGATTCATCAATCGACGTGAGCGCGCATAGTTAGTTCACAGTGTATATGTACAGTACTAGCCGATGTCAACCGGGCCTCGATCCCCCACGCGTCGCATCGCGTCGCGTCGTCGCGTCAGGTCTCTCCGTACAGACGCGCGAATCGTCGCTTCAACTCGGTCAATCCCAACGCCGAGAGATACTCGACGTTGCGCTCGCGAATGTCCTCCCTGTCCTCGTCTCGATACCACGACGTCTCCGCTCGATCGACATCCACCGCTCGAAGTAAATGCACCGTGGGAAGAGGACTCCTCGACGTGTAATTCCCGCACGCGCTCTCGCCGTCGAACGCCGCCTGCGGATGAAACGCCACCACCGTCACCTCCCCGTCCGTCATCTCTTCGCACATCACCTCCGCCTCGCGCACCGCGCCGTCCATGAACGTCGACCAATCCCCAACGCACCCTTCCTCGAACACGACGAGCGTCGTCGCCGGTTCACCGAACGAACACGCCATCAAACGCGAAATCTCTCGCGTCACGACGCGCGCGTACTCGCCGCTCTCTCTCGCCCCGGCGCCCACGGTCTCGATCGCGAACGTCGACGTCATCGCGGGTCTCGCGAACGGGCACAGATTCATGCCGACGATCCAATCGCGGAGCCAGCGTTCGGTGCCGCGACGCGCGCGCGACGCGAGCGTCGACGGCGAGACGTCGCCGCCGGTGTTTTCGGAGAGACAGTTGGGACGACGCGCGACGACCGCGTCGACGCGACGGCGCGCGACGCGAGCGGACGACGCGGGAGAGGTCGACGATGGCGTCGATGGCGTCGATGGCGACGCGCGCATGGTCGAGACGACGAGGACGAGGAGAAGTGCGGTTGCCTAGGATGATTCGTCTACCCGCAATCGAAACGTCGAGCTACGAGACGGCGGACGACTTGGACGACGCGCCTCCGAAGGCGTGCGAGAGCATGAAGACGTGCAATAGGATGATGTACACGGAGAATAATGTTCGAGTCGAGCGACTCGTCATCAACATTTTACCGCCGGTGAGACCGATGCGGTCGTGAATGGGGAGCGACGCCGCGGATTCGTCGTTTTCGTTTTGTCGAAATCGAGCGAAGGGGTTGAGTCGAGCGAGGTATTTGCGGCGGTATCTGGAGACGATGCCGCCCTCGTCGCCGCCCGGGATGTCGTCGCCGGCGCCAGCGCCGCCGAAACAGCCGTATCGCGCGGCGCGACGGCGCATGCCGTCGACGGCTGCGGCGGTGCGTTCGCCCTCAATGTTGAGAGTCACCGCGCCGCACGAGTATCTCGCGTTCTTGGCGTGTTGAGACTGCGCGGGAATTGGCGCGGTGCCGTCCGTGACGGGAATGCCTTCGGCATCGACGCGCAAAACGGTCGTCTTGCCGCCATGCGCCTGCTTGGAGTAGTAGTTTTGCACGTACTGCAGTTTTTCGTACAGTTTCACGCTGTCCGCTTCCAGCTTTTTGCGCGCGTCCTCGGCGTCCACTTTTTCGCGCTCCAATCGCGCGGTTCGCTCGTCGAGCTCGCTCACTCGACGCTTGAACCGGTCGCGCTGCGCGGTGAGAATGGCGAGCAAGTCCGAATCGCCTCCCGCCGCCGGGGTGACGTCCTCGATGATTTTCGTCAATCGAGTCGACAAATCAGTCTCGAGCGTCGTCACCATCTCGGCCGTCTCTATGTACTTGCGCTCCGCCGCTTGTTGCGCGCCGCGTGCGACATCCGCATCGGTGGTCGCCTCATCTTTCTCGCGTCGCGCGACCGTGATCTCTGCAGACAATTTCTTGTTTCTATCGCGAAGCGACTGAATCGCCGCGGCGCTCGCGACATCCGTCGACGCGGCGTCTGTCGACAAGTTCTCGTCGTCGTCGTCATTCACACCGGACATCTCTTGAAGAAGCTTCACGCGCGATTTCAACTGAGAGATCTCTTCATCCTTCGACGCCGATTCTTTGGACGGTCCAGATCTCGCCTTGACCAACTCGTCACGAAGTTGCGCGATTTGCGCGCCGAGAGACGCCGCCGACGCGTCTCGCGCCTCGACCGCGGACTTGGCCGCCGCCTCGGCGGTCTCCACGGATGCCGCCAGCTGCGCGACCATTCGCTCTTTGACGGCGAGTCTCTCTCTCACATCGATATCATCTTTCGGCCCATCCATCGCCGCCGCGCGCTCTTCTCGTCGCCGATTTTCAGCCGTTTCCAACGCCTCCTCGCGTTGTCTCAATTCTTCGCTCAACGCGTACAGTTCGTCTCGCTCCGCCTTCATCTGCGCCGCGCCAATCTCCACCGCGCCCTCGAGATCGAATAATTTATTCTGCGCCGCGTCGTACCGCTTCTGAAGCTCTGACAACTTTTGTTCCGCCTGCGCCTTGCCTTGGCGCGCGGAATCGGCGCTCTTCTCCGCCGCCTTCTTCTTCGCCTCCATCACTCGAAGCGCCTGATCGATCTTCTCCCGCATGCGCTCCTCCATCGTCGCGCGCGCCCTCTCCGCGTCCGCACCAGACGCCGCCATCTGCGTCGACGCCTCCTTCGCGGCGTCTCGCTCGACGCGCGCCGCGTCCAACTCGCGCCGATACGCCGCCACCCGCTCCAACATATCGTCCGGCGCCGGCGCCGAGAACAACGACTCGTTATTGAACACGACGTCCATCGCCTCGAAATCTTCCTCTCGCGCCGCGGACAACCGTTTCACCTCCTCCGTCAGCGCGCGCGTCACCGCCTTGGCGTCGCTCGCCTCCGCCACCAATCGTTCCTTCAACCGTCTCTTCGCCTCGTGTTCACTCTCCCGCGCCTCCGCGCGCCGCTCTTTCGCGCGCGCGATCGCATCCCTCGCCTCCATCCATCGCGCCTCTCGCCACGCGCGCGCCGCGCGCGCGCACTCGTCGTCCCCGCCCCGATCGTCGCTCGCGCCTCCGAAGACGCTCAGCGAATCGAGCGCATCGAGCGCGCTCGTGACGGCGTGATCGAAGTCGTCGAACGAGGGCACGTACGTCGACGCGCTCGGCGCGCTCGACTCGATCGGCGCCTCGTCGTCACCGCGCGTCATCGCGTCGCGCGCTGACGGAAATCATCAATCGTTTGAAATGGATGACATCGCTCTCGACGCCGAGACGCGAAGCGACGTTTCTCGAATTCGACGACATTCGCGGGCGCGCATGCGCGCGCGACCGACGGAACGGACGCTCGAGAGGAGGAGTGGGAAGAATAAAATTTACCCGCGCGGTGTCGCGCGCGTCGGGTCGCGAACGGCGGTCGCGCGCGGGATGACGCGCGCGTTCGGGCGACGACGCGCGCGCGGTGGACGATGCGCGTGTTTCGGAAACGAAGTCGTCGAGCCGCGACGCGAGCCGACGACGACGCGCGCGGGGAGCTCGGGGAGCGAGCGACGCGTGTATCGATTCGCGCGAGGTCGAGGCGATGGGTCGAAGGCGATGATCGACGCGCTCGGATCGAAAGGGTCGGGTTTGCACGAGATGGCGAATCTCGGGCTCGCCGTCCCGTGCGGGTTCACCGTGACGACGGCGGCGTGCGCCGAGTACGAGGCGGGCGGGCTAGATTTCGTGCGAAAGACGTTATGGCCCGAGGTATCGGAGGGGGTGTCGTTCATCGAGCGCGAGTCGAGGAAGACGCTGTTTCGAGAGGGGAATTCGTTGACGGGGCCGCCGCTGTTGCTGAGCGTGCGAAGCGGCGCCGCCGCGTCCATGCCGGGAATGATGGACAGCGTGTTGAATCTGGGCTTGTCAGACGTCGCCGTCGACGCACTCGTCACCGCGGGGTTCAACAAGAGGTGGGTGTACGACTCGTATCGTCGATTGTTGCAAATGTACGGCGACGTCGTGGCCAAACTTCCCAAGAGCGAGTTCGAAGCAGAGATCGCCAAGGCGAAGGAACGCAGCGGCGTCAAGTACGATTCTGAACTCGACGCTTCGACGCTCAAATCGCTGTGCGACGAGTTTAAAGGCATTTACGACGCGAACGGCGCCACGTTTGAACAAGATTCGATGAGACAACTCGAGAACGCCGTCGTCGCGGTGTTCGAGAGTTGGAACAATCCTCGCGCGATTGAGTACCGCGACATTCACCGCATCTCAAACTTACTCGGTACGGCGGTGAATGTGCAACAAATGGTTTACGGAAACTTCGACGAAAATTCTGGGTCGGGCGTGTGCTTCACTAGAAATCCCGCCGACGGCAGCGAACGCATTTACGGTGAGTTTTTGATAACAGCGCAGGGCGAAGACGTCGTCTCCGGCGTGCGAACGCCGTTGGGCATAGACGAGATGGCCGGGGCGTTTCCCGGAGCGATCGCTGGTTTACGCAGCGTGTGCTCCACGCTCGAGTCCGATTACAAAGACATGCTCGACATCGAGTTCACCGTGGAGCAAGGCGAGCTCTTCATACTCCAGTGTCGCGTCGGTAAACGAACGGGCGCGGCGGCGGTTCGCATCGCGACGGAGATGTGTGCCGAAGGAACCATCACTCGCGACGAGGCGCTGACAAAGGTGAACCCAAAAATTTTAGAGCAGGTGCTTCACCCAATTTTCGCGCTCGATCACGCCGATCGAACCTACGCGGAGAACGTCGTGGCGAAGGGACTCCCGGCGTCTCCCGGCGCCGCCGTCGGCGTCATCGTGTTTAGCGCGGAGGATGCGAAGCGCTCGAAAGACAAGCCGTGCATATTAGTGCGCGAAGAGACGAGCGCGGACGACATCGGAGGGATGTACGTCGCGGAGGGCATTTTGACGGGTCGAGGAGGCATGACGTCGCACGCCGCCGTCGTCGCGCGCGGGTGGGGTAAACCATGCGTCGCGGGATGCACCGACATCAAGTTTAAAAGTCATCGAGAGATTAGTTTCGGCTCGAGCGAAAAGACATTTCGCGCCGGGGACACGATTTCAATCAACGGTACCACCGGCGAAGTGATCGCCGCAGCGCTCGACGTCCAACCTTCAACCGTAGACACATTTTTACCCCTCAAGACGTTGATGCGATGGGCTGACGAGAGAAGGACAATTTCGATACGCGCGAACGCCGACACTCCCGAGGACGCGACGACAGGCATTCGCAACGGGGCGACAGGCATCGGTTTGGTTCGCACGGAACACATGTTTTTCAGTAGTACCGAACGCGTGCACGCTATTCGCGAGTTCATCATCGCCAAGGACGCTCAGTCACAGGCGAGGGCGTTGGAAAAGCTCGAAAAGTTTCAGTACGACGACTTTCGCGGGATACTGAAAGCCGCTCGCGGGTTGCCGGTGACGATGCGTTTGATCGACCCACCGTTGCACGAATTCTTGCCGAGCGACAAGCAACTCCGCGAGGGCGGCGCGCACGAAATGTCAAAATACATTGGCAAACCTGCGCGCGAGATCGAAAAGATCGCCGAGGGCATGCGCGAAAAGAACCCCATGCTCGGATTTCGCGGATGTCGTTTAGGATGCGTTCGGCCGGAGATGACCAAGATGCAAACGCGTGCGTTCGTCAAAGCGGCCATCGATCTCGCATCCGAGGGCGTTTCCGTCGCACCGGAAATCATGGTACCGCTCGTGAGCATGGTGGAAGAGTTTCATCATCAGCGCGATTTGATCTGGGAAGTCGTTCGCGATTGCGGCCGAGAACAAAAGGCGGCGCCTCTTCGCGTGCCAGTCGGCGCCATGATTGAAACGTGCCGAAGCGCGCTCATCGCCGGCGAACTCACGCGCGCGGGCGCCTCCTTCTTCTCCTTCGGCACCAACGATCTGACGCAGATGACGTACGGTCTCTCTCGCGACGATTCCGATGCCTTCTTACGTCTCTACATCGACCGTGGCATCATACGTCCCGACGAGGATCCCTTCCAGACGCTCGATGCCGTCGCCGTCGGCGAGCTCTTACGCGTCGCCATCGAACGCGCGCGAGCCGTTCGACCCGAGATCGAGTTCGGCGTGTGCGGCGAACACGGCGGTGATCCGAAATCAATCTCCATCATCAACGACTTAGACATCGACTACTCGTCGTGTTCGCCGAGCAGAATCTTAGTCGCGCGACTCGCCGGCGCGCAAGCCGAGATTTCGTCGCCGTCGCGCGGGAAAAAATCATCCTCGAAACGCGTCCACCACGCGCGTTCGCGCGCGTCGCCCGCCGCGTGACCGAACGCGCGCTCTCTCTTCATCTCCTTCATCTGTACCTCCTCTCAGCGCTCTCACGATACGAATGCATTCAACAAACAATCAAACCATCCGCGCGTCCCCGAAACCCGAAACGTCCCCGCGCGTGTCTCATCGTGACATCCGCACACCCGCGCGCGTCGAACGCCCCCCCCGCGCGTCCGTCGTCCGTCGAGCGCGCGCGATGGAGACGTTCGAGGAGTACGAGATGACCTCGCGTCTCGCGCGCGGTGAACCCTCGTCGTCGCTGGACGCTGGGTCGGACGGTGCCGGTCCAACGTCTCCCGCGAATTACGTTCCCACGCGCACCGAACTCGTCGGTGGCGTCGTCGGTGGAAACGAGACGGACGTCGTGCACATGCGATTGAAACGAATGGCGGCGTTCGATTCGCACGATTACGATCCGACGGATAACGATCTCGAGGAGGACGCGCTGAGGGGACGCACGAGGGAAGATTACCGCCGAGAGCAACGGTGGAAGTGGGGGACGAGCGTGATGATCGGTGCGGTGATGGGAGTGATCGCGTTCGTGATCGATGGATTGGTGGATAAACTCAATTTGTTTCGGTACGGGGTGATCGGGGATAAGGTTGGCGTGGACGGCATGTCGAGGTTCGTCGCGTGGTTGGCGCACGTATCGGTGAGTTGCGCGTTCGCCGCCGTCGCGGGGGGATTGGTGTCGTACGTCGAACCTTTGGCCGCGGGATCGGGGATACCGGAGTTGAAGACATATTTAAACGGTGTCCACCTGAAGGGATTGCTGCGCCTCAAGACTGTGGTGGCGAAATTGGGTGGTATTTCATTTAGCATTGGCGCCGGTTTAATCGCGGGTAAAGAGGGCCCGTTCGTGCACGGAGGAGGTTTAGTCGGTGGAGGATTGAGCGCGTTCGGATCGAACACGCTGGGTTTCAAGTTGAAGAATATGAAGTGGTTTCGAAACGACCGTCACAAACGAGATTTCGTCGCCATCGGTACGGCCACGGGCGTCGCGGTGGCGTTCGCCGCGCCCATCGGAGGCATGTTGTTCACCGTCGAGGAGGGGGCTAGTTTTTACAACTCTGACATGCTCTGGCGCGGTTTTCTCGCCACGTGCACGGGCGTGTTGACCATGCACTGGTTGGAGCAGTTAGATTTCGACGCAGGTGATTTCGCGCGCGCGCGGTTCGGCACGCACCGCGACTTTGGTTTGTACACGGATAGCGAGGCGGATTACTCGAAGAATTATTGGTGGTACTTTTGGGAGGTTCCCATCTTCATCGCCATGGGCGTCTGCGGCGGCCTCCTCGGTGCGGCGTTCGTCAACTTGAACGTCAAAATCACGCAGTGGCGCGCGAAGCACATCCCGGTGAATGATAAGAGAAAGCGTCTGCTCGAAGTCATCGCCATCGCCGGCATCACTTCGACGCTCTTCTTCTTCTTCATGTCCGTGTCTCCGTGCAAGGAGATTCCCGAGCCGCTGCAGGTGGACACGTCGGATAACCTCAACGATTTGTCCAACTCGACGTTCGAGTACGGTGTGGAGACGCGAGATGAGATCAGGGACGACTTTTTCAAGCAGTTGTACTGCCCGGATGGTCAATACTCTGTGTACGGACAATTGTTTTACAACCCGCTGGCGACGTCGTTCAAATTCCTTCTTCACTTGGGCGAAGTCGGTGAGTTTGGCGTGGATAGCGCGCACCCGTTTCCGATCAGCGCGCTGTTCTGGTACTTTATCCTCACGTTTTCGCTCATGACGGTGACGTACGGCGTCGGCGCGCCCACCGGTCTCTTCGTCCCGTCGCTCGCCGTCGGCGCGTCGTTCGGACAGCTCGTCGGAAGAATCGTCGCCTCTATCGCTCGAAGGCGCGGGAACGACGTCGCCATCAATCTTCACGCATACGCCATCATAGGCGCCGCCGCCAATCTCGGCGGAGCGACGCGAATGACGATATCAATCACCGTCCTCGTCATGGAGACGACGGGTTCGATGCAACTGATCATTCCGCTCATGCTCACGATTTTCGCCGCCAAGGCGGTCGGCGACAAGTATACGCACGGCATCTACGACACGCACATCAAGATACGAGGCGCACCGTTCTTGGAAGAGCCTGAACTCGCGGGTCCGACCGGGGATAAACTCCGTGTGAACGAAGTCATGTGCGATGACTTGGTGACGCTTCGTCCGGTGATGCGCATCAAGGAGTTGTTGCAAATTCTCACCGAGACGCACCACGGAGCGTATCCGGTGACGGAACACCCACCGGCGTACGCGGGCGAGGAGTTCGAGCTTCACGGATCGATCACGCGCAATTTGGTGCTGAAGATGCTCCTCCACAGAATATCCTTCGTCGGCGAAAACGGTTCGAGCGTGACGGGGATGAATTTATTTTCAAACCCACGCGAACGCGACGAACTCTTGGAACAACTCAAACAGATTCCGTTCAAGGTACCTTCCGCGCGAGAGGTGGCCCATCTCATGTCCGAGGACGACATTCGAACCATGTCCATCGACCTGCGCAGTTTCATGCAGAGACATCCGTCCGTCGTCCACGGAGACGCGAGGCTCAGTCGCGCCTATCGCCAATTCCGCACCATGGGTTTACGACACATGTACGTCATGCCCTCTCGACCGCGCGTCGTGGGTTTACTCACCCGAAAAGACGTCATTCAAGAGCGCGCGAGTCTCACTCTCGGTCTCTACGCGCGCGGACTCGCCCGTCCGCGCGCGAGAACCGTCTCGCGGACGTTCGAACCTCCCGCCGACGCGCGAGACGCCGACGCCGACGCGCGAGACGCCGGCCTCCCCGAACCCACCTCTCGCACCGCCACCGTCGAAGACGACGACGCGAAAAACGATCTCCCGTACATCCCGTACTACAGCAACAACGCCCAAGACGACGAGGACGCCGGCGTTCACACCATCATCCCCCCCGCCGACGACGCGACCGCCGCCTCCTCGTCGGCGCGCGCGTCGCCCCGTCGCCGCCGCGCGCCGTGACTCGCATCGACACCCCACCGCATCGGTTCGAATCAACACATCACATCGAAGTCATCATCGTTCCTCTCGCGCGCCCCCTCCCCCCTCGCACCGCTCGCGTCCTCGATCGATCCCTCGCGCGTCTTCCCGTCGCCAGTCGCGTCGCCGAGTCTCCGGCCCGGTCGGTCGCCGCCAAAATCCACGTGGCCGCCTCGCCTCCGGAACGGGCGCCGTCGACGACGTTCGACGCGCGACGCGTCGCGCGGAGACGAGCGAACGAATCGGTCGCGCGAAACAAAACATTTCCCACCGCCTGCCTCGCCCGTCGTCTCGAGACACCCCTCGCATCGCGCGCGTCTCCGCCCATCGCGTCGCATCGCCCCGTCATCGCGGGTGACTAGGATTCATTCATTCGCGCGCGCGCGCCGCCTTCAGACCGCGACGCGAGGCGACGGCGGCGTCGCTCGCCCGCGCATCGGGGGAAGGGTTTTTTCTTCGCCCCGCACCGCGAGTCTCGGCGACGATGGGGGCGTATCTCAGCGCCCCCGTCACGGAGAAGCGCTCGAGCGACGGGGCGAGCGAATCGTTCGCGTACGGAACGACGGCGATGCAGGGATGGCGAACGAACATGGAGGTACGCGCGCGGTCGCGCGCGCGATGGGGACGAAGGCGCGAGATGGGTCGCGTCGATGGCCTCGCGCGAGGGTCGCGCGAACCGAGGGCGGCGGCGGGAGAGAACGCGAGTGATTCATTCATTCATTTGTTTCATTTGAGATTTGAGATTTGAGATTTGAGATTTGAGATTCGGACGACGCGCGCGTGTCGAGTGGGGGGTGGGGTGATGCGCGCGGTGTGATCGGGAGCGTGGACTAACGAGCGATGTGACGCGCGAACGACGACGCAGGACGCGCACTCGACCGAGTTGGACATAGGGGATTCGACGGCGTTTTTCGCCGTCTTCGACGGACACGGAGGGAAAGAGGTGGCCATGTACGCGGCGAAACATTTACACTTGGCGTTGAAGGAAACGGAGGCGTACGGGAAGGGTGATCTCGCGCGAGGTTTAGAGGAGAGTTTTCTCGCGTTGGATCGGAAAATGTTGACGAAAGAGGCGGCGACAGAGTTGCGAGCGTTTAGGGCGGGCGGAGAAGGCGGCGAGAACGCGCCCGATTCTATTAGTAGCGCCGAGGAACAGAGGCGACAGCGCGAAGAGATGAATGCAACATTTCGCGCGGCGTTGATTGAGCAGGTGAAGGGTGCGAATCCTGACATTGATGAGAAGGATCTGACATTTGACTTTGAGTTGGACGAGGCAGATATTGCGACGGCCTCGAGCAGAGTCACCGACGGTGATAATTCGCACTGGTCGGGCCCGCAGGCGGGCGCGACGTCGGTGGTTGTGTGCATTCGCGGTGATCAGGTGTATTGCGCGAACGCTGGCGATTCTCGAGCGGTGTTTTCGCGCAAGGATGGACAAGTCGTCGATATGAGCGAGGATCACAAGCCGATGAACACGGACGAACGCCAGCGCATCATCAAAGCTGGTGGTTTCGTCAGCGAAGGGCGCGTGAATGGTTCTCTTGCGCTCTCTCGAGCTTTGGGTGACTTTGATTATAAGGGTAACAAGGAGCTCTGTGAGAAGGAACAGGCGGTGACGGCGTTCCCGGAGATTCGCGAGTTTCAGTTGCAGGGCGGCGATGAGTTTATGATTCTCGCCTGCGACGGTATTTGGGACGTATTAACCTCGGAGCAGTGCGTGGCTTTCGTGCGCGAACGTTTGAGAGAAGGTTTACAAAAGGGCGAAAGCGAGACGTTTAAATTGAGTCAAATTTGTGAAGAGCTCTGCGACAAGTGTCTCGCACCGGATACACGAGGGACCGGCTTGGGTTGCGACAACATGTCCGTGGTCATCGTTTTACTCAAAAAGTTTTGTTCATTCGCCGCGTGAGATAGATTTCGCGAAAAACTAAGTGTTGAACTTGTAGTGTGGTGCTTTGTGATGATGAAAATTCGGTATATCAAAACGTACGTTTCAATCGCGCGGGCGCTTCCTCGAGTATGTCTCCGTCGACGCTGTGACGGACGAAGCCGCGGTATGCGTCCGTTTCCGTGCCTCTTCCTCGAGCTCGCGCGCCAAATCCAACACGAGAGGTTTGAAGAATCGTTGCCTCGCGTTGATGAAGAAATTCGAGACGCACGCCACGGGCCAATCGAGTTGCTCAGCCAACCGTTCTTTTTGCGCGCGATCCGGAAACGGCGCGTCGAAGTGTTCCAGTATCCACTGTCGAAGCATTCTCTGACCCGCTTTACTCGATAACTTCCGCCGTTTCTTCTCTTTGGGAGCGTTTGCATCACTCGCCTCGAGCCGTCCCGTCGCCCGTCTCGTCGCCGCGCGCGCCGCGTCGAGCGCTCGCTCCTTCACCGCTCGAATCCCCTCCCTCGCGTGCGTCGCGATCTCCGCGTCTCGTCCAGCGTTCCACCACCCCATCCTCTCTCGCATCGCTCGAAACCGTCGCTCCACGTCGTCCACCGCGCGTTCGAACCGCGCGCACTCGAGCGTTTCGGTTTCGCGCGTCTCGCGCCTCCGCCTCCGCGTCCGCGCCGTCCATCTCGCGTTCGCGCGCCGACGCCTTCGCGCATCCACGACGGAATCTCCACCCATTCGTACCGCCGTCGTCATCGCCGTCGCCGACGCGCTCTCGGCGGTCGTCTCGCCGCGCTCTCGCGCGACAGAAAACGCTCGCTCGAACCGCCCCGCGACCGACCGCGTCGCGGACATTGACATCTCCGCTCCGCATGCGTTGTTAGTTTTTCGAACGCGGCGACCGACCGGGCCGAGGGCGACCGAGAGAGACGAGAGCGCGGAGGGAGAGGAGACGCGCGCCGCACACGCGCGCGACGAGGCGAGGCGAGAAGAGGCGAGGAAACGTCTCGAGGTGTCCATCGTCGATCGGGCGCGCGCGCGACGGGGGCGGCGGCGGCGATCGCGAGGGGGAGGACGCGAACGCGCGCGGTGTGATTGAGAACCAACACCAATCGGCGCGCGCGCGCGCCATGGTGTCGCCGACGGTGCGCGTCGTGGATTCGGCGCCGTCGAGGGAGATCAAAGGGCGCGAGGAAATCGTGGTGAAAGCCTCGATCGGGTTGGAGGGAAGAGACGTGGACGCGAGTCCGACGCGGGCGTCCACGGGATTGTCGACGCGCGCGCGATTCGAGCCGACGGCGGAGGACGCGGAGGACGCGTTTCACTTTGACGGCGCGCAGTCGCGCTCGCCGTTCGGTCGCGCGAGTGATTTTCCGCCGTCGTATGATGAGACCAAGCTGATGGAGGCGGAGACATCGTCGGGGGCGACGGGTGAGGACGAGGAACCAGCGCTCGAGCAACTGCGGGATGAGCTCGGTTTCGAAGTGCCGACGAGTTTGCACGCGAGGTACGAGGCGCGAGGCGCGGAGCGCGCGGATTTACGTAATCGACAGATGGAATGTTTGGACGTGTATAGAAACGTGCCGGCGAAGCAGCGATGCGTCGGTGGCGACGCGTGTTTGGCTCTGGCGGTGAACGGTGTGCATCCGAAGCATCGCGCCGAAATTTGGGCGGAAAAGCTCAAGGCGCACCTCAAGCAAAATTCGAGCACGCAATCGTACTATCAATACTTGGAATTGGGCAACGTGTCTTTGACGGAAGAGGAGCGCGAACTCATCGACGGCGACGTCCGAGCCGTGTGTCCGACGCATCCATCGTTCTACACGCCCGGGAGGCGAGGGGAGGCGAGCGACGACGAAATGTCAACGTCATCCGCGTCGCACACCTTTGCCCACCTAGCCAAAAATTTTCAGTTCGACCCACAAGGAAGCACGATCAAGGATGTTCCGGAAATTTTGACGAACATTTTGATCGCGGCGGCGGAGCGCAGTCCACACGGATATTGTCGCGGTTTCGTAGTACCCGCCGCCGTCATGCTCTTGCTCACCGACGACGAAGAGGCGTCGTTCTGGATGCTGGCGGGTTTGACGGAGGACGTGTTGTCTAGCTTCATCTCGCGTTCGGCGATCAATCTTTACTCCGAGGCCAAGTACGTCGATCTAGAAATCAGTCTAAACGAACCCGAGCTCACGGCGTTCCTGAACAAGGGTGAGTGTCGTCCGAGCGTCGTCGTGGCGGGATTCCTGACGAGATTCGGTCTCGGCACGCTCCCGACCGAGAGCGTCCTCCGCTTATGGGACGCGCTCATCCTCGAGGGTGGTGAGATTCTCGCCCCATTCAGCATTTTAGTCCTGAAGAGCGTGAAGGATGAGCTCATGAACACCGATCCGACGACGGTGTGCGATTCGTTCGACGCAGCGGCGGCCAACATGTTCGACATCGGCGAAATCATCATGGACGCCATCGTATCGGCGAGGGACCTAAGCAGTAAATTCGATTCTTTGAGCATACGATTGGGCGAACGGGAAGTCACCGCGGACGTGTTGAATAACTTGAATAGTTTTCAAGCCGCTGTCAACTCTCTCTCAGAGAGTGCCGGACCCGAGGGCATCGGTCGCATGGAAACCATCTCGCGCCAGGAAGTCGAGACTGTCGTGCGCGAGGCGTACGCGTTGGATACCTTTGAAAACGTCGATACCGCGGTCGATAAGAGTTATCAAATGCGTGAGATGATTATGGCGCACGATTTGGGGACGCGACACCAAACGAAGGGGAGAAAAGAAGGATTGCGCTTTGACGAGCTCATGAAAGTTCTTCGCATCAAATCGAGCACGTCGAGCAAACTCAAAATGCTCGCCGTGAGCGGGAAGACAGTGGAAGAACGTGTAAGGAATTTCATAATCGGCGAGACGAACGAGGAAGAACCGACGGAAAAATCCGTCAAGATGGCGCTCTTCGTCGCCAACGGCGTCCTTCCCACGCAGCGACTGAGCAGCGCGCCTCTGGAATCGAACATCCTGATGCGATTCATCTCGTCGCCGAATTGGTACGGCGAAATGCGCATGGATGCGAGATCGGCATTGATTCTCGCCAACTTTACCGTGCCGCTGTTCATGGGCGGGACGATGAAGGACACGTTTGACGTCTCCATCATCGCCACGCAGGCGAAAACAATGGATGACAGTCCGCGGTCGTTCGGCGGGTTCGTTCCGCTCGCGCACACCGAGTACCTTTTACTCGTGCAGACGAGCGAAAACAAACCAATCATCGTCAAGAAACGATTCAGCAATTTCAAGAAGCTGCACGAGACGCTTCGAGCGAGCGGTTGTCACAACATCGCGCGCGTCTCGGAGGGCATTCTCGGCACGGACGCCGCGCTCAGCGTCGATCCTCACGTCGTCGCGGTGCGTGCGGTGAGCTTACAGAGATACCTGGACCAACTCACATCGTGCGGTTTGCCCAAGGTGAATCGTCTCATCCGAAACTTTCTCGGTTTAGACGAACGCAAATCTCGCGCCTCTCACCTTCGCACCATGTGCCAGACGGCGTGTTCGGGCGTGCGGTGCAATTTTTTCGGATTCGGCGCTCGCGTGAAACCATGATCGTCTCTCGTCATCGATAGGTAGTCAAAATTTTATCACCGCCACGTATTCCACGCTCGCTCACGCCCTCAACGCGTCTCTTCGCGCGCATCCTCGACCGCCCGTCTCTCGCGCGAACCGCCGCCTAGGGCATGCCGCCCCGCGGGGTGTCCCCACAATCCACCGCGGGTTCGTCCACCCCACTCCGTCGTCGACGATGAGCGGGGCGCCCATCAACCCAAAACCCTTCCTCGCGTCGCTCACCGGGAAGAAGGTGGCCGTCAAGCTCAAGTGGGGCATGGAGTACCGCGGGTTTCTCGTGAGCACGGATGCGTACATGAACCTCCAGCTCGCCTCGACGGAAGAATTCGTCGACGGTGAGTGTCAGGGCGCGCTCGGGGAGGTTTTGATTCGGTGTAACAACGTCATGTGGCTCAAGGCGTCGGATGAGGACGGCGACGCGTGAGTCGCGCGCGGCGAGAACGCGCCACGAACGGAGGATTCTTTCATTTCGCGAGACGGCGGCGCGAGGGCGGCGCGCGGAGACTCGGAGCGCGGGGGAACATCGACACCGCGCGTGTAGTAAGTACAAAAGGAAAAATATTGATCGACGCGTCGTCGCGACGTCGACTCGACGTCGACGGTGCGGTTCGACGTTCGCGAGCGAACCCAAGTCTATTTCTAGAATCACGACTCGACACTGTGAGGGACTCGAACACCCCTGCGTGATTTGCGCCGACCGTGGACAATACGCGCTAACGACTTCGCTGAATATTCGGCTCGAACGACAGTATTCATTGTATTGGCAATGTATGGAATCTACTCGCGTCTACATGTCCGGCACGTTGAATCCCGCGCCGTCAATCTTGGCGTTGGAGAAATCCATCTCGGGATGCGCCTCCATGAACTTCTTGAGCGCATCGTGCTTGGTCTGTTCCTCCGACGTGGGCAAACCGAGCTGCTTTTGTCGCTGATCGTACATCATCTTCTCCACGGTGACGCGCGTCTCGCCGTCGAGATCGTCGAGACGACTATTTTCCGGTTCCACCTTCTTCGTGTCAATCTCCTGGTCACCCTTCAACACGCACGTCCACCACTCGACGTCCTTCAATTTTTGCAAGAAACACGACACGTACGCGTTATCCTCGAGCGTCCAGTAGCACTCATCCGGCGCCACCGGCGCGTAAAATTCACCCGCGATGGTGGACGCCTCCGCCTCGACGCCGTCCGCGCCGTACACCTTGAACGAAAACCGATCCTTGGTGAATTCACACTTCACCTGCTTCGACTTCGTCCCCGGCGGTACCGCGACGCGAACCTCCACGTCCTGAAGCGTCTGCGTCCACACGTACTTTTCCGTCTCCCCTCCGTTACCGACGTTCGGCGCCGTCGTTCCCGGTTTCAACGCGTGCGGGTCCTCCTCCTCCTCCTCCCCTCCCTCCTCCTCTCCCGCCTCCTCCGTCACCCGTCCCTCGCTCTTCGCCATCGCCATCTCCAACGTCTTCGCTCGAACCGCCTCCACTCGCGCGCGTTCCGCCTCCTCCAACGCGCGCGCCTTGGCCGCGTCTCTCTCGCTTCGTTCCCTCGCCGCGCGCTCGGCATCCTCTCTCGACGTCTCCGCCGCTTTCACCGCCGCGCGACCGCCCGCGCGTCCGAGCGCGTCTCTCACCGCGGCTCCCGCGCGCGCCTTATCGACGAAAAAGTCGGTGCGGTCGTTCAGAAACCCGAAGAAGGCGTCGAGGAGCGTCGCGATCGGCGTCTCGCCCGGCGGCGCGTGGGCGGCGCAAATCTGCGCCGCCTGCGTCATCAATCCGTCGACGCTCTGTTTGGCGGACGGAGGAAGGTCGGCCATGATGCGCGCGATGCGGTCGCGTCGTTCGGTGGCGGTGGTGACGCGGTGGTCGTCGTCGTCGCGACGGGTCGTCGTCGCGCGTCGATGTCTGAGGCACGCGAGCGTTCGGCACTGATCGACGCGCGCGCGACGCGCACGCGAGGAGACGTCGCGACGACGAGGTGGACGCGCGCGTGAACTGCGTCGCGGTCGATCGAGCGCGATCGAGGTGGACGCGCGGAGGTCGAGACGCGGTGAGACGGCGCGCGAAGGTGTGATTTTTTCAAACCGAGACGACAGACGACGCCATGTTCGACGCGAACGCGTCGCTTCGCGCGCTGGAACCCGCGGCTCGAGACGCGAACGCGTTCAAGGCGAGAAGTGCGCTGATCGCGATGCGCGATATCGTGTTCAGGGCGCGCGAATCGGGGACGGACGCGTCGATCGGGATGCGCGCGTGTTACTCGGCGGTGAGCGGTTTATTGGGAAGCGGGAAGAGAGAGGTCAGGGCGGACGCGGTGGCGACGGCGAGGGCGTTCGTGTTCGTAGACGGTGGTTTGACGGTGGATGAGACGGAGGAGCGAATGGCGTTCGCGTGGAAACACGCGAATTGGCGATTTCGGTCGTCGGCGATGGAGATTTTGAGCGCGTGCGCGGCGGACGTCGAGGACGCTACGGACGCGTTCGCCAAGAGACTGTTCGATCGCTGCGTCGAGGTGTTGAGCGATAGAGAGGCTGACGTTCGCGAGCGCGCGTTCGAGGGGATCTCGAGGGCGCATGGAAGGTTTCCGGATGCGGTGCGAATGGCGTTGGAGGCGACGAGAGACGACATGCGGCCGCAACACGTCAAGGAGATTGAGCGTCGTCTGAAATCATCGCGCGGCGATTCCGGTCGAAGCGATGGGGCGACGGTGTCTGGGAAGTATTTGCACGGCGCGAGCGAGAATAAAGGCGCGCCGACGGCGACGATCGGTGATGGGCTCGTTCCGCCACCGCCCGAACGGATATCAAACGAGAGAGAACTCGAGCGAGCCATCGATCGTATCGCTCGTGATTTGCAGCCGAATCAAGATTGGTTGAAGCGAATCGCGGCCATGGTTCGTTTAGAGGCGATCACGCTCGGCGGTGGTGCCGATGTTTTCGAAGCGGCGTTCAACGCGGCGCTTGGCAGGGCGGTGGACGTGCTCGTCGCGCAAATCGGCGATAGACGTAGCGCGGTGGTGAAGCAAGTCACGCACCTTCTCGTCACCTTGGCCGCCAACGCGACGAAACCATTCGAAGCGTACGTGGATCAGTTCGTCGCGGCGCTCTTGAAAACCACCGTCGTCACCATTGGGGTTATTGCAGATAGCGGCAACGCTTGCATTCGCGGCGTCATCACGCACTGCCGCTCTCCAAAGTTGGTTTCAAAGTTGACGGACATCGTCGTCAGAGAGCGATCACCGAAGATGCGCGCGTGTATCGTCGATTGCCTGACGCTCATTCTTCAAAATTGGGATCTCGGGAAGAGACAGATCGATTCGATCGGCGACGCGCTCAAGGTGACGTTGTCCGACGCAGACGCCAACGTTCGAGCCAATTCCAAGTCGTGCTTTGAAATTCTCTCCGTAACTTCACCGACCGCGAGCGACAACGTCCTCGCACGAGTAGATTCGAAAGTCGCGAGAAGCCTGTCGAGTATGACGAACGACAGCGAGTCTGAGGCGTCGGTCGACCGGCGAGACCGCAGCTCACGAGGTGACGTGTCGAGCGCTCCGTCGCGGTCCGCCAGTCGCGCGTCGGGCGCGAACAATTTCGACAAGGAGGTTCAAGGTGCGTCCAAACCCCCGACCCCGCCTTCTTCCACGATGCAGGGCGTCGCAGCGGCTGTCATGTTTGCTGAGCGTGTCGAGCGAGCGGCGGAAGTCGCCACGCGCGCCGAGGCGTGCGCCAAATTGCGCAATGCTCTCGAGGAAGCAGATACTCGAACACACGGCGCTCAAGTCGCGAAGTTTGAAGCTCAAGTGACTTCCCATGCGTCACGCATCGTTGAACTCCTGCTGGGATACATGTCTGATAGTGATGCCCTCGTGATCGATCCCGCACTGGAATGTGCGGCTACGATTGCGTACATCGCGGCGGAGGAAATCAAGGACTCCATGTCGGATCTGTGCCTGGCTGTGTTTGAATGTCTCAGCGACCATCGTGAGTCCACACGCGCGCTCGCGTCGGAAGCGTTGACCGCCATCGGTGACGTCCACAAGCCAGATGTGCTGGTTTTGCCGCTCTTGCGTTCTTTACACTTGGCGTCGACGCCTAGAATAAAAACCGGCGTGCTCGAATTCGCGCTGTACGTCTTGTGCGGACGCGGTGGTGGTGCGGGCGAAGCCGTGCATTCGCCGGCAAAAGTCAGTGATGACATAGAATCTTGGGTCGATCTCGTGATCGAGCTCGCATGCGACGTCGATGAAGTTTTGTCGAAGGCGGCTGGATCGAATTTGGCGGCCATCCACTCTCACGTCGACGGAGCAATCGTGCCGAGAAGACTGATGGCGAGTTCAGAATACAAACGCGTTCGCTTCATGGAGGCTGTCGAGCGCCGTGTCCCGAAACTAGCGTCGATGCTGCAGCCATTCCTGAGCGTGCCGTCTCCGAAGCCAAAGACTCCCGTGAAAGCACAGACGCCGTTGTCTGTTCACAAAGAACACGACGCGTTCGACGACGTCGATGAGTTTGAAGATCAAAACAACGCAACCTTGAACGCGGCGCGTGAAACCCTTATTTCGAAGACATCTGCGATCAAGTTGTCGAGGCCTGGTGTTGGTGAGCAAATCGTCGCCGCCATGGAGGGATTGCGTGACGACAGTGTCGAGACGGTGATTCGCTCGCTCCGCGACGTGGAGTCGTGCGCGCGATCTCACCACGGTCAATTCAAGCCCTATCTTCCGTTGATCGTTCCAACTTTGTGCTCATTGGTGGATGATTCCATAGAATTCGTCGCCGCTCATGCTTTCGCGGCGTTGAAGACAATCTTCTCTCACGGTGACGCTGACTTGAATGATGCAATCGCGGCGCTTCTACCATTGATCAACGCATACAGCTCATCGAGCGCACCGCTTTATTGCGTTCAGACACTCCTCGAGGAATCCGGCGCGCAAGATGTGGAAACCGTGGCGTCGAATCTCCTTCCGCCCGTCGTTTTCGCGTGCAACAACTTGGATCCTACCGTTCGTCACGAGGCGGTCAAAGTTCTCGCCATGTGCCAACGCACCCTTGGGAAGGGATTGATCATGCCTTTTACGGCCGATTTATCGCCCACGCATCGCGCCATAGTCGATCGTTACGCGGATGGGCTCGCTTAAACGATTATAATCATGTAGTAGGTAAGATATCACAACGAGATGAACAGAATCACCGCTGGATGACGACGGCACCGGCGAGGTCACTCTCACCAATCACGGCATGATCATCCGATAAAGTCTTCGGCGGGAACCCTGAAAGTTGAAGAGAGTACGGAGCTGTTTCACTCGGTCTAGACTTCGCGATAAACGCACGAATGTGAGCCACAGTGTGTGACATGTTGAATTTTGCCACCAATCGACTACCGTCGCGTAAACGTATTTGAATGGATGTCGTCGGTTGACTCTCATCCACGACCCAATCATCTGCGATAACTTTCGTCGAGGCCGACGACGGTTCGCTCGCGGCTGCCGACGGTTCGCTCGCAAGAGTGCGCCCGGAACCGCCGAAAGCCTTGAACTTGGGCGCGGAGTAAGGTTCGTGCCGTTGTACTAAGTTGATATTCACGCGCTGCGTGCGAGTCTTGGGCGCAAGCTCGGCCGGAGCCTCCCCGCGTCCGATTGATTCCATGAAGGCCATGTTGGCTGGATCGTCGAACGCCCGGAGCGGTCCGTCGTCGACGGTGAAACCGTTTTGCCAAAAAGTAATCACTCTCGAGATTACGCCGTCATCGCGTTCGCTCGCCTCCGCTGGCGCACCGGCGCTCGCGTCGTCGTCTTCAGCGGACGAGTTCAACGTGCGTCCGCGCCCCTGGAACGCGGTGCTGCGTCCCGCGTTCGGATTCAAATCCTCCGCCGTTCCGCTGACCGCGCCGTGCGCTCTCGCGCCGTCGAACATCGCCGCCAACCGCGCCTCCGGTCGCTCGCGCGGATCGATCACCGCCTGTCCGCTCGACGCCCCACCGGTGTACCACTCCTGTGGATCCGGTCCATCGCTCCCGCGATCGCTGTCGTTCGCTTTATCGTCGTTCACGTCGCGGAATCCTCGGATGTTGGACTGCGGGATCTCGGTCAGTCGACCATCGTCGAGCGTCGCGCGCGCGGCGCTTTCGAGCGAGTGCACGCACCATCTTGACAAATTCTCTCGAGGCGTGGCGCGCGTCGCCGTCTTCGACGCGTCGACGATCGGCGCGGGGGACGAGGCGAACACTGCGGTCGCGTCGAGCGCGCGTCGACAAAGAAACTGTTAGTGAAAAATTGACATTACAGATCGTATCCCGAGCTCCAATGCGGTGCATCGAACGGATCGCCATCTAGATAGCTATCGTCTATTCTTCTTCTTGCCGCTCGCCGCGGACCAAGCGAGGTCGTCGCCATCTTCCTCGCTGCCGGCGAATCCCGGTCCGGCACCCTGCGCGGCTACTTTGGAGAGTTCACCGTTTCCTAAACCTTCTGCTAGCGAAGGATCGGCGCGTTTTTGACGGATGAGCTCGGTCGCGAACGCGTTCGCCTGCGGCGTCTTGCCGAGGTAGAGCGTGACGTACTCCTGCACTTCGCCGGCGGAGGGTAATCCGAGCAAGAAATCAACCAAAGTCATGTCGTCAGAGTTGTTGAGTTGCGACATTTGTGCCTTGCACCAAGCGCGAAGCGCATTTTTGTTGTTCAGAGGCGGTGCGCCCGCCGTGGATTCAGATTGTTGCGTCGTGGGTTGCGTGAGCGGTGCAACGGCGTTACCGACCGTTTGACGAGCCTTGGGAACGGGCGCGGGAACGCTTCGCGGAACCGGCATGGCTTGACGAGGAGCGGCTACCGGCTTCGGAGGTTGCGAGCCCACCGCGGCGGCCGCGACCCAGGCACCGGATGCATGCGCGGCAGCCTGTTGCTGCTGTTGCTGTGCCGCCAGCGCCGCTGCACGTCTCGCCGCCGCTCTAGCCTCTTCCTCTTGCACTTCCTTCAAACTCTTCACGCTACCGGCGCCGCCGTTTCCGCCCCACGCTCCGCCGAAAGCGGCAGACATGGTAGGTGGCGGTGCATTTCTCGCAGCTTCCGCCGCGCGCGCCTCCTCTTCGCGCTGAATGTCTAAGAGAGTTTTGCCAGCCGACACCGGTGGCGGTGTCGGGATGGCGCCTCCCCATGCCGGTCCCGTCGGCGTCTTGGGCGCTTCGACCGACGGTTCCTCACGAGGAGGCATCGTCACCGCCGCTTGCTGATGATTCTGCTGCGGTTGATGCATCTCACGCGCAGATGGGGGCGCGTCCCACTTCGCTGACGCGTCCGCGCTCGCCACTTCCTGGCGACTCGCGTGATCGTGAATGTGTCGCCCTTCGACGTCGGCGAGACTCACGCCTCGAGCTTGCGAGGGCGCGCCTCCGGCTTGGCCAGATATTCCGAACCCCGCGGCGAAGTTGGAGAACGCATTCGAAGGCGGTCTGGGTTGTTGGGCGGACGGATTCGGAGCGATTCCGTGCGACTGTTCAATTTCCGCCAAAGATCGTCCTCGCGGCGCGGGCGCCGAGCCGACGGGTTGCTCTTGCTGCGTCAACCATGGAGGCAAACCGCCTCGCTGCGGCGGCGGCTGTCGAGGCGGCGCTTGTTGTGGCTGCGTCTGTTGCGGAATCTGTTGCTGTTGTTGCTGTTGCGGAGGCGCTTGTTGCATCGGAATGCGGTAGCGCCAACCAGACTGTAACAACTGAATCAGCGGCATGAAGGGCGCGCCTGGCGGGGCGTCGACCGGCTTGCACGGCAAGTCGTTCGGGAAGAATCCGCCTTGGTGCCATTCGATCAACTCCTGTCTCGCAAACGGTCCTTGTTGCTGTCCAGTCGGATCGAGATACAACCACTCGATGTGCGCCGGCACCGGAGGCACTTGCTGCTGCGCCGGTTGCTGCTGCTGCGCCTGAGAGGGCGCCGGCGGCATCTGAAGAGGTGGCATCTGAAGAGGCGCTTGTTGCTGCGCCGGTTGCTGCGCCGGTCGCGCCGGCAAGATGTTTCCGATGTTGGCGAGGTGCGGCATGAGCGTCTCCTCCTCTTCGAGCGCGACGAATCGCGATGTCTTCGGCGGCTCTTGCGGCGGCGCCTTCACGCTGAGACCGGCCAATCCGAGTCGCTCCTCCTCCGTGAGCTGAGGCAACGCCGTGCCCAAGAAAGAATCATCCGTGATGCTCGCGTCTGCGAGAGCATCGTCCTGCGCCCACTCCGGCACGTCATCCTTGCTCTTGGCGCTCTGCGTCGTCGTCTTGGGTTCCGGAACGGGTTCCTTCTTCTTCGGCCAATCGCCGTGACGACCGAGCATCGTCAGTTCCCACAACGGATCGCCCGGTTTAATCGTCTTCAGAGGTACGTTCGTTCCGCACACCTTCTCCGGCAGCGTGCACGCGTTCGCGCGTTCCATCTCTCGAAGAATCGTCACCAATTCCGCCGCGGCGTACCTCTTCGCGCCGTCCGCCGGCGTCTCCGTCGTCGCCTTGGCCGTCTCTTCGCCCTCACCCTCGCCCTCGGGATCCGCAAACTGTCCGTTCGCGACTTTCTTCGTCATCACCGCCTCGTAAAACGCATCGCTCACGCTGCTCACCCGCAGCGCTCCCAGACTCAACTCCAGCGCCTGTCCGCCATTCTTCCCTCGTCCCATGGTGAACCCTCGTCCCGACGGTCTCGTGGGAATTCCCTCGCGCGCGTGCGCGCGTCCACTTCCCGACTTATCGCCGCTCTCACCCCCGCCGCGCTTCCCTCCCTCACCACCGTCGTTCCACGCCTTGCTCCCCCACCCGTCGCCTC
>Ga0208410_1000231_pt1 | contig 34555 bp, 21 predicted proteins | sample ETN02SmetaG_3_FD_185787 | JGI IMG/M metagenome (GOLD analysis project Ga0208410, IMG submission 185787) | Marine microbial and viral communities from oxygen minimum zone, Eastern Pacific Ocean - ETNP2014F10-02SV257 (SPAdes) (version 2) | ecosystem: Environmental > Aquatic > Marine > Oceanic ... | reverse complement strand
GGCGCTCTGTCGTCATCGGCAGTGCACCGCGCGCGACGATGCGCGCCGTGACTCGCGTCGCGCGCGCGCGATGGGCGGGCGCGGTGAGTCTGTACGTCGCGACGATTGCGTTCGTCGCGTTTCACTCGATTCGAAACGGTGCGAACGGGGACGAAGCGACGACGACGGGGCGTCGTCTGCTCGCCTCCTCTGATTCGGCGTCGACGCTGTGGAAGTACTTCATCATCCCGCCCGTCGCCGCGTTGGTGGGATGGGGGACGAACGTGGTGGCGCTGAAGATGACGTTTTATCCTCTGGAGTTTTTCCCGTCGTTTTTGCAATTCGCGCAGCCCAAGGGGCAGCCGTTCGGGCTGCTCGGGGGATGGCAAGGAATCATCCCGAGCAAGGCGGGCGAGATGGCGGAGATATTGGTGGACCTCATGACGCAAAAACTGATCGATATCAAGGAGATTTTCATGCGATTGGAGCCGAAGAAGTTTGCGAGCATCATGGATCCGGAGATGCGGGCGGTGACGGAGGATATTTTTGAAAAGGTGTTGTCGCAAGAGGCGCCGACGTTTTGGAACAATTTGCCGACGGCTGTGCGAAACGAAATGATCGCCGAAGCGGTGGAGCGATCGACTGGGTTGTTGGAGGATATGATACAAGACTTGATGGAGAACGTGTACGAAGTGCTCGATCTGAAGACGATGGTGGTGAATCTGGCGGTGAACAACAAGGACAAAGTCGTCACCATGTTCAAAGAAGTGGGCGCGAAGGAGTTTAAATTTATCGAATTGAGCGGTGTTTACTTCGGTTTCTTGTTCGGTCTGGTGCAGATGGTAGTGTTTTACTTTGTGGACAAACACGCGCCACAGCACGGCGTGTGGTTGCTTCCATTTTTCGGTTTCACGGTGGGGTATCTCACCAACTACGTCGCGCTGAAAGTGATCTTTCAACCGATTGAACCGAAGCGCGTCTGCGGAATAACTTTGCACGGCGTTTTCTTGCGTCGGCAACAGGAGGTGAGCAAAGAATTCGCGCGTCTCAATCAGTTGCACTTCTGCAACGCCGACAATCTCTGGGACGAGATGATGAACGGATCGTACAAGGACAAGTTTGAGGCTCTCGTTCGGAGAAACATCGACGCCTTCTTTGAAAAGACGATTGGTTCGGGCGTGTACGCTATTCATTTGATCATAGGTGAGGAAAAGTACGCCGAAGTGAAGGCGAGTATCGTTGAAATGATTTACTCCTCCATTCCGGATTGCGTCCCGGTGACGTACGATTACCAAAACGAGGCTTTGGGCATCGAAGACACCGTGCGGGACAGGATGCAGAAATTACCCGGACGCGACTTCGAGCGCGTCTTGCACCCGGTGTTCGAACAGGACGAGATCAAGCTCATCGTCGTCGGCGGTGTCTTGGGCGCCATCGCGGGTGTCGCGCAGTACTTCTTAGCGTTCGGTGGATAGATAGATGTATGTTACATACAGTAGTTAAAGCTCAGTGTGCTCGATGTGCGGTGTGCGTCTTCGCGCCTTGTGCGGGCTCTTGCCCGTGCGTTCGGTTAGAAAGTCGACGAATGCGTTAGTCTCCATCAAACCGTCGTATTCCTCGTGTCTCGGCTTATCTCCCGGTCGATAGTAGTACACGGTCGGGTAATGTCGCACGTGGAGATTCTTCGCCTCGTTCTTCGTCGCGTCCATCTTGGCGATGATGACGTCGCCTTGATCCTTGTACAGCGTCGCGAGCTTCTCCCACACGGGTTTCATCGCCTTGCACGTTCGACACCACGGCGCGTAAAACCATGCGAAGACATGCTTGTCGTTATCCATCAATAGCGTCTCGAACGTCTTGCCGACGACTTGCACGATGTCGCCATCCTTCGGGAGCGGGTCTTGCGATTTGAGCATGGGGACGAGCTTGTTCGCCTTGAATTCGTCGTAAAACGTGACAACGTCGGCGGAAATTTTCGCGACGTCGAACGACCCCTTGTATGCGTACTTGAGCTCGTGCGACAGCAGTCTGATGACGGCGCCCTCTTCCTCGTGAAGAGAAAAGTAATCGTGCATCACCTTTTCGTGATTATCCACGGTGACGATGTGCACCTTACCTCTTAGGCGCGCAGCGGCGGTCTCCAACGCTTTGGACATCGCGTTCGCCTCGTTCGCGTCCGCCGGTAAGAAGACGAAGATGTTCGTCTCGATCGGTCCCATGAATAAACGTTCGAGTTGTTTCTTCTCCTTGAACTTCACCACCGGCGGCACCATCTCCGTCGCGATCCACGATTTAATCGCATCTAAATCACGAACGTCGCCGTCGTACACTGCGGGCTCCTTGGACCAATCTCTCCACATTTTGATCGTCGGAAACGGCGCCTTCCAGTCCTCCGTCGCGATCTTGCTCTTCGTCTCCCCGAAATCGAGATCAAACTCGGACGCGGCGTGATGAAACGTCTCCAAATCCTCGTCGTTGTCGAAAAAACCAATCACAGTCACCGCACGCCCGATCAAAAACACCTCGACGTCGTCCGTCCCCTCCAACCACCTCGCCGGCTTTAACACGTTACGCTTGACGAATTTATCCAAATGCTCGGGCGATCGATCGCCTCGGTACGTCTTCGGCACCCCATCTCGAAACATGATGAGCGTCGGGTACTCCTCGATGTCAAATCGTCGATCCAACTCCCGTTCCTTGGTCGCGTCGACCAACGAAAACGTCATCTCCGTCCCGGCGATTTTATGTTGATGCGCGTACGAGATCCATCGCGGCATGAAAGCCTTCGAGTGTCCGTCCCACGGCGCGTAAAACATGACGAAATTGTACTTGACGCGCTTGATCGCTTTATCGAACGCCTTGGCGTCGAGTTTCAACACGTGATCGTCGTTACGCGCCTCGAGGATGACCTCGCTGTCCTTCACCTCGCCTCGATCGCCGTCTCTCCATCGCGTGAATGGGTTCTCCATCGCGCGCGCGCACGTCGCGAGGACGAACACGACGAGCGCGAGCGCGGCGGTGATCGACGCGGGCGTTCTCGCGCGCGTCGCGCGACGACGCGCGCGCGCGGAAACGAACGTGAACGACGACATCGAACGCGATTCCGATGGAATTCGCGCGCGCGCGAGTGACGCGATCTCGCGCCCATCTTCCTCGCCGGAGACGTCGACGCGTCGTTCGCTCGAAGTCGCGCGGCGTCGTCCGTCGTCGAAGGCGTCGATCGGTCGATGCGCGAGGGAGGGATGGGCGCGATGGCGTCGCGCGCGACGACGACGACGACGACGATGACGACGACGACGACGGTGTTGAGACAGGTGGGCGGTGCGCGCGCCGTTTTGCGCGCCGGGCGACGCGCGCGCGCGAGCGTCGACGCGGACGTCGCGGAGGGGAGATGGAACGCGATGCATCGCGCGCGTCGCGCGATCGGGGGGTCGTCGGACGCCGCGTGGGGGGCGGAGGCGACGATGGATGCGCTCGAACCGACGCACGTGCGCGGGTTGAATGATTACCAGCGCGAGGCGGTGCTGGCGCCGACGGGAGCGACGCGCGTGCTCGCGGGACCGGGGTCGGGGAAGACGCACGTGCTCATCGGACGCGTCGCGCACCTGATTCACGAGCTGAAGACGCCGCCGAGTGAGATTTTGTGCATCACGTTTACGAATAAAGCGGCGAGAGAGCTTCGAGAGCGTCTGCGGGATAAGATTGGCGACGCCGCGGCGAGGGATATCACGGCGGGGACGTTTCACTCGGTCGCGGCGAGGATGCTGCGACGACACGGCGAATGGATTCCGGGAATCGGGCGAACGGGGGACTTTACGATTTACGACGCCGACGATAGTAAACACATCGTGCGAGACGTGCTGGTGAATAAATTCGGGGAGACGAAAAAGACGGCGCAACCGGGACCACTGAGAAATTGGATCAGCACGTCGAAATCGTGCGTGAAGCACTCGGTCGGGTTGAACGGGTCGCATATGCTCAGGGCGCTGTTGGACGCGCATAAACCGATTCCGCCCATGTCTCATGAACGCTTCGTCGAGTGTTACGACGAGTACGAGATGGCGTTACGGCAAGCGAACGCGTTCGATTTCGATGATTTATTATCCGCGACGGTGGCCATGTTGGAGCTGTGTCCGGACGCGCGCGCGTACTACGAGCGGCGGTGGAGTCAGGTGCTAGTGGATGAATTTCAAGACACGTCGACGACGCAATATGAGTTGATTAGACAATTGTCGCAACCTCAGGGATCCGTGTTCGTGGTCGGTGACGCCGATCAAGCAATCTATGGATGGCGTGGCGCCGAAGTCGCAAACATTCGAACGCAATTCGACGAGGATTTCAAAGATGTGCGGACGTACATGCTCACGACGAATTACCGGAGCACGGCGACGATCGTCGAAGCGGCTCAAGCCGTCATCAAAGAGAGCTCGTTTCCCTCACCGCTCGATCTCGTCGCCAACACGCCGGGAGGGCGAGACGTCGCCATCGTTGAGGCGAGCGATGATCGCGAGGAGGCTGAATTTATCGCCATGGAGGTGCGCAAGATGGTGAAGGCGGATTCGGATTTGCGCTACTCAGACGTCGCGGTGCTGTACAGAACCAATTCGCAGGCTCGAGTTCTCGAAGAAGCTTTCATTCGCGCCGGCGTGCCGCACACGGTGATCGGTGACACCTCCTTTTACGGGCGCAAAGAGATCAAAGACTTGATCGCATACCTTCGCGTCGTGTTGAACCCGTCAGACACCGTCAGCCTGGATCGCGTCATCAACACTCCGACGAGAGGCATCGGAAACTCAACGATTGAAAAGATCAAGAGTTGGATCGAGACGCTACCCACGAACGACGGCGTACCGCCCTCGTTAGGCGACGCTCTCTTCGGACGAGCTTGGATGACGGAACCGGATGAGAACGCCGAGTTATTGCCGAGTGCGGAAGACATGGGCCTGTCCTCTCGGGCGAGGACGGCGGTGATGAAATTCGCGCAGTTGATGGCGGAGGCACAGGCGATCGCGGTGAACGCCACGCCCGGAGAATTACTCGAAGAGATCATCCGAAATACCGGGTACGACACTGTAGTTCAAGACGCCGACGATGGGAGCGAGCGGTGGGCGTTCGTGCAAGAGCTCATTCACTTGGCAAAGGAACCGCCGCAAAACGTCGACGAGGCGATCCCAGATCGCGTTGGCTTGGAGGCGCTCGGCGCGTTTCTCGAAGGTATCTCGCTTCTAACGAGCGCCGAGAGTAAGGAAGAGGAGGGCGGAGACACGACGAAATTGATGACCATGCACGCGAGTAAAGGTTTGGAGTTCAATTCTGTCTTTATCGCAGGCGTCGAGGACGGTTTGATTCCCTTCGTGCGCGACGGCAACGGCGACGACGACCAAGACGAGGAAGTTCGGTTATTTTATGTCGGCATCACTCGAGCGAAGCGGAAGCTCATGTTGTGTCACGCGCGAGAGCGACGGCGATTTGGTCAGAATCCGCAGCCGGCGAAACGGTCTTTCCTTCTCGACAGTATTTCGGCGATGCTCACTGGTTCGAAAAAGCCCGAACGTTCCGTGTCGATGCCGCGCTCGTCGACGACGCGCGGGGCGTCTCGTTCTAGTAGAGGTAAAGTCGATTGGGGCGCCCGAGTAGCTGTCGACCTCCCACCGCCGACGAGAAAGCGGGAAGGCTCGAGACAAGACCGCATCGACAAAAGTCGCGAGCTCATCTCAAAAGTGACGGGAACGCAATCTTCGCTCCCACTGCCTCTGCGCAAGGCGAAACAGCTGAGTGAGAAAGGTGATGGTTCGAAGAATACTACGAAGAGCGAGCGGGCGAAACCGCGGCGCACCGTGCGTCGAAGGAAACCCTCCTCGGAGGAGGAAAACGCGTAGACACATCGAGTAGACATAGCAACGTAGTATTGTTTGTTTATCCAGACATCCACGTCGTGGAGTTGCACAAGTAATCCGCTCCGAGGAACCACGTGCACGGAAACGGATTGAAATCCACCGTCGCGGTGATTTCCTCCTCCTCCTCGTCTTCCGGTTCCACGCGAGTACTGGAGAAGAAAGTCGGCCATACGACGCTCAACTCGTACCACGCCACGTCGTAATACCCCGCAATCACGCGAGATTTGGGTTCGATTGTTGATACGACAGTCAATGTCCCGTTCGTCCCGTTCGTCGTCGGCACGAAGCTAAAGGTGACGCCATCGGTCGTGATGCGTGGTTCGCCGCGCACGAGTTGAGACTCTTCGTTCACCCACACCCGAACATCCGCGGTGAGATATTCGACGCCGATCCTCGGTAACGCCGACGCGTCGATCATTTGTCTAACACACATCACTCGACCGACGACCATCTCCCGCACGGGCGCCCCCGAACACGCGACGACGTCCCCGGCGTCGAATTCCGCCCCGTTCCTCGAGCGCGCGAACGTTTCGGCCGAGGATGGCGCCGCGCGCCACGCGCACGCGACGGCGCACGCGACCATCACCGCGCGCGTCGAACTCGAACGTATCAATCTCATCATTGTATATTTAATATGCTATCTCACACCTTTCGGCGCGTTCTGGTGCTACAGTGCGTCACAAATCATCGTCGTCGTCGTCGTCGTCATCGTCGGCGCGAACGCCGCGCTCACCCTCCGAGTAATTCCTCCAACGCGCGCGCCTTATCCCCACCGCACTTCGTCATCGCCTTCAACACCGCGCTCTCACTGAACCCCATCTCCATCAACTCACCCACCGCCGGATCCATCTGATTCTCCGTCGCGTACTTCTTCGTCCACTCCCTCGCCGTCTCCTCGAACGTCCGCCTATCGTCCGCGTACATGCGCGCGACGACGGCGTCTTGCGGATCATCCGGTTCCGGCGCCGCCAACAACGCCTGACACGACAACAACGCCGTCTTCAGCGTCAACGCCGGCGACCACTGATCCTTCAACACGTCCAAACAGATGGCCCCGCTCGCGCTCGACACGTTCGGATGCCACACCTTTGTCAAAAATTTCATCCTCGGCGGCTCGAATGGGTACGACGCGCCGATCTGAATGTCGATGTGAAACGTCCCTCCCTCGTACACCGTCTCCGACGGACCTATTCGTCGAGCGCATCGTCAGTCGGTCGAACGAAGGCGCGCGTTCGTCCTCGCTCGTCTCGACGCGCGCGCGCGAGCGCGCGAGAGAGAGAGAGAGAGACGCGCGACGCGGATGGATCGGTCGCGGTCGCACCTCGGATCGTGCCCTTCATGTGCACTAAACTGTCGCCGTGTTGCGACACCGTGACCCCGCTCGCGGTGTCGGACGCGATCTCCCTGAGCTCCTTTTGGATCCTGTTCGTGTCCGCCATCGCGTCGGCGTCGGCGAGCGGCGAGGAGTGCGGGAGAGGAGACGCGGAATGGTCGAGGGCGCGCGCGCGGGGACGAGGCGTCTCGTCGACATTGGTCGTCGGTCGGTCGTTCTCGGAGGCGCGCGAGGGACTCGGAAGGGAGAACTCGAGGGTGGTGATGCGGTCGATGGGCGCGACGACGCGCGCGCGCGCGATGGGGTCGTTCTCGTCGATGACGAGTGCGACGACGAAGCGAACGAGGGTGAGACGTGTGAGAGATGGCGCGACGCGCGGTGGCGATGCGCGCGCGCGCGGTGAGGGTGAGGAGGAGGGCGAGGGTGAGGACGTGCCGGAGGCGTGCGTCGCGTTCGCCGAGCGGTTGGCGACGGCGGCGGGGGAGGTGACGACGACGTACTTTCGAGGGAAGACGCTCGAGGTGGAGGATAAAAACGACGCGTCTCCGGTCACGGTCGCGGATCAGACGGCGGAATCGGTGATGCGGTCGATGGTGACGAAGGAGTTTCCAACGCACGCGATATTCGGGGAGGAGCACGGGATTGAGCTCGGCGCCGGTGGGTCGAGCGAGTGGACGTGGGTGTTCGACCCGATTGACGGCACCAAGAGTTTCATCACGGGAAAACCACTCTGGGGGACGCTCATCGCGCTTTTGCGCGACGGTGAGCCGGTGTTGGGTGTTTTAGATCAGCCCGTGTTGAACGAGCGATGGGTGGGCGTGCGTGGACGACAGACGACGATGAACGGCGAACCGATTTCCGTGAAAAAGTGCGCGAGCGTCGGCGACGCGTACATGTATAGCACCACCCCGTACATGTTCGAGGGCATGAACAAGGCTAGATACGACTCCCTCGCGTCCAAGGTCAAGATACCGATGTTCGGATGCGATTGTTACGCCTACGGTCTGCTCGCCATGGGTTTCGCCGACCTCGTCGTCGAGGCGGATCTCAAGCCGTACGACTACATGGCGCTCGTGCCCATCGTCAAGGGCGCGGGCGGTCACATGACCGACTGGAAGGGCGACGAACTCCGTTTCACCGCCGACCCCGCCGCGCTCGAGGCCGGATCGTACCAGGGCGAGGTCATCGCCGCCGGCGACGCCGCCGTCCTCGCGGATGTCGTCAACACGCTCTCGAAGACGCTCTTCTGAGCTGGGCAGCACTTTTTTGATTAGAGGTGTCTGCCGGTAAATATGTAACCATTGAGTCACAACCCCTCGCGCGTCCCTTGCGTGTCGACCCCCGCCTCGCGCTCGCCGCCGCGGTCGACGCCAGTGCGACGCCGCGATGTTCGGGATTTTCGGAAAGAAGGACGACGAGGAGGTGCGAACGAACGAACGTAAATTCGCGCGCGCGTCCGCCGCGCGTTCGCCGCGCGCCGAACGCGTCGCGCGCGCGAACGGGGACGCGGATTGCCGATCGATCCCCGCGCGGCGCTGGCGACCTCTGCGGCGATCGATTCTTGGGCCGTCGCGCGGGTGTCGCGCGCGCGGCGCGCGCGCGGTGGGGTCGTCCGCGCGCGCGATCGGTGCGCACGTTTTGTGTTCATCGCGTGACGTCGCGCGCGACGCGAAAACGCCGTCGCGAGGGGGCGCGCGAGGGGCATTACGGTGTCGACCTTTCGCGGTCGATGACTGTGACCCGGCCTCGGTGTCGGCGAACGGGCGCGCGAACGCGAGCGAGGACGACGAGACTGACGATGCGACGTCGTGATTGGATTTTATTCTCGCGCGCAGAAGGAGCCCAAGGTGCCGCCGGCGCCCGGGTACGAGTACAACTGGCAAAACCTCTCCAAGTTGACTGTGTACATCTTGGCTCTCTGGGCGTTTTGCGCGGGCGTCTACGCGATTTTGCTCTACATCACGACGGGTATTCGTGACGCGCCGTTCAGACACTTGCCACCGAAGTACTTGGGTAAGTTCTCCTACGCCAACAAGGACGGTACCATCGTCACCCCGACGACGCAACCGAAATTGATGCCGTGGGTCAAGTCGATCATGTGCTCGACTAACACCGATAACAACACGTGCGTGCCCGACGGCACCGCTTCGATTAACCCGACCGGTAACCCGATCGGTTATATCGAGAGAGCGTGCAACGCTCTGTGCACCAACTCCTAAATTGATACGCGATCTGTAACCTAGTTCTCTTACATGTTCTATTCCGTTCGCTTTCGTCTAATTCGTCACACAGCCTCCCCCACCACCGTTCGACCGTCTGCGCCGACTTTCAATTTCGTCAACACCTCGCCATCCCTGAGAATCTCCAGCGCCTCGGGTTTCGCGTCGACGCATCCCTTGGACATGCCCACGTCGACCCTGATAACTTTGCCGTCGCACGCCGAGGTGATGCCGTGCGGGTGCTGAATGGTGTGGCCGACGACGATGCGTTCGACACCCGGAATCATCTTGAGCGTCTCCTTGAGCAGGTCGCAGTCGCACTTATGCTCTTGCACGTGCGAGTAATCGCGCGCCCACACCAATGAATCTCTGCCCTGCACGCTCATCGGTGGTGCGTTTTTAATTTTGCCCATTTTCATCCACGTCGAAATTTCAGCGTTCAACGAGTCCAAACCATATTGCACGTGCTCCGGTAAAATCCCGCCGTGGACGAAGAGCGTGCTCCCGACCGCGACGACCACCGGTTGATGGGCGAGAAATCGAAGCGTCAGGGGCGCACCGGGGGCCAACGCGCGCCAACGGTCGCGCTCGTGCTCCTTCACGAAACTGGGCGAAGCGTCCGACTTGGCGGCTTCGCCGATTCTCGTCTCGCATAATCCCGCCGAAAGCCCACAGTTCGCCTTCAATGCCTTCCCGATGTCCTGACGCGCGCGCCAACGCGCAAAGTCAGCGCTGCCCTCCGTCAACGCGTACCTATACCGTCCAGCGACGTTCAACGTTTCGTGGTTCCCGTTCATCACGATGAGCTCTCCGCCCGCGTTTCGAGCCTCTGTTCGCAATCGCTCGAGAAAATGCAGAATGGCCACCTCGTCCTTCCCACGATCGAGTTGATCGCCGACTTGCACGCACGTCGCCGTGCCACCGATCCACTCATCGCGCTCGTTCGTCAGTCGAGCCGCTCGAAACGCCTCTCTCGTCTTGTCCAAATCTCCGTGCACGTCTCCGATGGCCACCAAACGCTCGACGCTCGGTCGACGGTACGACGTCGACGGCGTCTCCGCGGGCGCGCGATCGTTCTCCGCGGAGTCGCGATGGACGACGGCGGCGCCCTGCGCGTGCAGGGTGGAGACGAAGGTGTCGACGAACGGCCCCCAGACTGGCTTGAGCTCAGCGCACTCGGACGCGTCCAACGGCCCGTTTCGGCGTAATTTCGCGAGCCCGGCGCCCATATCGATCCGAGACGATGTCCCACGTGTCCGTGTCTCCGGACGAGCGCGTCGATCGTCGACGGCGACCGACGCGGTGTGAGGAACGCTATGACGATGGTGTGTGCGTTGACAATCAATCATCTTCTATGACTATGGCTGCGAGTTCTTCGATGAGCGCTGCCTCGCTCTCGCCGAGGGCGACGAGTTTCTTGAACAGAAGGTCCTTTGACGCCTCTTCCTGTCCGAGACACGCGAGGAGATCGTTAAATTCCGCCTCGTGGGATTTTTCCGAGTCGGCCACCGCGGCGTCGACGGCTTCTGTGAGTCGTATTTCGCCCTCGGTCTCAGCCTGGCGCCGGCCCTCTTCACGGCCGACGTCGCGCGCGGCGTCGATCGCGGCGGTGTCTGGTGCTGCGCCGCTGTCCGATTCCGCGACCGCGTGCAGTTGTTTCCGCAAGACATCCGCTTCCGCCTCAAGTCGATACACCTCCGCCTCCAAACCGTTGTATGCGGTGCTCAACGACGTGAGAGACTCCTGACGTTCCTCGGCGATTCTTCGCATCTCTTCCAACTCGGTCTTTATGGTTTCTATTTCCTGTGCGCTCGCCCGTTTCGCCGCGTCCACGGCCGCGCGAAGTGTTTCGTTCGACGCCGCGCGAGCTCCGTTTTCTACTGGCGCGTTGTCGCTCGCCTTCGCGTCGCCGTCGGCGCACGATGAACCCAACAATTGTTCGGCTAGCACCGCGTTGCGCGAGCGCACCTCTGCTAATTCGTTATCCCGTTCTCGCAGCGCGTTCTGCAGACGAGACGCGTAAGAAGCGTCGTCTTCATTCTCGTTCTTCGCGACGCTTGGCGCCACTTGAGCATCCCCGGCCGGCTTTGCGTACATCGACATGATGGCTGATTTCACGCGTTCTTCCAGCTCAGCAATGAAAACGGTGATGTCATGATCGTATAATCCATCGACGGGCGCGGTAGTGTCCTCACCTTCGTCCTGCGTCGCGAGAGCCGCGGCGTTCGCCCTTGTCAAAGGTTTGGGCAATGTCGGCGCTCGCGATGCGTCGGCGTACAACTGCGAAGACGTCATCGCCTCCCACTTCATGAAGTAGTTTTGCAGACCGACCCGCGATGATACGACATCCAAGACGGTTCCAGAGCTCTCCAACAAGCAGCATCCGAGGACGACACACGCGAGCGCGGAGACGTGAGGCGACTCGGTACTTCCGCCGATGCGAGCGAGGTCCGCGACAGCGGGGAGATGCCCAGGTGACGACAAAAACGCGTCCACGGCGGGTTTGCAACCATACAACCACACAACCAGGAGCCGTAAGAGCACGGTTTGCAACTGCTCAACCTTGCCCTTATCATCTTCGCTCTTGTGCGTCACGGCGAGTTGACGTACGCATCTCGGCAACAAGAGCTCAGAGATGTTCGATCGCGCGCTCAGCGGCTCGAGGTTGACACGGAGTGCCTTCAGCCTACTTTCATCGTTTTGATGCAGCATCTCTCGCAATATGTTCGCCGCGGCGACGCTGGCATCGTCGAACGCAACCTGCGAACCACTCTTCGGCATGAGCGCTCTCGCCAGTAAGCCGCCGAGAGAAGACTCATCACTTCCGTCTTCAGATCCAAGTCCAGTGGGGGCGAGCGTGGACACCAACAGTAACTGCCCGTCTGAATTGCCTCGCATGGACGCACCCAACACTTGTGCCGCTGCGAGACGCTCCGCGCGAGACGAACTGTGCAAGGCGGCGCGTCCACACGCCAACAATGCGGGTTCAGTCACCGTGCCCGCTCGATCGGCGGTCGAGCTAAATAGTTCAGTCTGATTCGCATCGTGACCACGAACGAGCGCCGCGAGCGCTCGAAGCGCGGCGACGCGCACGCTGACCGCGTTGACGGCGGAATCACCCATGGAGGCGCGCACGAGAATTTCAATGGTTCCGTGCTTCGCGAGTTCGTTTTGATTCACTTTGCAGCCTTCGATGCGTTGCTGCTTCATCAGAGCGTCCAGATCTTCGGATTGACGCGCGTGTTTACGTTTTCCGACGTCCTCGTCCGGACTCGCGAGCAAATGAATCGTTTCGAGCGCGCAAAGCGCGTTCGCCGCCTTTTGCGCCGAAATGCCTTGCATTCCGCCGTTGCCAATCTCTCTCTCGACCGCAGCCATGCCCGGGACGCTTCGAATGAAACCGTTCTCGCGAAACAAAGTCTGGTTACTTGGATTATCCCGAAGCAGATTATTGCACAGCTCCAAACAGTCTTGAACGACGACCCCTCCCTCGACGCCTCCCTCCTCGCGCATCACCGCGAACGCGCGTTCAAACGCGCCCTCGAACGCCACAATCTTTTGCAACTCTTCGTCGCTCTTCGTCAGCGCGACGAGCACCAATAACGCCTCGTTCCGAATCACTTCGTTTTCTTTCGTGGCGTCCATGAGCGTGGGTACCGCGGTGGGATCCGCCGCCGCGCCCGCTCTCAACGCCTCGCCGTGCGTCTCGCTCACCTCGCTCAGCGTCTGCGCGGCGTGTAATTTCGAGTAAAAATCCTCCCCACGAAGTTCACTCACGAGCTGCGAGATGTTTCTCGCGTCACCGCTTATCGCCGCTCTCACCGCGTCCCTCCCCGCGCTCGCCGGACCGCTCGCCGACGCGTGCAACGCCTCGAGCGTCGCCCGCACCAACGCGTCGTCGTCGCTCGTATCTCGCAGCGTCTCAAACATCTTCCGCACCCCGACCGACGCGACGAACGCACGCGCGAGATCATTCGTCCCCACCAGATCGCGCAGCGACCCCGCCGCCGCGATGCGATCGACCGACAGCGCGCCGTTGATTAATCTGTCCAGCAACGGCTCCGCCCCACCGTCGTCGACATCGAGCTCCGGCGCGCCGAAGACGATGTTCTTCGCCACGCTCGACGCGCCCGCTTTGAACGAGTTCGCCACCGCGCCGAGTTTCGTCAGTCGCTTCATGACGACGCGCGTCGCGCGCCGCGCGTCCGTCGATGACGCATCCCCGGAGAGAGCGCATCGTCACACGCGAGCGTGCGATATCGCGCGTCGTCGTCGCCGCGGACGACGCCGATGACGACGGTACTCTCGACGCGCGTTTCGGCGCGTTTCGGCGCGTCCAAGACGCGCGCGACGCGCGCGGCGACGCGAGATCGCGTCGGGACGATGTCAGATCGTCATGCGCGCGGACGCGCGCTCGCGACGTGCGCGGCGCGCGGCTCGCTCGACGCGCGCGCGAGACGGTCGCGGTCGTTTCGTTCGCGCGTGTCGCTCGACGCGCGCGCGAGCGACGAGGAGGACGAGACGCGCGGCGGGTCGACGGGCGCGTCCGCGACGCGTCTGGGCGCCGCCGACGACGCCGCGCCCGTCTCCGCGGGTCCTCGCGAGGATTTGGAGTTTGCGTTCGGGGCGGATTACTCGGGGGATGCGTTGAGCACGCAGGGCGAGGCGGTGGTCAAAGGCGTGGCGGCGGTGGAGGATAAACCGAGCGGGATGGCGCTCGACGTGGATTACTTGCAGGAGCTCATCGCGATTCAAGAGGATTGCCCGAAAGACATCGGCTTCTTCGGAACGAGAAACATGGGCTTCATGCATCAGCAATTGATTGAAATCTTGGCCTACGCGTTGTGTCTCACGGGGAATCACATCTATACGAGTGGGGCGACGGGGACGAACGCGGCGGTGATTCGAGGGGCGTTGCGCGCCGAGCGGCCCGAGCTGCTCACCGTGGTGTTGCCGCAGAGTTTGGCGAAACAGCCGCGAGAATCGCGCGAGTTATTGGAGGGGGTTGCGCAGATCGTGGAGGCGCCGGAGAACGAAGACATGCCTCTCGTCGAGGCGTCGAGAATCTGTAACGACACGATCGTGAGCAAGGTGAAACAAATCATCGTCTTCGCGTTTCACGATTCCAGATTGTTGTTGGAGACGTGTCGAAACGCGAAGACGATGCGAAAACTCGTGACGCTCTTCTATCTCGATTAGTTTTCGTCGATGCGTGTGAGGTTGTATTCTATCAATGACGCTGTACTAAATTAATCAATGCGCGTTCTTCTATGCTATCTCACGATCCCGTCGTCGGGGCGCTTCCCGCAAACGTTACCATTTCGTGAGCGGGCGCTGGATGCGAGTCGTTGTGTTCCGGCGCATCCGAAGGTCCGCTCGGTCCTCGCTCGACGTCACCGTCCCACATCACGTTCTCCATTCCGGGATTCGCGGCGAGGCTGGCGGTGTCGCTCGTCGGTCCGCTCGAGCGACCCATAGGCACAAAGGTGCGCATGGTGACCGTTCTATCGGGCGTCACGCCGTCCCCGTGCAGCGTGTAATCTTGATACGTTGCCCCGAATTGATGCACCGTGTCGTCGAAGACGTCGCGAACGGATACAAAATTGACGACGTTTGAGACGAATCCACGCTTGGACCCGTTGGGATCGACAAAATCCGAGTAAGGAAACGCAAACCACATCAAGAATGAGATGATGACCATCTCGCAACAGATGAGAACGTCTTGCACCGCCCTACCTTCCTGTGCGTTTTCTAAGCTACCGGTTCTCACCGCCATGGCGGTGAAAAAGCTTTGCCAAAAACTCAAAAAGATTACGCTCTTCACGATGATAAACTTTAGCAACGGATTGTATTTCGCCAGAGGATCGTGCGCGCCGAGGTAAAACATCCACAGAGCGTACAGCGCCACGGTGTACGAAATGTTATACACGAACAGTATGTACACGTACGCCTTCAAAAAGTTGATCTGACCGTCCCCGAGTCGCCCCTTTGCGTGCAGTACGATTTCTAAAATCGACAGTATAGGCTTGATGTACACGAATTGCAAGCACCCTTGCTTACACTTTCGAATGAAGTTTCCATCCACTATGAGATCCCGCTCGTAAAAGCACGTCATTTTCAACCAAGACCCAGACTTTATCTCCTTCCCGCTCATCGCGTTGACGATAGCTCCCGGGCCGCCGACGTACGCTAAACAAAGATTCAAAAAATTATACACCACCCAACTCTCGTAACAATCCCGCACCACCTCGATGTAAACCGCGTTCGCATCGTTCGTGACGAGCGCGATCCAACTCAGCAACGAAAACACGGGCACGATGAGAATCACGCGGTTGATGTGTCTCTGCACGTGCGGCATGGTGTAGTGCTTCACGTGCATGGCCACCAACGCCAGCGCCACCAGCGCGCTCGTCCACGCCATGAATCCCGTGGCGTGATGCGCCGCCTTGTACCCGACGTACCACGCGTTCGTCATCTCGACCTACGCGTCTCTCGAGCGCGCGCGACGCTCGCGTTCGGTTCTCGCCACCTGGCGCGTGCTCGTCGCGCGCCCCACGCGCTCGGCCGCGATCGACGCCGACGTCGCGCCGCGCGCGAGAGAGAGACGCGCGAGGAGTCGATGCACGTCTTCGGGCGGGCGCGCGCACGGACGACGCGTCGCGCTCTGACGCGCGGGCGCGATTTCGAATCGAGTCTCGAGCGCCACGCGCCCACTCCCGCAGATCACCGCGCGATGCCCGAGGAATCGGACGCGCGAAGCGCGGACGCGTCGCCGAGCGCGAAGAATGACGCGTCCACGACGAGCTCGAGCGCGCCGCGCGGCGCCGAGAGCGCGAGCGAGGGCGCGGCGGACGTCGGATCGCTTCTGGATGCGCTCGTGCGCCAGCGTTTAGACGCGACGGCGACTCGACTGCCGACGCACGAGTTTTGGGAGACGCAGCCGGTGGGACAGTTCGGCGACGACGCTCGAGGGGAGGCGCTCAAGGAGGGACCGATCGACGCGCCGAAGACGCCGAAGGAGGTGCCCGAGGAGGGCGGCGCGTTGCCGCCGGGATACGAGTGGTGCTCGTGCGACTTGACGCGCGAGAAGACGCAGGAGGAGGTGTACGAGCTGTTGACGAATAATTACGTCGAGGACGACGACGCGATGTTTCGGTTTCACTACTCGCAGGAGTTTTTGAAGTGGGCGCTTCGAACGCCGGGGTATCACGAGGACTGGCACGTGGGCGTGCGGCTCAAGGTGACGCAGACGCTCGTCGCGTTCATCACCGGCGTTCCGGGGAAATTGCGGGTGAACGGTAAGGAGATTGAGGTGGCGGAGATTAACTTTTTGTGCATTCATAAAAAGTTGCGGTCGAAGAGAATCGCGCCGACGCTGATCAAGGAGGTCACGCGACGCGTCAACCTGCGAGACGTGTGGCAGGCGGTGTACACCGCCGGCGTCGTGTTGCCGAAACCAATCTCTCGCGCGAGGTATTGGCATCGAAGTTTGGACATTCGTAAGCTGGTCGAGATTGGATTCACGCGCTTGGGGAGAGACAACTCCATGTCTCGCGCCGTGCAGGCGTACAAGCTCAGCCCGAAACCGAAATCTGAAGGTTTGCGACACATGACAAAGAATGACGTGCCCAAGGTGACGGCGTTGCTCTCGAAATATCTCAGCAAATTCACCGTGGCGCCGATTTTGAGCGAGGCCGAGGTCGAGCACTTATTGCTTCCTCGCGAAGACGTCGTGTACTCTTACGTCGTGGAGGATGAAAAGACGAAGAAGATTACCGATTTAATCAGTTTTTACAATTTGCCGTCACAAATCATTCACGGAAACACCAAGCACAAGACACTCAAGGCGGCGTACTCCTATTACAACGTCGCCACATCCGTGCCTCTCGTGCAACTCATGGAAGACGCGCTCATTCTCGCCAAGTGCAACGATTTCGACGTCTTCAACGCGCTCGACTTGATGGAGAACGACACGTTTCTTCGAGAGCTCAAATTCGGCATCGGCGACGGCAACTTACACTATTACCTCTTCAATTGGAGAGTGATGCAAGACATCGAGCCGAGTCAAGTTGCCCTAGTACTCACGTAAATTCATTGTCATCATCGAAACGTTCATCATCATCGCGCCTTGACGCACCGCGCGACGACCCTTTCACTTTGTACGAACGACGACTCGACGCGACTCGGCCCGACGCGAAAACGAAACCGCACACACCGCCGCGCCCACCGCGCCCGTCGCGCGCGCGGCGACTCGCTCGATCGACATCGAGACGACATGTCGCGCTTCATGCGCGACCTCGCCACGGGCGGGGCGTCGTGCGAGCCCGCGGACGGGGCCGGGCCGAGCGGCCAAACGCAAAATCCAATCGCGCGCGTCGCCAACGTCGTTCTCGGCGATCGAGGCGGCGGCGCGCGCGAGCAACAGATGCAAACGGCTCGAGCATCGGGTGCGTGTCGTCGCGCGCGAGGGTTCGCGCGGTTCGCGCGTCGTGCGACGCGTTCGTGTGACTGACGAATGGATTCGCGCGTTTTCGCCGCCGCAGAGCAAAGAGAGTTCGCCGCGTTACACGAGGCGAATGGGATGAACTTGGCGCGAGAGGGATTGTTTGACGGCGCTGACGGGAGATTGAACGAAGCCGGGCCGAGGACGATGGGGGCGCCGACGATGCCGGTGATTCCCGACGCGCGTTTCGACGCGCGCGTGTCGCCGCTGGACAAGCACGTCTCGCGAAGTCGCAGCGCCGTCATGGCGAGACACATGCAAGCGCAGGGGCAGATGACGAATGGATTCGAGCGAATGCAGCTAAATGAGATGGAGATGAACGCACGAGCGCGAATGGCACACGAGGCGGCGATGCATCGTGAGATGCAGCAGGGCGAGCGATGGGCGCGCAGTTATCACGACATTCGCGGCGCGCATCAAGGATCGTCGAGTTCATGGGCGAACGAGTTCGCGCAGGGCGAGGGAATGCGGGATCAGTGGGCGCAAGAGTTTCAGCGGTCTCGGACGATGCACGCGCCGCCGCCTCATGCCGAGAGGTGGGCCCAAGAGTTCGGCGCGAATAGAGGAGAGGCGTGGGGCGACGAGTTCACCGCGAGGAATCAAAACGCGTGGGTGGATGAGTTCGCTCAACAGCGCGCCCGGGAAGCGCCCGCGTTGGATATCGCCGCGCAGACGGCGAAACAGAGCGGTGAACTCGCCGCGACTCTGAACGCGGACCCGAAGTTCGCAAACTCTAAGTTCGCGCAACTCATGTCCAAACTCGGGAGCGGACAAGTCGTCGTCAAAGACGACGGGCTTCAGCAGATTGGTAATGCGCCGCAGGCATCGCACGTAGCGCAGGGCGAGAGATGGGCGCGGGAGTTTGAGGCGCACAATCACCAAGCGGGCGGTTGGGCGAATCAGTACGCAGCGCAGGCGAGACAACGTCAAATGCCGATGGGCCAAGCGTGGGCGCAGCAGTACTCGCAACAGGCAACCCAGCGAGTGACTGAAAATGAAGGTAAGATCGACGATTGGGCGGAGGAGTTTAAGAACGTTCCTAAGGAGTGGGCGAGTGAATTCGAAGAGATACAACGCACGAACCCCGATTGGATGGAAAACGTTTGGGACGAGATGCAACAAAACTCGCTCTCGGAGCGAAGCAATTATAAATTCACCGACCCGAATCCATACTTGGGGCAGAGTGGACTTCACGAGAGAACGATGGAATTAGCGAAAGCTGGCGTGTTGACCGAAGCGGTTCTCGCCGCCGAGGCGTGGGTGCGTCAAGATCAGAAAAATAGCGAGGCGTGGTACCATCTCGGCAGAATTCAGGCGGAAAACGACGACGACCAACAAGCCATCGCGGCGATGAGCAAGGCGTACGAGGCAAACCCGAGAAACACCGATGTCCTTCTGGCGCTCGCGGTGAGCCACGCGAACGAACTCGACCAGGGCGAGGCTCTCGGGCACGCGCGAGAGTGGTTGGCGAGCCAAGAACAGTTTAGACACATCGCCGACGCGGCGGCGCCCGCGACCGCGGAGAGCGTCATGGCCATGTTCCAACAAGCGGCCCGCCAGGCTCCGAACAACGCCGACGTCCAAACCGTCCTCGGCGTCATGGCGCACATCACGAGAGATTACGAGCAAGCTGTCAACGCGTTTCGCCGCGCGGCGACGCTACGTCCCGACGACCACTCCTTGTGGAATAAAGTCGGCGCCACGCTCGCGAACGGCGCCGACAGCGCCGACGCCGTCGCCGCCTACCGCCGCGCGCTCGACATCAAGCCCAACTACGTCCGCGCGTGGTCCAACATGGGCATCAGTTACGCCAATCAAGGTCGATACGCCGATTCGCTCCCGTATTACCTCCGCGCGCTCTCCATGAACCCGAGTCACGACAGTCCCACGTGGGGATACGTTCGCATCAGTCTCGGGTGCACGGGACGCTTAGACCTGATGCCTCGCGTCGACGCGCACGACGTCACCGCGCTTCAGCGCGAATTCCCGCTGTGATTGAACCATTCGTCCCGAACATCCAAAAATGTTCTCCCTCACTCTTCGATGCGTCTCGTCGTCCTCGTCCTCTGCGCCCTCGTCGTCGCTCTCGTCGACGTCGCGCGCGCGAGCGACGAAACCTTCGTCGAGGAAGTCCTCGTCGAGCGTCTCAACGACGGCGTCGCCGCCCTCGTGTTCTCGTTCACGAGCGATGCGCCCGCGAATTCGACGCACCTGAGCAAAACGTCGAAACCGGTCGCGTCGCTCATGCGCGTCTCGCGCGCGGAGACGCTCGATCTGTGGTTTGGGCGCGGACGGTGGAACGCGCGTCGATACGGCGCGCCCACGGTAACGGCGAAACCGTCGGGGGCGGAGGTGGTGGGGACGTGGGACGCGGCGGACGCCGACGCCGGGTGGCGAGACGCGACGACGATGTTGGGCGGGATATTCTGTGCGTCTCTCGGCGGATTGCGCGCGTCCACGGCGACGACGACGCCGGCGTTGATGTTTCGACCGTGGGACGGGTCGTCCACGGCGACGAAACGCGTGGACAGAGAGATGGTGACGAAATACGCGCACCTGCCGAGAGAGGCGGTGTGCGTCGAAAATCTGGCGCCGTGGTTGAAACAGTTACCCTGTCGCGAGCGCGGTGGGTTCGCGCGCGCGCTTCGGTCGGCGCACGACGTGTTCGGCGCCGAACATCTCACGTTTGGCGTTCGTGCGCGCGTGGTGGGTGACAGGCTTAGCATAGAGCAGACGTTGATGATGGCGCTTCCGAGCGCTTCGACGGCGTTCGCGAACGCGAAAGACGCGCTCTCTCGCGCCGAGGACGCACGGTGCGTCGCCACCGATCGGTCTTTGTTACACGTGCGAGACGGTGATTCGTTGAAGACGTACGAGGTGGGCGTCGACGAGTTTCCCGAATCGATGGATGGCGAGACGTCGTTTCGCGCGCCGACGCTCTTCGTCGAGCGCTTCTTCACCGGAACGGGCAACGAGGCAGGCGGCGTCGTCCTCGATCTCGAACGAGCGAACTGGGGCGGCGGCGAGTTCAACGGTCGCGCGCCGGTGCGCGTGCGACTGTTTCAAACCTTCCCATGGTTTGTCAAGATGTATCTGCACACGCTCGCCGTCGAAATCGACGGACGCGCCGTCTCCAGAGACACGTTGGACGGCGTGCGCTTCGTCCCCGCGGTGGATCGCGCGCGGTCGTCCGAGCTCGAGGTACAGATGATGCTTCCCGCGAACGCGTCGACGATTCGGTTACAGTTCGAGTACGATAAAGGGTTCATTCGTGCGCAAGAGTTCCCGCCGGATGGAAATCGCGGGTTTGATTTACCGCCCGCGCGCGTCGACGCCTTCGTCGTCGGCGTCGATTCCTCCGCGACGCCCACGATTACGAACGCGCGTCGAAGTCCATTTCTCGATCGATTGCGCGCCGCCGCCGCCGCACCGACCGCGATGTACACGCAGGGACTTTTGCTCCTCCTTCCGACGCCCGATTTTTCAATGACGTTCAACGTCGCCGGCATGACGGGAACCGCCGTGAGCGTCCTCTTCATGACGACGATCTCGCGTCTCGTCTCCCGCGAGGCGTGGCGCGGGTACGCGCGATAGATGCATTCTGCCTAGAACAAATACGTGTATTATTAAACTGTACAACCGACCGTCGACCGCCCGTCCGCGACACCCGCGACACCCGTCCGCGCCGGCGACGACGCCGGTACTAAATATGATGCATGATGCAAGAGCGCGACGCTCAAGCGCGTTTCGATTTACTTTTCCTCCGCGGCGAACGCCTCCGCCGCTCGACGTACGGGTTGACGTACGGGTGCGTCGTGTGCGCCACCGTGCTCGCGACGATGACGAAGAGACACGCCACGCGCGAAGGCGGCGGCGCGCGGCCCTCCGCGACGGACTGTAACACTCCGGTCAACACCAACCCACACACCACCGCGAACCCTTTCGCGATGGACCCCACTCGTTTCGTGATCTCCCCGACGAGCACGCCGCCGATCGCCGCCCACGTCACCGGCACGAGCGTCGCCGGCGTCCAACCGGCGAACGCGTCGCTCGGCAAAAACGTCCCGCGCGTCGCCTTCTCCACCATCAACACCATCGGCGCTCCCGTGATCGCCATCTCCAGCGTCATCTTCGCCGGCGTCGTCTCGCCGCTCTGTAACAGCGTCTGACACAAGGCGCCGGAGAGTCCCGAGAGCGCCGACGCCGTCGCCGCGTACGCCGCGCCGAGCGCCGCCGACGCCGTAGCCGACGCCTTCCCGCGCGCGCGGTCGTCCTCCCCACTCGCGCTCAGATACATCCCAGCCGCGACGACGGCGAACAGACTCACCATCTGCACCGCGCTCTGCCGCTCGCCTCGCGCGAGATACAGGCAGATCGCCCCGCTGACGATTTTCGTTTGGTTCAAACAGTTGAACGCCGTCGCGCCGAGCCCCGACGCCGCGGCTCTCGCGAGCAACAGATTCTGCGTCGCGTACACCCCCGCGGGCGCGGCGGCGCGCGATAAACTCTCACGCGTGACGCCGAGCGTCCTCGACCGCGACTCGACGCGGAGACGCGCGAGGGAGAGCGCGGCTTTGACGCATTCGGTGGCGAGCACCAAACTCACGGGCGACGCGTCGGCGGCGTACGCGTCGCGAAGAAACGGACCGCCGGCGTACTGCGCGGCCAACAGGGCGCAGAGGATGAGCCCCGAGCGTTCGGACGCGGTGGTGGACGCGCGCGCGGTGGTGGACGCGCGCGGGCGACGACCGGTGGTGGACGGCATTGTGTGACGTCGTTCGTTCGCGTCGGGCGTCGGAGCGTCAGCGTCAGCGTCGCGCGTCGAGTCGAGGAAAGGAACGCGAGACTCGCGTCGTCGGTCTCGGGGGCGACGCGCGCGTCGAGGGCGACGCGAGCGTCGAGGGCGCGCATCGAATCGAAGGAGGTGTCCCTCGGTCGCATCCGAGAAAAGTCGCGCGTCGGCGCGAACGCGAGCCATGGCGGACGCGTCGCAGTTACCGAGACGGATCATAAAGGTGCGCGTCGACGGCGCGCGCGCGCGCGCGACGCGACGGACGAGGAGACGCGAGAGGGGTGGGAGACGAGGAGACGCGAGAGACGCGAGAGACGCGCGAGACCGAGAGGAACGTTGACTGACGACGACGACGACGCGCGCGCGCGGTTCGAACGCTCGCACAGGAGGCGCAACGATTACAGCAGGAACCGATTCCCGGAATCTCCGTGCGCGTGAGCGAATCGAATCTTCGCCACTTTTACGTCGTCTTGGACGGACCCAAGGGCACGGCGTACGAGGGCGGCAAGTTTAACCTCGAGCTCTTCTTGCCCGCGGATTACCCCATGGCGCCGCCGGAGTGTTTCTTCAGGACGAAGATATATCACCCGAACACGGATAAGATCGGGCGCATCTGTCTGGACGTGTTGAAGGATAAGTGGTCGCCGGCGTTGCAAGTGAGGACGATTTTACTGAGCGTGCAGGCGTTGATGAGCGCACCGAATCCGGACGACCCGCTGAGAGAAGACGTGGCCGATCACTGGAAAACGGATGAGAAGGGTGCGTTGGCGATGGCGAAGGAGTGGACGGCCAAGTACGCGCGACCGCGACCGTGAGTGCGACCGTGGTTGACGTCGCCGCGACTCGGTTTGGCGAAGAAGTAGACCCTTCTCGAGTTACGAGTCAAGATAGTTCTCGCATCGCACTAGACATTTAATTATGATCCGCTAATGTGTTCTGACTACAGTTCGCGCGCGCGTGCTAGTCGTCGCGCTATTCCTCGTCATCCTTCTCCGCCTCGGCGAGAAGTCGCGCGCGCTCCTGCGCGCGTTTCAATCGTTCCAAAACGACACTTTCGAAATCGGCGTTCGCCGCGTGCGGCGTCGCCTTGGGCGCCGCGCTCGCGTCTTCGGCGTTCACTTTGGGCGCGTTCACCTCCTCGTCGCTCGCGACGCTCGGCCGCGCGTCCGTCGCGACGTTCGCGGACGCGCGCCCCTCGGGCGGAACCGCCGCGCGCGAAATAATCAACGCGTTATCCGGTCTCCCACACGTCACCCTCGACGCCTGAACGCACGTCTCCTCGTCCCCGAACACCACGAGCGCGCTTCCCTTCTTCTTCTTCCCCTCCCGTATCACGACGTCCTCCACTCGACCGATTTTCTCAAACGTCTCTCGCAACTCCTTCGCTGTGTACGCGTCCTCGTCCGCGTCGCTCACGCGTCGCCAGACCACCTTGATCGCCCTGTACAGATGCGCCGGCACCTCCGCGCGCGCATCAACCTTGATCACACTCGCATCCCCCCCGCTCACCCCGCGCGCACGCGTCGCCTCCTCGCGTCGTCTCCTCAACCGTTCCAACTCGACGCGCAGTCGCTCCCTCGCCTCCGCCTCCGCCCCTCGGCGACCCCCCTCCGAAGCCGCGCGCTCTCGCGCCTCCAAATCCTCCACCGCACGTCGTCTCTTTGCGTCTCTCTTCGCGTGCGCCTCCTCTCTCGCCGCCTTGGCGCGCAATACATCGTCCAACGCGCGTCTCGCGTCGACGTCGACGAGCGCGTCGTGCGCCTTTTGCAACGCGTCAAACTCCCTCTCCGCCGCCTCGCGTTCGCTCGCCGGTCGTTTATCCGGGTGTTTCTTGAGCGCGAGTTTACGGAACGCCTGCGCGCGTCGCGCGTCGTCGTCAGTCCTCTCGATCGCCGTCGACGGCGTCGAACGCGCGTCCCCGAGAAGACCATTCGAGCGTCCCAATCGGTCCTCTTCGAGACGTCCTCGCGCGCGAGTCGTCGCACCTTTTTGATCGCCGCCTCGTCCGGGACGTCCTCGAACCGTAACCCGAGCGTTTCGTACGCGCGCGCGTCGACGTCCGCCATGTCGTCGTCCTCGCGCGACGACGCCTGCGGGACGGCGGCGCGCCACTCATCGCCTCGATCGATCTCTCGGCGCGCGTCGACGCGTCCGAACGCCGCTCGGACGCGAGAGAACGATGGAGACGATGCGCGCCGTGCGTTCGCTCGACGCGCGCGCGCCGCGAGACGCGCGCGCGAGAGAGCGACGCGAATGCATGATCGCGGCCCGATCGCACGCGCGACGTTCGACCGCCGTCGTCGCGCGCGCGGGGAAAGACCCGTCCTCGAACGGCGGTCGGTACTACGCCGGGAAGGGCAAGTACATCAGAGACGATCGCGGGTTGGTGTCCAAGACGGGACGAGACGACGCCTTCACCGGCGGGTTCGCGGGCGGGGAGAAGGGCTTGTGGGCGTATCGCGACGAATTGACGGAGAAAAACGCCGCGAGCGCGCTCGAAAAGAAGAAACGCGCGCGAAGAGAGTCTCGAGAGTTGTCGTTGGCGAAAGATTTCGGTGGGCTGGCTGGTGGCTTTCCGGGAGGTGAGATCGGGGTGAAGTCGTTCAACGCCACGGGCGCGGTGCCGGAGCCGCCGGCGCCGACGCTCGGGTGGGGACCGCCGACGCTGGGGGCGTTGGCGGTGGTGTGTGGGCTGACGTATTACACGACGGGTGAATTGAGCGCGGATGCGTTGGTGAAGACGGCGTCGGGCGTGGTGGACGCGGTGGTGAACGGTGTGAACTCGGCGGCGACGTCGGCGGACGCGGGCGACGCGGCGGCGGGCGTCGGCGCCGGTTTGGACGTCGTCGGCGCGGGTCTCGGTGCCGCCGCCGTCGTGTTCGGTCAAGCGATCGATCTCGTGCCCGAACCGGTCAAGGATGTCGGTTCGCAGGCGGCGAGCGCGGCGTTCACCGTTTTGATCGGCGCCGTCGCGGCGAAGATTCTCTTCGATAAAGCCGTCAGCGCCGTCGGAAGTTCGATTAAAATCGCCATTCTTGGCGCGTGTTCGGGCGCCATCGCGCTCAAGATTCTTAACATCCTTTAACTGACATTACCCAAATTTGACGCGCGCGTTATATTACCATTGTGATGGATCGATTTCTTCATTTCTTTCATTTCTATTTCTTTCATTTCATTTCCATTTCTCACCGTCGCCTCTCGCCTCGTCGCGACTCTTTCAAATCCTCGGGAGTCAACATGTCGGACATGGAGATGAACATACCGGATTCGTCGTCAGAACTGTACGCGTACTGTCGCGCGGCGGTCTCTTCATCCGAATCCACGGCGAGGGCGGCGAAGCCGGTACGCGTCGCGACGACCTCGTCGTCGTCCGTCTCGTCGTCGGCGGCGACGTCGTCCGAATCGTCGGCGTCGTCCGTCTCGGCGACGACGACTTTGACGCCTTTCACCGGTTCACCCTCGGGCGGCGGGATGGCGTACGGAATCTTACCCTCGTAAATCATCGCTAAGACGGCTTGGCCGGCGCGTTGGACGTCGACGCCGCGCGCGCGCGTGAATCCTCGCATGCCGCCGTACGCGTGACAAAACGAGAGCGGCGACCACGGCAACTCGTCTTCGGTCAAATCCTCGTTATTGAGCAGTTCCAGAATTTCGGGATCGAACTCCGTCACCGGACGCACCTTGAGCACGGCGTGAAGCGGCACGGCGAGCGACGCGGCTAGCTTACCGTCGCTCGAACCGCTAAACTTTCGTTGAATAGCTTCCCATCGCGCCGCGCCGACGAGTTTCGCTTCGGCGAGCCAACGAATGGCGCTGAACGGCTCGCGCACCACGGGGTGCGGAATGAGATTCCCGATGATTTGTTCCGCCGGAGAGACGTCCACGCGAGGAAACACCAAGCCCGGTGAATCGCAAAGGCACGTCGTATCGTCGAGGATGAGCGTCTGGAGCGTCTTGGTGTGACCGGGCGTCGCCTTGACGCTCACCGCTTTGCGCCGTAGAATCGAGTTCACCATGGACGATTTACCGACGTTTGGATGGCCGACGAGACCTATCATGATGCGTCCTTCAGATTTGGCGCGCTCGAGTTCCTCACGTTCGTCGTTCAAGGCTTGACGCACCGATTCCTCGGCCTCTTTATCTCCCGCTTCCTCGTCTTCCTCATCTTCTTCTTCGTTTTCGGCGGCGTTCTCCGTGTCGTCCTCGCCGTCGTCCTCTTCCGCCGCGTGGCGTTTACCCGTGTGCGCTAATTCGTGACACACCTTCAAAAGTGCATCTCGACCGATGGGAATCGTGGACGGACGGTGCATGCGCGTCGACGCGTCTTCACGTTCGTCGCAATTTTTATTTTTGCGCTCCCAAAAGCGTTCATCCGGCGGTGCCTCGTCACGCGACGAAAAACCGACGACCGCGTCGATTCCCGGCAACGTGGAGAGGAGATGTTCCGCCCATCCGTCTATCGCTCGCATCGGCACCGCGTCCGTCTTGTTCAAAACCACGACGAGCGGTTTCCGCAACCGTCTCGTCACGTGCGCGTACAGCGCCGGCGGAAGATGAAGCATCGGATTCCGCGCGTCCACCACCACCACCGCCACGTCCGATCGCTCCAACACTCGCCACAACTGTCTCCACACCTCTATGTTCTGTTCAAACGCGGGCGCGTACCCTCCCGCCTCGATCATCGCCTCCTTTGCGCGTCGCAGCCACTTTACGAACGCCTTGCGCTCCCTCGCGTGCAACTTGCCTCGTTTCAATTCGTAATCCCACTTCGGTCTCGCCGGCATCAGTTCCAACGACCGCGCGTCGTCGTGAAACATCTCCGGCGTTCGTTCGACGTACCCTCGCGGTTCGCTCATCAACGGTCGTCTCGCGTCTCGCACCCGTCGCTCGACGTCGTAGCTCGCCTCCGCCGCGAGCACCGTCGTCACCCCCTGCCTGTGCGCGCCACCGCTCCCGATCCCGCGCCGTTTCGCGCTCTCCCGCGTCTTTGTGGACTTGAGCCCGAGACTCTCGACCGTGAAGACGGTGGTCGCCATCCCTCGTCGCGCGTCGACGCGGCCGTCCGTGCGCTCGTGTTCCTCCGCCGCCGCGCGAATGCCGCTCAGCATGTCGCCTTTTTCGCGCTTCTCGGCGCCGGCCGCCATGCGGGCGAGGTGGTCGGCTCTTTTGGGCGGCATCGCGCGCGTCGCGGCGCGCGCGATGCCGGAGGGAGGGGCGCGGAGACGAGTGAGGTGATGGATGGCGCTTTTTCGCGTGTTCGTCGGCGGAGAGGACGAAGACGCCGCGGCGAGAAATGATCGACGATCGGCGTCACTCGTGGTGGATTACAATGGATTCGCGCGAGTGCGGTGATGTGAATTATCATTCGGTGATGTTTTCGTGCGAATCGAAGAGGCCGCTGCCTCGGGATTGGGTTCTGGACATCGGCGTGCTCGACGGCGAAGACGCCGCGCGCGCCGCGCGAAGCTTGCTCGGCGTTCTCGAGAGCGAAAGTCGACTGGGCGTGCGGTTGAGCTTGCCGCGACTGGGCGTGCGGTTGAGCTTGCCGCGACTGGGCGTGCGGTTCAGCTTGCCGGCGACTTTTCGTAGGAGGGTCTCGCCGTCTTTTTTCGTTCGAACGCTGTTGATGTCCTCGATGTCGTATTCGAGCGACGTGAGCAAGAGTTGTTTGCACTCGTCGTACCTCTTGGTCTCGTAGAGGAGCTTGGCGAGCTCGACGCCGTGAATCAGGCGCTTCGGCGCAATTTCGATGGCACGTCGAAAGTATTCTTCCGCTTTTTCGATCGTCGCCGGTTCGATGGCGCCGTAAATCTTACGAATGAGGTATCGCGTGAATCCACCGATGTGCGCCATGGTGTGCTCGAAACGCGCCAAGACGTGATAGGCATCGTCGTTGTTTGGTTCAATCTCCAACGCCTTGACGAGGTTGCTTTTGATGGCGTGCGTGAGCTCGACTTTTTGTCTCGCCTCGGTGAACATGCTCAGACGTGCGTTCGCAACCGCGAGCGCGGTGTACGCCTTGGCGTCGTTCGGCGCGAGTTCTATGGCTTGCGTCGCTAATTCGCCCGCTCGCGAGGCGAATTGTCTCGCCAACGCCTTGTTGTGAAATATTTCGTGATCGAAAACTCTGTCGCTGAGCTCCTTGCTCAGACTGTACATGATCACCGCGTCCTTCGGTCTGAGTTCCATCGCGCGCTCGAACGCTTGCTGAGACTTTTCAGAATCACACGCCCTGTCGTACGCTCGCCCTTCCTCCATGAGCTTCTCTATGAGGTCGCGAATTTCCGGTGTTTCTTCGTTCTCCTCGCTTTTCTTCTCCAGCTCCTTGTCCCGCACCCTTCCCGATTGCAACGCGTTCTCCCACGTCTTCAAGGCGTTCCACCGTAGTTTTGGAAACACCACCTCGGGTTTATTCTTCTCACGTCTCGAAGACGCCTTCGCGTCGACGATCGAGTCGCTCTCGAACGTAGCCAATAGCCAATCAGGCACTAAACTCAATCTACTCCCGACGATGAGCGGAATTAAAATAATCTGTCGCGGAATCTCAAACGTTCCCAGCGTGACGTTCAACACAAACGTGAACAATTTGAACACTTTGAAATCGAACACGCTCGATCTTCCGCTCAGCGCGTTCACAATACCTCGCGCAACCTTTCCAGTCAATCCTCGCACGCTCTTTGCCGCGGACCTCGCGGCGAGTCCCGTGCGTCTCGCCGCGCGCGCGCCTGGCACGCGAAGATTGACCGCTCTCCCCGTTCTTCCACCCGGCGGCGCCGTCCCCGCGCTCGGCTCAACGTTGGGCGTGGGCGTCACCCCACCGTCGACGAAATATTCGCTAAATAAATCTTCGTCCTCTTCGTCCGTCTGGTCTGTCCACTTGGGCTCTCGAATCGGCGACACCGTCGCCGCGTTCACCCGACCCGAGTGTTTGCTCGCCTCGGGAGACCCAAGTCTTTTTGATCGCGGCGCGTGCGCGTGAAGCGTCCATTTGCCGAAGAACCCCGTGAGATCCTCCGCGAACGTCGCGTACATGGGCGACGTGCCTGCACGAAGATGCGTCGTTCGTCAGTCGTTCGTTCGCTTCGTTTGGGACTCGGGACTCAACCGCCGTGGTGTCGCGCCCGTCGTCCGCGTCTCGCGCGCGATCGCGGCATCGTTCCGTTCTCTCCCGCGCGCGAGAGACACGACCGCGCACGATCGCATCTCTCGCCTCCGGCGCCTCCCACGCGCTCTTCGCGCCTCACGCGCGGTCCGCGTCGTCCGTTCCCCAAATGCGCACGATTGAACGAATGCATGAAATGCGCGCGCTCGACGAGGACGCGCGCGTCTCGCGGGGCCTCGCGCACGCACTCTCCACGAACGATGATTCATCCCTCGCGCGCTCGCTCAGGCTCGGGCGTTCGGGCGCCATGGTGCGCGGTCGCGCGCACGTCTGACGGGAACGAACGAGGGCGTGCGCTTTGTTTTTCTCCAGACGTCGGGGAGACGACGAGCCCCGAGGCGAGAACGACGCATTTGGACATCACACGGCGGAATCTCGCGAGCTATTTAGGCTAATGTATTCTAGTTGAACGCCGAGCGGAGCGGCGGATGTTTGGTCGGTTGGGGAATCGAGCGGCGGACGCGTCGCGAGTCGGCGGTTCGCCAGGCTCGTCGCTTTCGCGGATTCAAAGTCGGCGAGGATGCTCGGGAAGAGCGGACGCTCGTCCTGGTCCTTTGAAGCGCACGCGCGAAATATACGCGAAATAACGGCGATTGAGGCGTGTGAGGCGTTCTCGACACCCTCGGGTGGGAGTTCGAGTCGACGTTGAGAGTATCCGACGACGGCGACGACTTGCATGGGATGCAAGTCGTCCCACGGCTTTCTGGCGGTGAGAAGTTCCCACAGGACGACGCCGAAGGAGTAAGAATCCGCTCGTTCGTCGTAACTCTCGGCGCGGAGCATCTCGGGCGCCATCCACTCGGGAGTGCCGTGGAATTCGCTCTTGGCACTGACTTGCGTCGCCTGCCGCATGCGCGCCAAGCCGAAATCGGCGATTTTCACGCGCCACTTTTCATCCACCAAAATGTTCGGACTCTTCAAATCCAAGTGAAGGATCGGCGGCGATCGCGAGTGTAAATACGACATCCCACGCGCGACGGCGATCGCGACCGCGTGCGTTCTCTCCGGTTCAAGCACTTTACCACCTTTGAGAATGGTGTGGAGCGACCCTCTGCGCATGAATTCGGTGCAAATCAACGGCGGGTCGACGCAGTATCCCATGAATAAGAGCAAGTTTGGATGACGCAGTTTCACGAGGACTTCCACCTCTTGTTCCAAACGCTCTTTTACGTCGTTCGTGCGCTCGAGTAATTGCTTCACGGCGACGACAGTGCCTTGCCATGTTCCGCGAAACACCTCGGCGAAACCGCCCACGGCGATGCGCTCCTGTAATCGCACATCCGCCGGATCGACCGTAAACTCTGTGCGCAACGCGTCGTTGGACGGATCCCCTTCGTACCACCCGATCGCTGGTGACGTCGCGCGCGCGTCAGAGTCGCTCGCGTTCCAACTGTCCTCGTGCGTCATCACCGAGTATCGACCGCCTCGTCCCGGCACGAATTCTCCCGAATCCAACTCTGAAATCCGCACCCCACCGTTCGCATCCTCCCACGTGCCATCCGCGCGCACCAACACATCCGGCACATTCGCGCTCGGCAGCGCCATCGCCGGCCGTCTCGCGACGTTGGATAAATTACCACCGAAGTGCGCGCGAAAAGACGTCGTCATCGTCACGTCGAGCGTTTCGTCGTCGATTCTCGTCACGTTCATCAGAGGTCCATTCACCGCGCTCACTCGCTCGGGCTTCACCGGCATGCGTTCCAATATGGGCCTTAAATACGTCTCATACGTCTCACCGCTCATCCACGCGCGGCCTGGACGCGAAGTCGTCGCATTTTCTCTCGGCGAGCTGCCCCCGCGCGCGACGTCGCCGCGCGCTCCCCCATCTTCCGAGTCGTCCCGAGTGCGCGCGCGCGCGATCTCCCACGGCGCGTTTCCCGACCTCACGGGCGAGCGAAGGAGGTGTTCGACCTCATCGGCGTCCGCGACGGCGTCCGCGCGGTCGGCGACGCCCGCGCGCGGTGGGACGTCGGTCGGAAACGCGATGAACGAAGACGAAGGTGTGTCGTCGTCGGCGCGGTGGTCGCGCGCGTCGGCGCGGTGGTCGCGCGCGTCGGACGCGTCGGGCACGGACGGCATCGTGTGACTTTACCGCGCGCGATGGGTTCGAGCGAGCGTCGAGAAGACGATCACGCGCGCGGGGAAGTGACGCCATCTTTTCAGCGCGCGCGCTCTCGCGAAGAAACATCCGTCGGCGGAATCTGCATCGTGTTCGTAGGTTACAATGATTGTTATTTTCAGCTAAGGACGCGCGACGATCACGCGTTATCCATGAGCCATTCGTTGAGAGGTTTGAATTCGCCCTTGTAATCGATGTCTCCGTGTATGCCCAGAATTCTAACGATGCGCTTCGGAAGCGCGTTTCTTTTATCCGTCATTTGCTTTTGCGCGTTGGCGTTATCCATGGCGATGGAGAGCGCGCAGCCGATCACGACGCGCGCGAGGGCGCTGTTCTGCTTCGCGTACTCCCTGTTTTCCATCAGATGCCGAATCACGCCGTCCTCGATGAGGGAATTCTGAAGTGCGGTGTCGTAACCGGAACTTCGCACGATTTGCCACAGCGTGGCGAGACCCATTCCTTGCACCGCGGGCAGGTGTGGGACCGTCTTCAGAATGGATAGCAAACATCGCGCGAATGTGTCGCCCTCTAACTGTCGCATCAGAGAGACCGATGCTCGCATCTGGCGACTCGACACGAGATTATGAATGAGCTCCAACGCTTCCCAAGGCGCGTTCTCATCCGTGGTGGTGGTGACCGACCAGTCGTTGAGCATGCTGAGCGCGTTCGGAAGAGCCTCGCAGCGAGCGACGACGAGTAAACCGAACTTTGATGCGCGTGTGATCTTGTTAAGAGATCGAAAACATCTTCGCCTCATGCCATCGTCGGGATGGTTCACCGACAGCTTGGACAACGCGACGATAGCGTTGCGACGAGCCCTGTACTTCAGCAAGAAACTGAACTTGTCACGAATCGCCTCCGGTAAGGGCTCGGCTTCTCTCAATCGAGCTCTGATAGCGTCGTCCACGTTCTTCTCGTCTGATAAGTCTCGGTACTTGACGGCAGACACGAGTTCTTCTTCCAGAAGTGTGTGGCGGCTCTTCGCGACAAAGTACTTACTCAGAACTGAGCTGTGAACTTGTACACTTTCGAGGGCGCTTTTCTTCTTGAGGGCGTTCTTCTTACCGACATTTGCACCTTCAAACTGTTTAATGACCTCGGATTGTGGATCTAGACGAGACTTGGTCTCCAACATCACCTTTTTAGCAGCTTCGGTGCGTTGCATGAGCTGGTCAACATGGCTCAAGGTGACAGCTTCCGGGCGCGACTTCGCTCTGGTTTCTTCTTCCAAGCGTCCCTGCAGTTCGGCTTGTTCCATTTCCAGTCGTTGCTTGTACTCAGCTTCTTCCTGCTCGAGTCGCGCCTTTCGCTCCGCTTCTTCCAACTCTCTCTGTCTAATTATCTCAGCTTCTTCCTGCTCGAGTCGCGCCTTTCGCTCGGCCTGTTCAGCTTCGAGACGCTCGCGCATTTTGGCCTCTTCAGCTTCGATGCGTGCTTTGGTCTCAGCTTCTTCTTGCTCGAGTCGCGCCTTTCGCTCGGCCTGTTCAGCTTCGAGACGCTCGCGCGTTTTGGCCTCTTCCGCTTCGATGCGCGCTTTGATCTCGGCTTCTTCCGCTTCGATGCGCGCTTTGATCTCGGCTTCTTCAGCTTCCAGCCTTCGTTGGCGTTCAGCCTTCTCCTGCTCGAGTCGCGCCCTCACGGCGTCATCCTCAGCGTCTAAACGCTCCTGCTCATCCAAAAGCCTCGACTTTGTACGTTCCTCCTTTTCGTGAAGTGCTGCGATTGCTCGCTCCTCCTCTTCACGACGAGCTTTCAATTCAGCTTCCAAACGCGCCTGCTCATCCAAAAACTTTGACTTTGTACGTTCCTCCTCCTCGCGAAGTGCCGCGATTGCTCGCTCCTCCTCTTCACGACGAGCCTTCAATTCAGCTTCCTCAGCCTCAATGCGCGCGCGGAGCGCAGCCTCCTCCTCTTCACGGCGAGCCTTCAATTCAGCTTCCTCAGCCTCAATGCGCGCGCGGAGCGCAGCCTCCTCCTCTTCACGACGAGCTTTCAATTCAGCTTCCAAACGCGCCTGGTCATCCAAAAACTTCGACTTTGTACGTTCCTCCTCCTCGTGAAGTACCGCGATTGCTTGCTCCTCCTCCTCGCGAAGTGCCGCGATTGCTCGCTCCTCTTCTTCACGATGAGCCTTCAATTCAGCTTCCTCAGCTTCCAAGCGCCTGCGGAGCGCAGCCTCCTCCTCTTCACGGCGAGCCTTCAATTCAACTTCCTCAGCCTCAATGCGCGCTTTGGCTTCAGCTTCTTCTTTACGCACTCGTTCTTCCTCCGCTGCGATGATCGCCTTACGTTCAGCTTCCTCAGCTTCGAGACGTGCCTTAATTTCAGCTTCTTCCGCTTCGAGGCGCGCCTTGGCCTCGGCTTCTTCTTTGCGCACTCGCTCTTCTTCCGCCGTGATCAGTGCCTCAAGGGCGGCTTTCGTTTCGGCTTCCTCTCTGCGCACACGTTCCTCTTCTGCCGCGACTTGTGCTCGGCGCTCGGAGTCCTCAGCTTCGAGGCGTGCCTTGGCTTCAGCTTCTTCTCTGCGCACACGCTCCTCTTCTGCCGCGAC